>UMJW01019832.1_pt1 | contig 26302 bp, 18 predicted proteins | sample 1966151 | NCBI WGS metagenome assembly UMJW01 (sample SAMEA4836160, study PRJEB28245) | human gut metagenome | biome: gut microbiome; material: fecal sample | place: Denmark | collected 2008
GAAAATCCTTGTGTCCCCGGTTCGATTCCTGGTGGCACCACAGCAAAGAAAAGCAAAACAACGTAAAATCCTGATTTTCAATAAAAATCAGGATTTTTTATTTTCCCCCAAAACGCAAAAAAGTGCGGTTCACGACCGCCTTTGGTGGAGCAGGAGGTGGAGCAAACAGGTGTTCCAAATATCTCCACCTTGAAAGAGTGTTTTTCGCTGATTCACAATATTTTGCATAGTGTCAAAATGGTTTCGGATTCCTACATTTGTCGAATAAATGTTTAACTTAAATGTAGGAGAAAATGAGACGAGACTCATTCAATGTGCTTTTCTTTATCAAGAAAACCAAGCTGCTGAAGAACGGTGAGGCTTCAGTATGTATGCGTATCACAGTCAATGGCGCAAGAGTAGAAACCAACATCCGCAAAAGTATTGAGCCTGTGTCGTGGAACCAGGCAAAGGAGTGTGCAAGAGGCAAAAGCCGCAAATCAACTGAGCTAAACGACTACATCGAGGAGAGCCGTATCAAACTCCACCGAATTTATACGCAACTCGAAGATAATGGGGAACTTATCACTGCCCGAATATTGCAAGAAAAGTTCTTCGGAGTGGACAAAAAGGTGGAGCAAGTACGCACCATCATCGGTACTATGCGTGAACACAACGAGCAATGTCGAGCATTGGTGGGTAAAGATTTTGCTCTAATCACCGTAAGGCGCTACGAAAGTTGTACTCGCTATCTTGCTGAACTTATCAAATTGAAATATGACAAAGAGGATTTGCCTATTACGGAGGTAAACGGCGAACTTGTGCGAGCCTTTGAGTTCTATTTGAAGACCGAGAAGAATTGTCAGCAGAATACCGTTATCCGCTATATGAAGTGCTTGAAGAAGATTATCAACCTTGCACTTGCCAACGAGTGGATAGAGAAAAATCCTTTTGTAGGTATCAAGTTTCACGAGAAGGAGGTTGTCCGCGAGTTCCTGACGATGGACGAACTTATGACAATATACCAAAAGGAGTTTTCGCTGCCTCGCCTTGCATTGGTGCGTGATGTATTTATCTTCGCCGCCTTTACGGGATTGGCATTTATAGATGTTCAGCAACTCGCTGCCGAGCATATAGTGCAAGACAACAACGGACACTATTGGATTCGCAAGACGCGCCAAAAGACAAATAATATGTGCAATATCCCACTGTTGAATATTCCTTTGGCAATTCTCAAAAAGTACGAGAACCACCCGACTTGCATCAAGCGTGGCGTATTACTCCCTGTTCCTTGCAATCAGAATATGAACAGCTACTTAAAAGAGATAGCCGATGTCTGCGGAATCCAGAAGCATCTTAGCACTCACGTGGCACGCCATTCCTACGCGACATCTGTGTGCTTGGCTAACGGTGTAAGTATAGAGAATGTAGCAAAGATGCTCGGGCACTCTAATATCAAGATGACGCAACACTATGCCAAAGTGCTTGATAGTTCGATATTGAAGGATATGATGAATGTGAAGAGTGCGATAGTGAATTTAGGATAGAAGTCTGCGGTACGCTTCGCCTGCTTTCGCCCCATTATAAAGTTAACTCGGAGGGCAATACCTACAAGTTCAAGCCCATAGGTTTTCGAGCAAAAAATTCTCTTTGATAATTTTTCACCCGAAAAAACTCTCCGGTATCACCGTCCGAGTTGAGAATGTTTTTGGGACGAAGCAAGCGAAGCGACCTACGACGCATAAATCAAGGTCAAATCTATTAAGAGTATCAATCTTCAAATTATAATCAAGCCGCTATTATTATAGAAAAACAGAATTGGGGACAAAGGCAGCTCGCTCCCAACTCTGCATAATAAGTTCAGTCAGTACTCCCTCTGCACTTACATTATACCCTATCGGGTGTAATTTGCAAGTACTTAACCCATATTATACCTTATAGGGTATAATCTAAAACTTGCCTCGATAGCCGCTTTGCAATACTCGCTCAATATCGCTTTCACGATAGAGGATTTTCCCACCCAGTTGGCGGTACGGGAAAATGCCGTTGTTGCGATAGTCCTGCAAGGTGCGACGGCTGATTTTCAGCCGTTGCGATAACTCCCTGTCGGTTAAATAGTGTTCGCCACCTAATAGCGGTTGATTCTCATCTGCTATTGTTGCAGTATCTTTGGCTATGCGATCAAGTTCCGAGAATAGACCGCGTACCCACTCGTGCTTGTGCGTGATAACTTCATTACTCATAGGCATAGAATTTATAGGTTAAACATCATTTGCAATAAGTCGCTCAACATCTTCGGGGCGATAGTATATGCGGTTGTTTATCTTAGAGTGTGGCAATCGCCCACTATCCCGCAAGGTCTGTAATGTACGAGGACTAATCTTCAATGCCTGACAGACATCTTGATTGTCCATCCAATCGCTCATACGCCTGCTACTACGCTGGCGGTTAATACTATCCATTCGCTTAACGAACTGCCCGAGGCGCGACACAAGCTCCTCAAAGGTCTTTTTCTCAATGCTGATAATCTCCATAACTATTTCATATTTACATTAAACATTCTATTGTTTCACGAACCCACTTTCGCTCGGCAAAGCAAGTAAACTCCCTTTGCCCTCGCTTACTCGTGGCTTTCTGAGTGCTAAGTAAAAACAAAAAACAATACGCTCTTCAGACCCGACATTACGTGTCGTCAAGTGTCATTAGATTGCATAAGTGGTAGTATTTTAGAATGTAAATCGCTATCCCAAATACAGAAAGAGTGATTGATAGATTGCAAGATTGCATGACTGCAAGTATGAGAGATTGCAAGGTTGAATGATTGCATTACTTGTTACAATCAATAATGATTGCACTCATTCTTGATTGCTTGCTTTGCTTATTGGTTATAAACAAGTAACCAACAAGTGTTATAACCAACGCACCAATGCTAATTTTTTAGTAAAATTTAGGCTGCCATAGGATAATTTTCAGGCACTGAAAATTCATGTTCAAGCGAACATAGCAAGTTGTGTTTTGGGGCACCCGAAATGTTTTCGGCGTCCCAAAACTACCTCTCTGTACCCTACCCTCCAAAGTCGGGTGGATTTGATGCTTTTATATTGCAAAAACCTTCACTTTATGTACAAGTTTTATGCTCCGAATAATCATATAAGCTATTCGAATGTTCATCCCTGAATTATAAAAATTACAATTTATGCAGTAAAAAAGTTGCTAACAAAAGACATGGTTTAGGAATTTATCATTATATTTGCAAATAAAGTCAATTTATTGAGGTCGATATTTAAGGCAAAATATGAAAACTGATAGGATTAATCGGATAAAAGTTGTGCTAGCTGAACAAAACAAAACAGGTAAATGGTTGGCAGAGCAACTTCAAAAGAATGAGGCTACTGTTTCTCGGTGGTGTTCAAATACATCACAGCCAAGTTTAGAGGTTCTAACCAGGATTGCAGAAATTCTCAATATGGATAGGAAAGATTTGATAAACAGTAGTAAGTAGCATTTACTATTGAGTATATAAAAATTGCATAACGATAATGACAAGCAATACACAAAGAGCTCTATTACAGGCTCAAATATGGAAAATCGCTAACGAGGTGCGTGGTGCGGTTGATGGATGGGACTTTAAGCAGTTTGTCCTCGGTACATTATTCTACCGTTTTATTAGCGAGAATTTTACCAATTATATTGAAGGAGGAGACGAAAGCATTGTTTATGCCAATCTGCCTGATAGCATAATCACTCCCGAAATTAAAGACGATGCGATTAAGACCAAAGGATATTTCATATACCCAAGTCAGTTATTTGTAAATATCGCTAAAACAGCGAACAAGAATCCAAATCTAAACACAGACCTCAAAGCTATATTTACAGCAATTGAGGGTTCTGCGGTTGGTTATGATTCCGAGGGCGACATCAAAGGCCTATTTGCAGACTTTGATACCACAAGCACTCGATTGGGTAATACAGTAGAGGATAAAAACAGTCGCTTGGCAGCAGTTATAAAGGGTGTTGAGGGTTTAGACTTTGGCAATTTTGAGGATAATCATATTGACTTATTTGGCGATGCCTATGAGTTCTTGATACACAATTATGCTGCTAATGCAGGAAAATCCGGCGGCGAATTTTTTACTCCTCAATGTGTATCAAAACTCATCGCACGATTAGCAATGCACAACCAAAGCACAATCAATAAGATTTATGATCCTGCTGCAGGATCTGGTTCGTTGCTGTTGCAGGCGAAGAAGCAGTTTGACGATCATATTATCGAAGAAGGCTTCTTTGGTCAAGAGATTAACCATACTACATACAATCTTGCTCGTATGAATATGTTTCTGCATAACATAAACTACGACAAGTTTAACATTGCGCTGGGCAATACTCTGATGGATCCTCAATTTGGCGATGACAAGCCTTTTGATGCGATTGTATCCAATCCTCCGTACTCCGTAAATTGGATTGGTTCTGATGATCCAACACTGATTAACGATGATCGATTTGCTCCTGCAGGTGTGTTAGCCCCTAAGTCAAAAGCGGACTTCGCTTTTGTACTGCACGCATTGAGTTATCTTTCAAGCAAAGGTAGAGCGGCTATTGTGTGCTTCCCCGGTATTTTCTATCGTGGAGGTGCAGAGCAGAAAATCAGGAAATACTTGGTAGATAATAACTTTGTGGAGACAGTTATTGCGTTAGCTCCTAACCTTTTCTATGGAACATCAATCGCTGTGAATATTCTAATTTTATCTAAACATAAATTAGACACAAAGACTCAGTTTATTGATGCTACCAGCAATAAATTTTTTAGAAAAGAGACGAATAACAATGTTCTTGATGAAGAGCATATCAGTGAGATTGTAAAAATCTTTGACCAAAAAGAGGATATTGAGTCAATCGCCCAATCTATTGACAATAAAGTTATTGCTGATAATGACTACAACCTTTCGGTAAGTAGCTATGTAGAGACAAAAGAAACTCGCCAGGAGACAAATATCAAGGAGCTTAATGAGCGTATCCGAAGGATTGTAGCACGAGAAAATGAGTTGAGAACAGAGATAAATAAAATCATCGCAGAATTAGAGGAGGATGAGCTATGAGTAAACTTACAGAACTATTAGAAATGCATTGTCCTAATGGCGTTGAATATAAGAAGTTAGGAGATTTAGGCATATTTGAAAACATAGGCGTTGACAAGAAAACAGTTGAAGGGCAACCTCTTGTCTCTTTGTTGAATTATGTCGATGTTTATAAGAATATTCATATTGGCAACAATGTGCCCAAGATGATTGTATCTGCAACTACAAAAAAGATTCAGGACTGCACTTGTGAAAAAGGCGATATATTTATAACACCCACATCAGAAACAAGAGATGATATAGGTCATGCAGCTGTTGTGACAGAAACGCTAATCAATACTGTTTATAGTTATCATATTATGCGTTTCCGTCTAACTGAGATAAATATGACAACATCGTTTTTTATTCGATATATGTTTGAATCAGAACTCGTGCAAAAACAAATTCACAAATTAGCAAAGGGCTTAACTAGATTCGGACTTTCTAAATACGATTTTGCTAAAATTGAAATACCATTTCCGCCGATTGAGGTTCAAGAGGAGATTGTGCGTATTTTAGATCAATTTCGAACCCTTGCAGCGGAGCTGCAAGCGGAGCTGCAAGCGGAGCTGCAAGCGAGACAAGAACAATATGAATACTATCGAAATAAGTTATTGACTTTCAGTGAAATAGGGGGGGGGTATAACATGGATGACAATGAGTGAGTTGGGTTCATTCTATGGTGGCCTTACGGGTAAATCCAAAACAGATTTTCAGCAGGGCAATGCAAAATTTATTACATATATGAACATATACAATAATATTGCATTGAATATAAATATTGAGGATCGTGTTAAAGTGGCAAAAGACGAGAAGCAGAATAGGATAGAGTTTGGAGATGCATTGTTTACAGGATCCTCCGAAACACCAGAAGAATGTGGAATGTCTTCTGTTCTCACGCAACAAGTTGACGAACCACTATACCTCAATAGTTTCTGTTTTGGATTTAGACTAAACGACAAGACAATATACAACCCTGATTTTTTGAAACATTTGTTGCGCAGTAAATCAATAAGAGATCAGATAAAGAAAACGGCAAATGGAGTTACTCGCTTTAATGTATCAAAGAAGTTGTTTGGAAGGATTAAGTTGCCGATACCGACAATAGAAGAGCAGAATAAGATTGCTACGATACTTGATAAGTTTGAATCTTTAGTTGGAGATTTAACACAAGGATTGCCAGCAGAGATTGTTGCAGTGCAAGAACAATATGAATATTACAGAGATAAACTACTATCATTTCCAGAGTATAAACTAAGTGCTTGATATGGGAAAGACATTGACTGAAATAGCCCAAATGCTCAAAGATGCCGATAAGAAGGTGCAATTAATCTATGCCTTCAATGGTGTGGGAAAAACTCGTCTCTCTCGCGAGTTTAAGGAGTTGGTTGCGCCCAAAATTGATGGTGAAGCAGAAGAAGAGAATCCAATAAAAGTTCTCTACTACAATGCATTCACTGAAGATTTGTTCTATTGGGATAATGATTTGGACGAAGATAAAAACAGAAAGTTAATCATACATCCAAACAACTTTACAGATTGGATATTCAAAGATCAAGGTCAAGAACCAAATATTATAACGCATTTTCAGCATTATACAAATGATAAGTTGACTCCATCATTCAATCAGGAGTATACGAAAAAGGATGACAATAACAAGGATGTTGTAGTAAAAGCTTATTCGGAAATTACATTTTCGTTAGAGCGAGGAGATGACAATAAGGTAAACAATATTAAAATCTCCAAAGGAGAAGAGAGTTGTTTGATTTGGTGTGTATTCTATAGTCTGCTAGAACAGATTGTTGAAACTCTAAATATACCTGAAGAGGATCAAAGAGACACTTCACAATTTAATGAATTGAGATATGTTTTCATTGATGATCCTGTTAGCTCATTAGATGAAAATCACCTCATCGAATTAGCTGTAAATATAGCCGAGTTGATTAAATCGAGCCAATCCGAAGTAGAATATATTATTACTACTCATAATCCTTTGTTCTATAATGTATTGTGGAATGAATTTAATAATACTGATAAACGATATGGATATAAACCCAAATACTCAAGAAAATATCGTTTAGAAAAAAATAATGATGGTACATATGATTTGCAGGAGCAAACTAAAGATTCTCCATTTTCATACCATCTTCTATTATTGTCAGAGTTGGAAAAAGCGATAGAATCAGGTGATATCAAAAAGTATCATTACAATTTTTTACGACAGATACTAGAGAAAACTTCTACATTCCTCGGTATTGTAGAATGGAAAGAATTATTAACTCTATTGCCGAATGACTCAGAGGGAGCTTCTGATGCATATTATAATCGTATAATAAACCTATGTAGTCATGGGAAACATTCAGGAGAAGAAACCTCATTAATAACTGAAAATGATAAAAAAGTTCTAGGCTTTCTTGTCCGTGAGATAAAGAATACTTATCATTTTAAAAAGGAGCAAACAAATAAAGAAGAACAAAATGGCACAGTATAACACTATAGCGGAATCAAATAATTTCATTGTACTTGATGACTACGAAAAGTACTCAGTGCTAAATGAACCTTCTGTTGTTTATCAAACAGAGGCATCTCTTGAGCATGAGTTTATTCAAGACTTAGTAAATCAAGGTTATGAGCATCTTCCGGATCTTAAAACTCCGGATGCTTTGCTTGCTAATGCAAGAACTCAAATACAGGCTCTAAACGAAGTTACATTTTCTGATAGTGAATGGGATCGTTATGTAGAGGAGTATCTTGATAAGCCCGGCGATTCGCTTGTAGAGAAGACAAGAAAATTACAAGATGATTACATATATGATTTTGTTTTCGACGATGGTCATATTAAGAATATATACTTGGTAGACAAGCATAATATAGCCAGAAATAGAGTCCAGGTAATCTCTCAACTCACACAAGAGGGTGTTGCTGTTAATCGATATGATGTAACCATATTGGTAAACGGATTGCCTTTGGCTCAGGTTGAACTAAAGAAGAGAGGTGTCGCGATTCGCGAGGCATTCAATCAGGTTCATCGTTACTCAAAGGAGAGTTTCAATGCACCACACTCTCTATACAAGTATATTCAGGTCTTTGTTATTTCTAATGGCACAGATAGCAGATATTTTGCTAATACAGTAGAGCGAAATAAGAATAGTTTCGACTTTACAATGAATTGGGCAAGATCCAACAATAAGCCAATTAAGGATCTAAAGGATTTTACTGCGACATTCTTTCAAAAGAATACTTTACTGAATATAATTCTGACATACTCGGTCTTTGATTCCAATGATACATTGCTGATTATGAGACCATATCAAATTGCAGCAACAGAAAGAATATTGTGGAAGATTAAAAGCTCATATCAAGCAAAGAAATGGTCTACTACAGATGGTGGGGGATATATTTGGCACACAACAGGTTCTGGCAAGACTCTTACGAGTTTTAAAGCTGCAAGATTGGCAACTCAACTTGACTTCATTGATAAAGTATTCTTTGTTGTTGATAGAAAGGATCTTGACTATCAAACAATGAAGGAGTATCAACGATTCTCTCCTGATAGTGTGAATGGATCGGAAAGTACTGCCGGATTGAAGCGTAATATTGATAAGGATGACAATAAGATTATTGTTACAACTATTCAGAAACTGAATAATCTGATGAAGAGCGAAAGTGATCTGCCAATTTATCAGAAACAAGTTGTTTTTATCTTTGACGAGGCACACCGCTCACAGTTTGGTGAAGCACAAAAGCTATTAAAGAAGAAATTTAAGAAATACTATCAGTTTGGATTTACAGGAACTCCAATCTTCCCAGAAAATGCACTTGGTTCTGATACCACTGCGAGTGTGTTCGGAAGAGAGTTGCATTCGTATGTTATTACAGATGCCATTCGTGATGAAAAAGTTCTAAAATTCAAGGTCGATTATAACAATGTTCGTCCTCGATTCAAGGGAATCGAAACTGAACGAGATGAGAAAAAGTTAAGTGCGGCAGAAAACAAGTCTGCACTGCTTCACCCTGCACGTATCAAAGAAATATCTCAATATATATTGGATAATTTCAAGATAAAAACTCATCGAGGTATAGGTGCGAATAAGGGGTTTAATGCGATGTTTGCAGTTAGTAGTGTAGATGCCGCTAAGTGCTATTATGAGGAATTAAATAACCTTCAGCAAGGAACTGAAAAGCCATTAAAGATAGCAACAATCTTTTCGTTTGCGGCCAATGAAGAGCAATCGGCAATTGGCGAAATTATCGATGAGAATTTTGAGCCAACGGCAATGGATATTAGTGCGAAAGAATTTTTGACTAATGCCATCAACGATTATAATGCTATGTTTAAAACAAGTTTTGGAGTAGACAGCAGAGAGTTCCAAAACTATTATAGAGATCTTGCCAAGCGAGTAAAGAATAAGGAAATAGACCTTGTTATCGTTGTAGGTATGTTCCTTACCGGCTTTGATGCCCCTACGCTAAACACTCTATTTGTTGATAAGAATTTACGTTATCACGGACTAATTCAAGCGTTCTCACGTACAAACAGAATTTTTGATGCAACAAAGACATTCGGGAATATCGTTACATTTAGGGATTTAGAGCAACATACAATTGATGCTATAACTCTGTTTGGAGATAGTAATACTAGAAATGTAGTGCTCGAAAGAAGTTACAAAGAGTATCTGGAAGGATTTAAGGATATTGTTACTGGAGAAGCTCGTCGAGGGTATATTGAGGTCGTAAAAGAGTTGAATGAGCGATTCCCTAATGTTGATGAAATAGAAACAGAGCTGGATAAAAAGGATTTTTCTAAACTCTTTGGAGAGTACTTACGAATCGAGAATATTTTGCAGAACTATGATGAATATACTCATCTTAAGGCTTTGCAAGCGATAGACTTAGATAATCCTAATGCTGTTGAGGAATTTAAAAATACATATTTTGTAACAGATGAGGATATTAAGGATATGCAACAGGTAGAAATGTTGTCTGAACGAGCCGTTCAAGATTACAAATCTACTTATAACGATATTAGAGATTGGTTAAGACGTGAGAAGGATGGTTCTGTTGCCGAAAAATCTAAGATTGATTGGGATGACGTTGTCTTTGAGATTGACCTGCTTAAATCTCAAGAGATAAACTTGGACTATATACTGGAGTTAATCTTCGAGAAGAATAATAAGACCAAAGATAAAACTGCATTGATTGAAGAGATACGAGGTGTAATTCGTGCAAGTGTTGGAAATAGAGCAAAGGAAAGTCTTATCGTTGATTTTATTAACGAGACTGATTTGGATACTATTACTGATAAGGCTAGTATTATTGAGTCGTTCTTTGAATATGCACAAAGTAAACAGAAGCAAGAGGCATCAGAGTTAATTTCCTCTGAAAACTTAAATGAAGAAGAAGCCAAGCGATACATTACTGTTTCCTTAAAGCGTGAGTTTGTCAGTGAGAATGGAACAGACTTTAATAGTATCTTGCCAAAGATGAGTCCATTGAATCCTATGTACTTAACTAAAAAACATAAGGTATTCCAATTGATTGCAGCATTTGTGGAAAAGTTTAAGGGAGTGGGAGGAATAATATAGTCATCTTTTAAATATTTTTTATGGGATTACTTTCAAATGTAGAAAAAGGCGCATTAGTAAAACTATTCAATAGGGGTGGATATGTACTAGATTTCTCAACCCCAGATTTTGATGCATTCACATTAGATAGTGTAGGTGAGGCATTATGTGAAAAATACGGCATGTCAAAAGGCCGATCGCTAAATGCTTATATTAATGAAGCGGGGGATTCAGAAACTACTAAATTATTGATTGACTTATTTGAGCATTATGAATTCGCTTTTTCAAAAGAAATAGAGAGTAATAACGAGTATGCATCAATATATAGGCGATGCAAGCCTGTCGTAGAGAGAGTTAGAACTCTTTTATCTAATTCTACGCTCCCCGTTGAAACACTAAAAGATAAATTCTCGAATGAATATATATCTTCTCAGATTGATTTAATGGTTCGTATGCAATCGGAAAATCCGACTGAAGCTATAGGCAAGTCCAAAGAATTAATCGAAAGTTGCTGTAAAACGATACTAGAGTACAATAAAGTAATAATAGATAAGAAATGGGATATTACACGATTAGTGGATGAAACGGTTAAACTCCTTAAAATAACACCTAGAGATATTCCAGATTCTGCACTAGAAGCCATTGCAATAAAAGGATTATTGCAAAACTTAAAAGTAATATCTCAAAATATTGCTACAATTAGAAATGCTTATGGGAGTGGACATGGTAAAAGTGCATCCTATAAAGGGTTAGAAGTAAGACACGCTAAACTAGCTGTAGGAAGTAGCATTACATTAGTCAACTTCTTATGGGATTCATACGAAAAACAATTTTGTAATAATATATAGTTCTATTTATATGATACATAAAATCATAGAGATAAAAAATTGTGGTAGACTCATTGAGTACAAACCTTCAGAGAAGAATTATGGCTGGAATGGTATATTTTCATCGATTAATACCATATACGCAGAAAATGGTTCTGGCAAAACGACATTCACTCAGATATTAAAGTCGTTAACAGGAAATAATTGTGATTTAGTAGAAAAGAGAAAATCTATTAACGCTCAATCCAACATAATAATATCACTTATAGATAGTAATAATAAAAAGTACATTTATAAAACCAAAAACTGGAATCACTATTTGCCTTTTATAGAGGTTTATGATAATTATTATTCTGAATCTAACATATATATAGTTTCTTTAGGGAATTATGAATCACCTAGCAATTTTTATGACATTGTTCCGAATGGATATGACATAATAAATAAGATTAAAATATTAAGGCGCAAACGTAAAAACTTTGCAACATATGTACGAAACACGAAGCATAGCATAAAGACAACAAGTAATTTTGAAGAAAAAAGAAAATTAGAAGAACAACTTTGCAAACAACAAACAAAAAGGGAACAAATATCAAATCAAATAACTATTTTAGAATCTGATTTAGATGCTAAAATAAAGGCAGTTGAAAAAATCTATATTGAGAAGGTTAATAATTACCTAAATCGATTTAATCCGAATCTGAAGATAAAGGAAGCCAATAAGCAAGGCCAACAATTAGTATACTATATAAGCATCAATGGAGTAGATATTAGGTCTGAAGTATCAAATATATCCTTGAAACATGCCCTTAGTGAAGGTGATAAAAGTTCACTTTCATTATCCTTTTTCCTTGCAAGATTGGAACTCTTACCAAACATTGACAAAAGAATTATTGTATTTGATGATCCTATTTCCAGCTTTGATACGCGTAGGAGAATTATGACAATTACTCTTTTGTCAAGAATAGCAAGGAATGCATCTCAATTTTTCCTTTTAAGTCATGATATTAATTTTATCAAAGAATTTAGTGATAGGCACACTGATAGCACTAATTTAAAAATAGTATGGCTAAATGGTAGTAGTGTTTTTGTGCATCATAATATTAAATTAGAAACAATGACTGGAATATCAAAAGATATGTATACATTGCAAAATTATGTACAAAATGGAGCTATTACAGATTTTGAAAAAAGAGAAGTTATTAGGTGTATACGCCCTGTTATAGAAGGAATTTTTAGACTAAAATACTTTAACATATTTACAGATAAAGAATGGCTTGGAGATTTTCTTAATCATGTTCGAAATTGCGAGAAGCATTCTCCTCTTTTTCGAATAAATGAATTCTATGATGAATTATCCGATATAAATGATTATTGTAAACAATATCACCATTCAAATCCTAAATATATGGAAGAACCAATATTTGATGAAGAGTTAAAGCAATTTGCACAAAGAACCCTTAATGTTATTGCGTACATTTAATCATATACTATATTGAATGTAGATTGTTTTTTAATTATTAATTATGCATTTTTATATGGCAGAAACCAACCGTATAGAATATAAAAGAGAATTAACCTCTGAGCTTGATATTGAGAAGGAGGTTGTGGCGTTCCTTAACTACAAGGAGGGCGGATACATCTATATCGGTATTGATAAGGATGGTTCAACTGTGGGTGTCAGTGATGTAGATGATTGTATGTTGAGGTTGAAAGACCGTATCAAGCATAATATTTCGCCTTCTGCTATGGGTTTGTTCGATATTGCCGAGGAGCAAAAGGATGGGTGTAGCATCATCAAAGTTACAGTAGCGAGTGGAATTGAGAAGCCATATTTCAAAACAAAATATGGAATGACTCCACGAGGTGCGTATATGCGTGTGGGAACATCTGCCGAACCTATGCCACAGGAGCAGATCGACCGTCTGTTCGCTATGCGTACACGCAACTCCATTGGCCGCATCGTATCTAACCGCCAGGATTTGAGTTTTGAGCAATTGCGTATCTACTACGATGAGCGAGGCAAAAGACTCAATGATAATTTTAAGCGTACATTGGAGTTGCTTACAGATGATGGCAAATACAACTATGTTGCCTATCTGTTAGCTGATGATAACGGCAATTCAATCAAGGTGGCAAAGTATTCAAGCCTCGATCGTTGCGATTTGGTAGAGAATAACGAGTATGGTTATTGCTCTCTCATCAAAGCGACCAAGAGTGTATTATCAAAGTTGAATATAGAGAATAAAGTTGCTGCAACGATAACCCCGATGGAGCGTATTGAAACGCCTCTGTGGAACAAGGTTGCTTTGCGCGAGGCTGTCATCAATGCTATCGTGCATAATGACTATTCGTTTGAGGTGCCACCCAAGTTTGAAATATTCCCCGACAGGCTTGAGATAACCTCAGCAGGCCGTTTACCTGAATCTCTCACAAGAGAAGAATTCTTCAATGGTATATCAATTCCACGCAATAAGGAACTGATGCGTATCTATCGCGATGTGGAATTGGTAGAGTCGTTAGGTTCTGGTATTCCGCGTATTTTGCGGGCATATGGTGAAGATTGCTTCAAGTTTACGGATAACTTTATCCGCATAACTTTGCCTATAAGTGTACAAGATGGCACCCAGTCGGCACCCAGTCGGCACCCAGTCGGCACCCAGTCAGTACCTAATATTGAAAACCTTGATAAACTGATTGTATTCTGTACTGAAGCACGCTCTTTTGGTGAAATGTTAGCATTTATGGGGCTTACCGATAGAACTAAATTTAGGAGAAAATATATTCATCCACTTCTGGAGGCTGGTATATTGGAGCAGACTATTCCAAACAAGCCCAAAAGTCAAAATCAAAAATACTGCCTTACAGCAAAAGGTATAGCTTTGAAAAATAGCCTAACAAACAATAAGTAATTTTGCTCAACCTATCATATAATATGCAAAAACCACACTTTTTCTATATTTTATGATAGGTTATGCTAACAAGTATATTTTGACATGAATAAAATAACCTCAATTGAAGATATTAATGCATTGATTGCTGCCGGCGTTGAAGAAAGCACAACACTTGAGTACAAAAGTGACATTAACACAACCAGCGATAAATGGAAAGGCGAAATGTCCAAGGATGTTAGTGCAATGGCTAATGCTAATGGTGGCACCATAATATATGGTGTTAAGGAGTATGATGAAGAAGATAAACGGCATATTCCATCCCATATAACACCGATAGATACCACAAAAGTTTCCAAGGAAACCATAGCCCAAGTTATATCAAGTAATATCAGTCCTAAAATTAAAGGATTAGAAATTAGTTGTTTGGTTGTAGATATGACCAAGCCAAATGAAGTTATATATATTGTAGATATTCCACAAAGTCATACAGCCCATCAGAATTTAAAGACAAAGCAATATCACAAGCGTTATTCAACTACGATTAATTCAATGGAGGATTACGAGATTCGAGATATTATGAATCGTAACATCCATCCTGATATAACTTTAGACTTTGAATTTCGACAAATAACAAAACAGGAATTATATTGGATACAACCAACATATAATCCTCTATATGGTTCACCCATGCCTGCTCAGCCGCAAATTGTGCAAAGAGCAATATTGGTTCTAAATTGTATTCCTAGAAATGTTGGAACAGTTGTAGCAGAACATGTTCACTATTTTGTAAAATTACCCGGAAATATCGTTGCTGCAGGACAAGAGTTTGATATCGCAGAAGTGAAAGACGGTTTTGTTACTATGCGTCGTGAAAACTTGTATTGTGATATTCTTGAAGGTAGCACTCCAACAAATATAAAGTATGGTTTTCCTCGTATTGTGCCGATACTTCCTGGTATGACAGGTGTACACAAAGGCATTGTCTTGCAACCAAATGCAAATCTTAATCAAGATATTGAAATAAGTTGGCGTTTGAATGCAGATGGAGCATCTATCAAAAGTGGTAAAATCAAATTAAAAGATATACCAAGGAAATAATATTTTGCATTGTTTTACACCTACTAGTAGGGTTTCCGAACTGAGGTGGAGCAAAATTTTGGTGCATTTGCTTGTATTTCAAAATAAAGCAGTAACTTTGCATCAAAGTAGGAACTCGACTCTGCGAGACACTGCAAAATGGTGCAGAATTTAGGTGGAGAAATAGCGGGAGATTATGTTTGTTGCGATTCTTTAACGCGAAGATATAGAGCCATTTAGGAATGAAATTCGTTTTCTGGTGGTACCACAAAAGAAACAGAAACCCTTGATTCCGCTTGGAATCAAGGGTTTCTGTTTCTCCCAGGGCAAAACAAGCGATGTTTCGGTACCTATTTTCAAGTAAAACCCGCACAAGTCCGCAACATGGGAAATGCCTTCTGCGAATTGCAGAAGGCATTTCCAGAAAGTTTTACAGAAAAACCGGGTCGTCAGAACAGCAGCGGGCCGGCGGCGCGGGAAGAGGCCTTCATGACCGTGGCTCCGCCCTTGACCGACGCGGGTATCGAAGCGCGCGTATAGACGCTCACTTCGCCCACCGAAGGATCGCTCACCAGCGTGAGCGTATTGCCCGACTCATCGAACGACACTTCGTAAGAGCTGCCCCAGGGCGTATTGTCGCTGTATTTACCCGAAAGCATCTTGTTGCCGATCAGGTAGGAACCCGTGTATTTCTGGTATCCGACCTGCTCGATCTGCTGGTAGATTTCGAAGGTCTTATCCGAAGCGAACGACACGTAAGCATCGAATACGCCGGGGGCTGCCCCGTTCCACGAAACGAGGTGCCATTCGCCCACGAGCTGCTTGGCCAGCGGCGAAGCGTCGTCGCCTTTCGACGAAGAGCCGCAGCCGGCGAACATGCACAAACCGAGCACGGCGAATAAGGTATAAAGAGTTTTTCTCATGATCTTATCGTTTATTATAACCAACCTCCGTTCGCATTTTCCGTCGCGCGGGCGATGACGGCGAATTCCTTGGTGATCTCCTGACCGCCCATCGAACTGCCGCCGCCCACACTCCCGCCGCCGGCAATAGCCGTGACGGAGATCTTGGCGACACCGGGTTTGGTGCAGTGGATCATCAGTTTGCCGTAGGAGATCGAAGGAGCCTCGGTGATGCCGAGCTTATCCATATTCTCCCGCGTCATCTCGACCCGCAGATAGGTCAGGTTCGAAGCCGAGCCGCCGAAATATTTGGTCAGGGCCACGAGCTGCTTGGTGCCGACCTTGGCCCGCAGGCAGGGTGTCCCTTCGACCTGCATGAGCAGCTGGTACGCGTCGATCGACCCGGTACCCATCTTCTTGCGGTAGTCGGCCAGTACAAGGCCGGTTTTCGAACCGTCGAGATAGGTTTCCATATCGTTCACCGAGGTGAGGATCATGGTCTTGAACTCGTCGAGCGTGAATTTCTTTCCCTTTTCCAGCGCATAGGAGAGCCCGAGCGCCGCGACGCCCGAAACGTGCGGGCAGGCCATCGACGTACCCTGCATGAAGCCGTAATCGGCACCGTTGTATTCTGACAACTCGGAAGGAACCGTCGACAGGACTTCGGCGTAGGTCTTGGCCGCATCGGCACTGATCTTATAGTCGCCGCCGGGAGCCGAGATATTGCAGCCCGGGCCGTAATTGGTGTAATAGGCCGGCAGGTAATCGGGCGAGAAAGAGGTCACGGAGATATAATCGTGGTAAGCCCCCGGGTAGCCCGACATGGCAGTAGCATCGTTGCCGGCGGCAAAGATGACCACGCCGCCGCCGACGGCATCGCAGTTCTGAGATTCGATGAAATACTTGATGGCATTGTACTGCACGCCCGAGCCGCGCTCATAGGCGCTGTCCGAAGTATAGGCTCCCGCCTTGCTTCCGAACGAACACTGGATGATCGCAGCTCCGTTGTCGGCGGCATACTTGATGGCTTCGGCGGAAGTGGTGATAGCCCCCGAAGTGGCGTCGTTGCCCGAGAATATCTGGCACGACATGAGTTTCACCCCGTCGTTGCGCCCCGTGCCGCCAGCCACGCCGCAAACGCCGACGCCGTTGTTATTGACGGCGGCCACCGTACCGGCCACATGTGTCCCGTGCCCCGAATCGCCTTTGTTCTCGCCGCCGACCCAGACCTCGCGATCCCAGGAGACGGCACCGCGCGTGACGAAGTTATACCCGTAAATATCGTCGATATAGCCGTTCCCGTCGTCGTCGGCACCCGTAGCCCCGTTTTTCTCCTGCGTATTGATCCACATGTTCGCCGCAAGGTCGGGATGCGTATATTTCACGCCCTGATCCACGATGGCAACCACCACGCCGGGGTTACCGGCCGTGATCGCCCAGGCATCCTGGGCGTTGATGTCGGCCCCGGCGCGGGACGTCGAGGCAACGGTCTTGTCGCCGTTGTTGTTGTAGTGCCACTGGCGGGAAAGCTGCGGATCGTTGAACCGCCCCGCGGCTGCGGCGCGGGTGGCAGCCATATCGGCAGCCGTCAGCGGTCGGCGCGGCCCTACCGAGGTCACATAAAGCTTCGTGTTGAACTCGACATTCCGGACTTCGGCCACGGCGGCCAGTTTCAGGGCGGCGGCTTCGAGGTCGGCCTGCTCGTCGAAAGTCACGACATACCACTTGTGCAGGCCTGCGGCACGCGTACGCTCCTCATGGCGGGGTGTGTAGGGGAACACACGGCGCAAGGAGGTGATTTCAAGCCCCTGCAACACTTCGTCGACCGGGGCAATGCCCGAACGGGTCAGTACGGCAGCGTCCCCGGCATCGCCGCGCGTTGCGGCGAAGGAAGCCGCCGTAGCCTCGATGGTCGGCACGGCAGCATCGTCGAAACAAACGATCAGCGACCCCTGCTTGGCATCGTAAGGCGTGTTGATCAGCTTCGCGGCGGCTGCGGTATTCGCAGAAGAATTCCCGCCGTCGGCACCATCCATCGCCGGATCGGCAGTACACGCCGCCAGCAACAGCACGGCGAAAAGTAGGATTTTTTTATCAGCCATAGTCTATCGGTTTTTAGAGGGCGGAGCCGACCCCTCAGAGCCGGCTCCTCCCGATAATTATTCCAACATTGCCGGAATCGGTTACTTCAAGGATACCTTCTTGCCGATCATCACGATCGCCCCCGGAGCCTGGGGCATACTGCCCTCGCTGAAGGTCGCGACCGCATCGGCCACGCCCAGGTCGGGCTGCATACCGTAACCGCCGAATGTTGCACGGTTGACAGGTTTGCCGGTCTGCTCGCTCCAAAGTACCTGAATCAATTCGGGCCCGCGCAGTTCGACGAAATTGTTGGCCGGCCGTACCTCAAGCTCCCGGGCAACAGCCGCGGCAGTTACCGCATTGGGGTCGTTTGCGGGATTTATCAGCATCAGGTAGTCGAACTGTACCAGATCGGCAGCCAAATTCGTGAATTTGCCCGTGGCTGGATCATAATTGCCGAAACCACCCCAATAGATACCTTTGAAGGTGTAGCCCTGCGTCACATAATTCGGGTTCGGAACGAATGCAAGGATTCCGTCATCGACATAGCCTGCATAGAGACAACCCTGGCTGCCATTTATTCCCGTGGGATTCTCTTCGTAGGTGAACATGTTGCCGACATGATAGGTCTTGAACATACCGATGTGGCAGGTCGGCATCGGGCTGACCAGTCCGTTGTACTTTGCCAGGAACGTGTCGTCTTTCGTATCCAGATTCGAAGCAAGGTAGGACGAAAGTCCCTTGACTTTGACGTAATTAGGATCGTCAGCATTCTCACTGAACGTGACCTTGCCGAGGTATTGGCGGTTGGTGGCATCATTTTCGTCGAATGCATCCACGGCATAGTAATTCCACGTCGTATTGAAGAGATCGTCTTTGCTCACCTCACCCTTGACGTCGTCGAATTTATACTTCTGCTGCATGGGGTCTTCCTTACCGGCGGTAGTCTGCTCGACGGCATAGACCTTGGAGAAATACCCGTTGAAAGCCGACACCAGGAGCGTATAGCTCGTACCGCTGTTCAGGCCGACGAGGAACGGAACCAAAGACTCTTTGCCGTTGATCTTCGCGAGCTCTTCTTCCGTGAACGCATCGCCCGAGGATTTGGCAACCTGTCCCAACTGTGCCGTGCTCAGGCCTGCCAGGTCGGAAGTCTTGAACAAACCCCAATAACCCGACTGGATATTCTGTCCGAACAGGATCGCCTTGATCGAATTCTCGGGGGTATAGCCCAACGCCTCTTTTTCCCAGGAAAGTTCGGTTCTTACCGAAAGGATAACCGCATTCTGGGATTCCTCACCCGACTTGACGTACCCGAACGAGAGGAACGAACGCCCTACCAGTTCGCCGGCCGTGTTGTACATATTGCCGACGACCGAATAAACGCCCGTATCGTCGAACGAAGCGGAAACCGTGCCGGAAGCCGTGATTTCGGTGGAAGGGGTCTCACCCGATTCGATCTCGCCCGAACGGACGTCGGCCAACGCGTCGCTCATCGAGCCGTTGAAGAACGCGTATTTCACCTTGGCCACGTCCGCACCGAACTTGAAGCCGACCTTGACCACACCGGCCGCAGGCTCGGTGTTCGTCAGTGCGAGCGTATAGTCGTATGCCTTGGCACCCGGAAGCATGATCCGTTGCAGACCGCTACCGTTGGCGCCGTACCACCCGCCGGAGACCGTGAAGTTCACCATGATGCCGGTGGCCGGGAAGGTAATGATACCGTCCTTGAGCGTACCGTAGAGGCTGGCCGACTCGCTCACGGAGGAGAAGTTGGCATTGACCTTCGAAGCAATTTCGATCTCGCCGTCACCTCCGAGCGTCACGCCCGTCGTCTGGTAAGGGATCCACACGGCATCGGGGTTGGTGGCGTCGATAATGATATTGGGTTCGGTGCAAGCCTGTGCGGTTCCGTTAAAGAGGGCCCGGATCAAATCCTGCGTAAAGGGATTCATGCGGTAGTAACCGGGTTTGTCGGCCCGCTCGTAAATCTCCACGTCGACCTCGGCGTTGGGGTTGGCGGTATTGAACAGCGTCGAAATGATGTCGTCGCGCCACTTGCCCTTGGTCTCGCCGCCTTTGCCCGTCAGTTTGTTCCACTTCACGCGGGTCACGCTGAAGGCGAAGCCCGTGGCTTTTTCACCATAGACGGAGGCGTACTTCTTGTCCTCGATATTGACCTCGCATTTATACGTGGTACCGATTTCGGCCTGCGGGAACTGAATGCTGAAGGTCGTCTCCTCCTGCCCGTCGGCAAATTCGATCTGCGAGGGAACGAAGATTCCCTCCTCACTCGACGTTACGGCCACGGGAACTACGATCGCACCCTCGCTCTTCAGGCGGCGTACGGTGAACGTCATCTCGGTCGGAGCCGCGGGGTCGAGTTCCTTGGAACCTATATTCTCCTGCGTAGGGAAATAGACGCTGTAACAATCGGGATCTTCGGGTTCCCCGGGGTTGAAGTTCTCGTCGTCGTTACACCCCACGAAGAGGAACGCCGCCAGGAACACATATAATAAACTCTTGAGTGTTTTCATATTTTGTCGATGTTATCCGGTTCAAAACTTATTTAACTACGCATCCGTCGGTCAAACCAGCTCCGCTGCCGTTAACAGGGAACGTACCCTCGTTGTTGTTATCCTTGACAGGGTCGATAGCCGCATTGGCGTTGGTCTCCCCGGTGGGGATACGCATCAGCAGGATACCGTCCGTCGCCGCGATGTTGAACGCCCAGGCATCGGGGAAGTCCGACTTGCCGTCCGTCGTGCACCGCACGAGGTTCTTCTTCAGACGCATGATGTCGGTATAGGCATGGCCCTCGCCCCACAACTCGACGCGGCGCTGCCACCAGATCTCGCTCTGGAAAGCCTCGGGAGTCGTGGCGGCGCACGAATACGAAGGATCGCGGTAGGTCTTGACCCAATTCTCGAGCAGGGACTTGCCGCCGCCGAGGTTGCCGCCCATGGCCATGGCCTCGGCCTGGATGAGAAGCATCTCCTCGGCACGCATGATACACCAGTCGCCCGCGTTGATGTCCGTACCGCACTTATTTTCATAAGGCGCGAACTTCACGTTGGTATAGGGCTGGAAGGCACGCTTGACATTGGGAATCGCCAGCGAGCTGATGGCCGAGCCGGTCACGCCGTCCCAGTCCATGTGGTCGAGCAGCGGCGATTCGAGGCTGGCGTTGATCCACCATCCCTTGCGCACGTCCGTATCGGGGATCATGTTGTAAAGCAGCGAATTGATACGCTTATACAAACCCTGGCTGGTGGTATAACCGCGGGCAAAGGAGCAGAGGTGTCCGCCCCAGGTGATATTGCGGTAGTTGGCGGGGGTGTCGGCAGCCTTGTAGATGCCGGCCCAGATCCACGACGGGGAGTTGGCACTGTTGAAACCGGGAGCCGACACGTCGTCCTTGGAGAGGAACGTGTAGCCGCTCAGGGCAGCTTCGGCATCGGTGGCAGCTTCGCCCCAGTTGTTCATCACCAGGTTCACGCGGGCACGCATTCCGTAAGCCACGTTCCGGTCGGCGGCGGCCTTGCTCGTGCGCTGGAAACCCTCGAGGTCGGCGATGGCCTGCGTCAGATCGTCGTAGATCAGCTTGTAGATCTCGGCATTGGTGGCACGGGGGTTCGCACCGGCACGCTCGGCCGGCATGTCCCACGTCACGATGGGTACCGTCGGTTTGTCCTCGTTACCCTTGTAGGTGAACTGAAAACGCTGCGCCAGCGTGAAGTTGGCAAACGCACGCGCCACCAGCGCCTGGCCGCGGTAATAGATAAGCGTCTGGTTTTCGGTATCCGCAGGGATCGTGGACAGGATGTCGTTGGCCTGCTTGTTCAGCTTGTAGCAGAAATTCCAGGTGAACATGGGCACGGCATAGTTGGCGTTGCGATCCGAATACTCGAACGCAACCGAAAACCACTCGTAGTCGCTGTTGTCCGATACCATGTCGGCACCGTTGCCGTCGGTGGCGATACATACGGCAGGATAGCTGAAGTCGTTGTGGAAAGGCGTGGCGCTACCTCCGGCCCAGTTGGGCAGGAGCTTCGTGAAGATCGAAGACAGGGTGTTGATATCCGCCTGCAGACGTTCGGGGTTGTCCTCCACGACCTCCTTTTTCTGATCCTCGGTCACAATACCGCTCTCGGGGAACGTATCGAGGTCGGAGCAGGAGACCATAACCGCCGTCCCCAGGGCAAATACCCATATTTTATTGATTGCTTTCATATACACGTTGTTATTTGATTGTGCCAAAATTAGAACGTCAGGTTAATACCGCCCGAAATGGTACGCAGGGCCGAATAGGAGGTGTTGTCCGCAGTACCCGTACCGCCGAATACGATGCGGGGGTCGAGCCCCTCGCGGGCGGAGAAGACGGCGAGGTTGTCACCCGAGAAATAGATGCGGATGCTGCCCAGGCCGATCTTGTTCGACCACTTCTTGGGAAGGGTATAGCCTACCGTCACATTATTGACCGAAAGGTAGTCGGAGCTTACGAGGAAACGTGACGAATATTTCTGGTTCGAATCGTCGGACGAGTTCAGGCGCGGGACATTCGTGTTGGGGTTCTCGGGCGTCCAGGCCTTGAGGGCGTCCTTGTGGAAGTTCATACCCAGGTTATCGCCGTAGTGCATCAATTCGTGGTAGGTGTTGTCGTAGAGTTTGCCACCGAGCTGGTAAGCGAACTGTGCCGAGATATCCACGCCGTAGAAGCTCAGCGAAGTGGCGAAGCCGCCGCTCACCTTGGCCAGCGTGCTGCCCTGGCGGGCCTGGCGGGCGTTGTCGTAAACATCCGTGGTCGAATAATCGCCGTTGTCGGGATCTACGTACCAGAGCGACTTACCGGTGTTGGGATCGACGCCCGCATAGGTCTTCAGGTAGGAGTCGTACATCGAGCCGCCCACCTCGCGGATCGCCATCGAGTAAACCAGTCCCGTCTCGGGCACGTCGCCGTCGAGCGAGAGGATCTTGTTCTTGTAGTGCGTCATATTGAGATCCAGATCCCACGAGAAATTCTTATAGCGCAGCAGCCCGGCGGACAGCTGGATCTCGACACCGGCGTTGCGCATCGAACCCACGTTGATAGGCTGCCGCGAGTAACCCAGCGAAGGAGGTACGGGTTTGTAGTAGAGCATGTCCGAGGTCTTGCGCGAGAAATACTCGACGCTACCGCTCAGGCGGTCGTCCCAAAGGCCGAACTCGACACCCACGTTGAGCGAGTGCGAGGACTCCCACGTAATGTTCTTGTTACCCTTGTAGTTGAGCGTCAACGAGAAATCGCCGTCGACACGACCTACCGAATACTGATCCTGGTAGGGATAGTAGTTGCTGTAACCGCTGGGATCGAGCAGGTCGTCGTTACCCTGGATACCATACGAAGCCTTCAGTTTCAGCATGTTGAGCCACTTCACATCCTTCAGGAAGTTCTCCTTGGTCAGCAGCCATGCACCACCCACGGAACCGAAGTTACCCCAGCGGTGGTCGGGATGGAAGCGCGACGAAGCATCGCGGCGGTAGGATGCCGAGAAGAAATACTTGCCGTCGTAGTCGTACTGCACACGCGAGAGAATACCCATTGTAAAATAGGTGTCGGTGTAGGACGAAACCTGCGGGGTCTCATAGATCGTGTTGTCCAGCTCCCCTACATTGGGATTGTAAAGGTCGGTGTTGCTGCCTGAGAGGTACTGCATCTTCAGCGAATAGTTCTCGAAGCCGACCAGCACGTCGAAGTTGTGCTTCTGGGCGAACGTTCTCTTGTACGAAGCCAGGTACTGCTGGTTGACGCCGAACGTACGCGACTGCGCAACGGAGACCGAACCTTTGCCGATATAGGAACCGTAGTAGGAGTTATAAAGGTGGTTCGCACGGCGGTTGATGGCGCTGGCACTGATGTTGGCCGTGACGTTCAGCCCCTCGACGGGCGTCACGGTCGCAAACCAGTTGCCGTTGATCGCATCAGTATAGGTGCGGTGGCGATCCAGGTCGATCGAGATCATGGGGTTGGCACCGCCCGAGAACGAGCGTATCTGGTTGGTATTCACACCCGAGTCGTAGATCTTATTGCCGTGTTCGTCGTACATGATCTTCTTATCGGCATCGCGCACATACATCGGGTAGATCGGGGCAATCATGTTGGCCAGGTAGAACAGGTTGCCCGACGAACCCCAGTCGGTCTGCCCCGTAGGGGAGTTGGTAATAGCGTGCGAGAAACCGATATTGCCACCGACCTTCAGCCACTTCTTGGCCTGGTAATCGGCCTTCATACGGGTCGAATAACGGGTGAAGCCCGAATTCTTGATGATGCCCGAATCGTCGAGGTAACCGGCCGAGAGGTAGTAGTTGAGGCGTTCCGAAGCACCCGCGATGGAGACGTTGTACTCCTGGCGCAGGTTGCCGCTGCCGAACAGCTCGTCGTACCAATCGTCGGGGGTGTAGTAATACTGCCCGTCGGAGTAGCCCAGTTTGGCGTTGGGATTGAGTTTGCCGTTGGCACCGATCAGCGTCTGGCCTTCGGGAAGCGTGTAGACGTTGTAACCCGTACCGCCGTTCGTCGAGTCGAACAGGGCGGAGTTGGCAAACGCGCGCGAATCCGCCGCCGAGCTCCCGGCATAGAACTTACTGTTGTACAAAGCTTTGTAGCCCAGTTCGTAATACAGGCCCGGATCGGAAATCACGTCGTAATTGGGCACACCGCGGGAGTTGGTACCCCACTTGGCGTCGAAGGTCACGGTCGCATCCTGCGACTTGCCGCGCTTGGTGGTGACCAGCACGACGCCGTTGGCACCGCGGGCACCGTAGATGGCCGACGCGGCGGCATCCTTCAGCACCGTGATCGACTCGATATCGGCACTGTTCAGGAACGAGAGCGACCCGTCGTAAGGGGCCCCGTCCACGATATAGAGCGGAGCACTGCTCGCCGACATGGAGCCGATACCACGGATACGGATCTTGGCACTCTCACCCGGCTGTCCGTTCGACGAAACAGCCTGCACACCGGCCACGGCACCCGCCAGGGCGTTCGAAATGTTGGATACCTGGCGCTTGCCGATATCCTCGGCCTTCATCACGGAAGCAGAACCCGTAAAGGCCTCTTTTTTGGCCGTACCGTATGCTACCACGATCACGTCGTCAATCGCCTGCGTATCCTCCTTCATCACGACGTTCACACGGGTTTTTCCGGCGACAGCAATACGCTGGGGCTCATAGCCGATGAAGGTCACCAGCAGAACACCCTCCCTGGGAACAGAAATCGAGTAAGCGCCGTCAGCACTCGTCGTCGTTCCGACCGTCGTTCCGTCCACCATGACTGTGGCACCTGCTACCGGAGCACCGGCAGCGTCGGTAACTGTACCGGAAACCTGCTGGTTCTGGGCCATTGCAACGGCGCAAATCCCCAAAACAGCAATTAACGATAGTACAATTTTTCTTACCATAAGCGTTAATTTTAATTGATTAATTTTAAAATAAAAAGCCAGTAGCCTGTGAGCAGGATTTTACGATTCTGGTAAGATGATGAATATCACATATATAGATGATCAAACGCAAGGTTGCGATCCGGTTTTGAAAAGGCACGGTAACTTGAAAGTTACCTGAGGGTACGGTGTATAAAATTTATTTACAGCATATTAATGGCTGCTTGCCGAGCACCTCGAGTTACCAATGCATAACCAGAAACGGCAAAAACACGCTGCAATATTCAAAAGGTTAACGATACCTCCGGACATCGCGGCAATACCCCGGATGCCGTAATATACCCCGGGCGTCACAAGCCCCCTCCAGGAATCCCGGCAACGACAGGGGGGACGCTCGCTGCTCCCCGGACGGTACGGGCATAAAAAAACCCGGAAGCGTCACGAC
>UMJW01053051.1_pt1 | contig 24951 bp, 19 predicted proteins | sample 1966151 | NCBI WGS metagenome assembly UMJW01 (sample SAMEA4836160, study PRJEB28245) | human gut metagenome | biome: gut microbiome; material: fecal sample | place: Denmark | collected 2008
CAGCAGGTGTGGCACCATTGATCCTTCCAATTCGTGGAGGAACCGATGGATGCCAGTTAAGCTTTAAAGGACTGCCGTGTCCAAATCTTGGAACAGGTGGACATGCTTTTCATGGACCATATGAGCATATCAGTGTGGAAGGAATGGAGAAGAGTGTGGAGCTCCTTCTTGCCCTGATTCAGGAATATACGAAATAATCTACGGAGTTGCAATAAAACGGTTAACATGCTCCATTGTGGCTTTTATAATCGAAAGATCTGCCTGTACATCGCCGGTCTCCAGAGAGTGATTGGCATTTGGCGTAAGAAAAAGAGGGACTTCTTTTTGCTCAGCCAGTGTACGGATAGAGTCTGTTTCTGCCCATGGATCTGCAGTACCGTGAAATGCAATGCTGCCGGGACGAGTAAAGGAAAAAGTGTCAGTCAGAGGTGTGAACAGGATGCTTTTTCCTTTTATATTATGTCTGGAAGCATAAGCGGAAGCGATAACTGTACCGATGCTTTTGGAAATAAAGAGAATGCTGCCATAGGAATTCCAGTCGATATCCTGCAGAGCCTGTTCTGTTTGTTCATAAGCAAGCTCAAAAGCCTGCTTCATTTTTGCGTGATCACCCTTGACATTCTCAGGGAGGGTTCCATAGGATACAGCGAGAATCTGATACCCATAATGTCTGGCAAGACGGCTTGCATAATACAGGAGTGGTTTGTCAGCAGTATAGCCGATTCCCGGGAAAATTACTGCCAGTTTTGGGGCGCTTTTATCAGAATCATAAGTATATGCAGATGCTTTGTCATAGAGCATTTGCTGATGAATTTTTTCCTGAAGGTCTTTTAAGGTCACAGAGATTGTATAAGGCTCTTCCGGGAGATAATCATAACCGGTGAGAACACCGTTTTCTTCCATGGCATAAACAATGTGCAATGCCCCCATAAGTTCCATATCGTCTTCAATATCAGAAAGTAATTCTTCGTATGTTTTCATCTTGATTTGTTCCTCGTATTTATATTTTATAAAATTCAGTCATGTGTATAAAAAACAAAATAATTATTGCATGTTTTATTAAAACGGGCAAGGAAAATTGAAAAACTCCTGCCAGTTACCTGGTTAAGGTGTCAATAAAATTGGGGAATAGCTTGCAAATCACGATCAAATAAAATATGATATAGAGATGTTAAACTATACAATGTAAGGAAAATATATGAAAAACAGAAACAAAGGTTTTACACTTGTGGAACTTGTGATCATCATTGCAATTCTTGCGATTCTTATAGGTGTTCTTGCACCGACTTATACCAAATATATAGAAAAAAGCAGGGAATCAACTGATCTTGCAAATGTCAGGACGGCGTATGACAAAGTGGTGATGGAAACGGGAATAGAGGGAAATGAAGATGTAAAGGAGATCGTTCATCTGAAGCAGAAAATAGACAAATGGCAGTCTTCAGATACGGTGACAATTGCCGGAATCTCTCATTCCAATGATGATCCGGATACGGATAACTGGAAAGGGTATCCTGTTGCAGGTGGAATATGCGAAGTGTCCATGAGACAGGACACAGGTATCTTGTTTGAATGGAAAAAGGGAAATGGAAGCAATGTAAATTCGTATTGGCCTGAAAGTAATGAGAATTTTGAAAATATACTGTGGAAGAGTGGGGCGTTGAAAGGCGTGAATAACATTTTTGAAATTGATTCGAAGTGTCCAAATTCGAGTATGGTTCCTTTGATTAATAATCAATTGACAGAAGACAGTCTGCTCAGGAAGGGGACATGGGCGTATTATGGAAGTCCGAAGAAGTCTGAGACATCGAAGCGCTGGTTTGTCTGGACATCTGTGGACACAAATGAGGTTGGTACGAACAAAGTAATTCCTGTCATTGTCTGTGGCGCTGATGGCAAGTTCTATGTTTCTAGGTCAACGACCGCGACACGAAAGAAAGATAATCAAAAATACATAGCGATTGCAGATCATGTATCAGGGGATATTACGGTGATGACGACAATGATAAATAATGCCACATCATGCAGTACCTTGCAGGAGGCGTATACAGAGTATGAGAAGCTTCTGGCAAATAGCTATCCGGAGTATAAGAATACTATTTCAGTAAAGTAGTTAAGAGGTGACTATGAAATTACGTAGTAGTTGCTTTTAGCTGACCAATAAGCTATACTAATCAGACAGATATAGTATGAATTGGAGGGCTTTTACATGAAAATTGCAGTAACTTATGATAATGGAAATGTGTTTCAGCACTTTGGAAAAACTGAGAATTTCAAAGTTTATGAAGTAGAGGACAATAAAGTTATTTCCAGTGAGGTGATCGGTTCCAATGGCAGCGGACATGGTGCCCTGGCCGGACTTCTGGCAGAACAGGGGATTGATGTACTGATCTGCGGTGGTATTGGAGGAGGTGCACAGACTGCACTTGCGGAGGCAGGTATTCAGTTATGCTCCGGTGCACAGGGAAATACAGATGAAGTAGTAGAAGCTTATCTGAAGGGCGAACTGGAATCAGCAGGAACAACCTGTGACCATCATCATGAAGAAGGACATTCCTGTGGAAACCATGAGGAAGGGGAGTCCTGTGGAAGCAGCTGTGGCGGCTGTGGTTCACATAAACCGGCATTTTCCGGACCGAATGTAGGAAAGACATGCCGTACACATTACAAGGGAACATTCAACGATGGAACACAGTTCGATTCTTCCTATGATCGTGGACAGCCGCTGGAGTTTGTCTGCGGAGCAGGACAGATGATCAAAGGCTTTGATGCAGCTGTTGCAGACATGAAGGTCGGAGAAATCAAAGAAATCCATCTGATGCCGGAAGAGGCTTATGGACAGCCGAATCCGGATGCGATCTTTACTCTTGAGATTGAACAGCTTCCGGGTGCAGAGGACCTGACAGTAGGTCAGCAGGTATATTTGTCTAATCAGTATGGGCAGCATTTCCCGGTCAAAGTTACAGCCAAAGATGAAAAGACAATTACATTTGATGCCAATCACGAGATGGCTGGTAAAGAGCTGAACTTTAAAATCGAGCTTGTAGAAGTAAAATAAATGTCGAAGAAGTGCGGAGTTTGTCAATAAGTTTCGAACTCTTTTGATGGACGTACACAGTGCGGCATGCTAGTATAGAAGAAAGAAAATTATGTAGCTGTCTGGCGGCATTAAAGGACAGTGATATGATTCGTTTCTGCTTTATTCTGTGCGGCATGCCGCTTCTTTTGTTCTAAGACCGTTCTGGTTGAGAAAGGGAAATCTCCATGTTTTACTTGCGTTGTCGGGCGAAATTTCCATGTGTAGTGAAATAGGATATGATGAAAAAAGACCGGAATGTGTTGTTTCGGTCTTTTTATGTGGTGGAAACTGATATATTAGGGCATTCTTGAATTATCTGAATTCCACGGCATGTTTTCTTTTCCAGATGGGAAATAAATTTCGCTGGCAGACGTAATTCTTCCGTTGTTCAATGCTTATGGCATGGAAGAATGTTTTCCACATATCAGTATATTCATCTTCATAAGATTCTGTCTTTTGTAATACCGAAAATTCATCGTCCGTCAGATAGCGCAGATAATTTTCACCATCTTTTACATGTACACAGGCAGTTTTGCGGTTATCATCGATGATCATCCAGTGTTCGGAGGGCATACGGTTGGCAAAATGGTTGCCAACCAGCATGATTACATCATTCCTAGGCTCCAAATGACTGACATAGACCTGGTTTTCCAGACTTTGAAAACGGGCAAATTCCCGAAAATGATGCGCTTCATTTGATACCTGGCGCCGGAGTTCGAGAAGATTCATTACATGTGGATTCGTATATTGCTCGACTACAGTACTGCCAATAGCAAACCCCACCCGAAGAAAGTCATAGATTGCCTGCAGTGCGTTCTCATCCGCAGACAATGAGGCGTAGTAGATGTTCATGTATGCAGTTTCAGAGATGCTTCTCCGAATGGAGCGTATAACCTTTTCTGCTTTGGAAGAATCACCATCCACATGGATATATTCATCAAACATTGTTTGTTGAAAGATAGGTTCTTTCTTTAGTTCAATCTGGTTATGACCGACTTTCAGGGCTTCTGACCAGGCATCATAGATGCAGGTCATGATATCCGTTAAGCGGTCCTGGCAAGTATATATTTTCATATTTTTATTCCGTATTCTGATTCTATATGTAAAAGTGGCTGGAAACTGGCAGAGGGAAGTTTAGCCGATCCCAAAATCAGCGAGAGTCATCTGGGAATAAGATTCATTGGAATGTTGTACTTTCCAGGAATCTTTTGCATCTACCTGAACCAGCTGTCGGGTGATATAGGCTTCTTCAATGGGAGTACGATACATTTGTCTGCCACCGCAGGTGATAAAATAATGTGCGCGTTTCAAAACTACGCCCATTTTTTTCAGATTGTCAAAATTCAGACGGCCATATCGTCTGGCATAAGTGATTCGGCTGGCGGATTTTGGCCCGATTCCGGGAACCCGAAGCAACGTGGCATAAGATGCTTTTTCAACTTCCACTGGAAAGTGTTCCAGATGGCGCAGCGCCCAGTCGCATTTGGGATCCAGCAGTTCATTGAAGTTGGGCTGAGATTCGGATAACAGTTCATCTGTCTGGAAGCCATAGAAGCGTAGCAGCCAGTCTGCCTGATACAGGCGATGTTCCCGCAGAAGTGGAGGTGGAGTTCCAATCTGAGGGAGAATGGAGTCATCATTTAACGGAATATATGCCGAATAGAAGACTCGTTTCAGATCAAAGCCCTGGTACAGAGCCTGGCTCGTCTGTAACAGAGTATAGTCACTTTCGCCAGTGGCACCGATGATCATCTGGGTACTCTGCCCTGCCGGAGCGAAATTCCGTTTCAGATCGGACATGTCAAGAGGTGCCAGCTGACAGGCATTTTCCCATGTCAGGATATGTTTCGTGAATTTATTTTTATCACGGGAGATAAGATTCGGATCCTCTTTTTTGAGGGGAGGATTGTTCCCGGGTTTTGCATCGGTATTCTGCATATTGAGTTTTTCTCTGAAGGTTTTCTTGGAATCGTCTGAGAAAATACCATTTCTTAAAAACTGATTTCCCCGGCTTCGATCCATATATGCAGACTTTCCAGCAGCTATCCGGTGAGAGGCAATAGTACTTTGTACTTTTCCCATGGGATTCAGGATATTCTGCATGGTTTTATTGGGGGCAAGAGAACGCAGAGCTGTTTCTGTCGGAAGTTCCAGATTGACACTGATGCGGTCTGCCAGATATCCGGCCGCGGCAAGCAGCTCGTCAGAGGCCCCGGGAATTGTTTTTATATGAATGTATCCGTTGAAATGGTACCGGGTACGGAGGAGCAGCAGTGTCTCACACATTTTTTCCATGGTATAGGTCGGATTTTTTAAGACACCGGAGCTTAAGAAGAGCCCTTCGATATAGTTCCGTTTGTAAAATTCAACGGTTAGTTCACAGATTTCCTGTGGCGTAAAGGTGGCGCGGCGTACATCATTGCTGGCACGGTTGATGCAATATTTACAGTCATAGGCACAATGATTTGTCATCAGGATCTTGAGAAGGGAAATACATCTTCCATCAGCGGCAAAACTGTGACAGATGCCACATGCCTCTGCATTGCCGAGCTCTCCTTTCTTTCCGCGTCGGCTGGAACCGCTTGAAGTACATGCGACATCATATTTGGCTGCATCTGCCAGAATCTGTAACTTTTCCTGCGTTGTGTAATTATTATTTGTAATCTGTGTGATCATATATCTATTGTACAAACATATGTTCGAAAAAGCAAGAGGAACATTTGGGGAAATTATTAGAATTATTAAGCCGTTGCTTGACCGACCAGAAGCAGGGTGCTATACTTGCCGCAAACAAAAGAAACCGCAAAGATTGTATTTTCCACATCCGTAGAACACAGAAATCTGCTTGTGAGTTGATTTTTATGGAGATACTGCAAATGAACAAAAATAAGATAAACGGAATATCCATGATTCCATTCGGACTGCTGGCCGGTTTTGCAGATGATAAAGAAATCCGGCTCATTGAATTGGCAGAAAACGGGTTTAAATTCCGGCTGCAACAGGAGATTGCGGATGTCGGACAGTTTCGAATCTGTTTTTATAACAGTGATGATTCTGCGTATCGGGAGATTCAGGTAAAGGAATTTTGCATACAGAAAGAGCAGCAGGAACAATTTTATACGGTGTATTCTGCATTTACAGAGCAGGAAGATTTCAGAAAAGAAGTGCAGGGACTTGTCGCCCGTTACAGCAGATATATTCGCCTGAAAACAGAATGTGATGATGCAGAACTGGCTGAAGAACTGACCGGTTATCCGGCAGAGAAAGATGAAATTTTTGCAGAAAGTCTGGAGCAGCAGAAGAAAGAGTGGTTTCAGGATGTGCCGGTAAATAAACTGGCAGAAGCTATAAATCGTGTATCGGAAGTCGCGTTCGAGCTGGACCACCCGGAATTGTATCAGGCGTATCTGAAAGAAGATATTTCCGCATTCATGGAAAATTACTGGATTCAGAATGGATTTTCACAGGCAGTGTCAGATATCGCCCCAGACAGATTGTATATAGGAAATCAGTTCTGCCATCTGTTGTTTCCAGAGGAGAGATGTCTGTTTGAAATGATGGAAAAAGCACAGAGAGAAAATATTTCCATCACACTTGCATACACATATATCCGTGAGGATATGTTGAAAACAACGGACGAACTGCTGGCAAAAGTGGATAACTGGTGCAAAGAGCGACAGACCACAGTAGAGGTTGTTGTCAATGACTGGGCAATGGTGGGAATTCTGCGAAAGTATCCGAAACGAATGACACCACTTCTGGGAACGCTTCTTAATAAACGAAAAAAAGATCCACGGATGGGTTATAAAAAAGGCGGCCGGATTTTATATGAGCAGAACAGTCTAAATGCAGAATTTTACAGGAAATTTCTTGGAGAAGAATGTAATATTTGGCGTTATGAATGGGAATCCTGTGGATATGCACAAAACTTTCCGGGCACTTTGAATGAAAAAAACAGTCTGCATTTTCCTTTTTATCAGACCAATACCTCCCAGTACTGTCCATTGCACGCAATCTGTACGGATGGTGAGAGAGGAAAACAGAAACTGGTGACGAACTGTCCTTATTTCTGCGAACGGAATATGGTGCTGTACCCAAAACATCTGCATATGACGGGAAGATACAATTCACTGTTTGGAGTAGATACGGAAGTGCTGAGACATCCTGAAAAACTGGAAGCATATGTAACAGCAGGAATCGACCGGCTGGTATTGGGACTGTCATAAGGGGTGTCAGACCAGATGGACAGGAACAATAAAATAAGATAACGATGAGGAAAATGCGAATGAAGATTACAGCGGGACTGGGATCGGTGGAAGAGTACGAGCGTTTTGTGAGGGCAGGAGCGGACGAATTTTTCAGTGGGTATGTGCCTTATGAGTGGGCAAAGAAGTATGGGACAGTTATGCCGCTCAACAGAAGAGAGGTGCTGGCTTATAATGTACAGATTGGTTCATTCAGTGAAATGGAGATCCTTTCTGCTATGGTAAAAGAATATGGCAGGCCGGTACATCTGACGTTTAATTCTCTTTATTATATTCCAGAGCAGTATCCGGAGATTGCTGAGATCATAAAGAGGTGTATGGAGATTGGGTTTCATAGCTATATTATTGCGGATCCGGCGCTGATTCTGTATTTAAGACAGAACAATATCGACTGTGAAATTCATCTTAGCGGGGAAACAGCGGAAGTAAATCGGGGCATGGTGGATTTCTTTCAGAAGCTGAAACTGAAACGTGTGATCTTTCACAGAAAGAATACGATAAAAGATATGCAAAGTATTATCGCATATCAAAGAATAACAGAAACGGAGCAGTCAGGGCATGTACAAAATGTAATGCCGGAACAGAGCAGGGTGGAATTTGAAGCATTTATTTTAAACGAGCTCTGCCAGTTTACCGGAGCATTCTGCAATTCCCTTCATTGCGATGAGATGGGATATCTGTGTCGTGTACCGTATCGATTGGGAGCTATGAGTACGAGAAAAGTACAAGAATCGACAAAATTCGACAAATGGAAACAAGAAAAAAACCAAGAAACAATTGATTTTACCGGAGGGGAGCTGCCGGAAAGTATTTCACAGGGCACCAACGGTTATCTCTGCGGCGAGACGGGCTGCGGACTGTGTGCGTTATATCAGTTGCAGGAAGCAGGGATCACACACCTCAAACTGGTTGGCAGAGGAAACTATACAGACTTTATGGAAAAAGATATTCGGAATCTTCGGAGAGCTCTGAGTATTCTGGAAGTATCTGACTCGAATGTTATCTACCGGCAGAATCTGAAAGAAGAACTTTTTCCATATGGATGCAGCGAAAACTGCTATTATAAAGAAAATTTCAAATATAAATAGGAAATAACTGAACTGCGGCAGAAGTCGAAAAAATTAGTGTTGCACTCGTAAAAATACAATATATTGATAAATAGTTTCAAAAAACAACTATAAATTGTACAAAATTAAAAGCATGCGTTAATTAATTGACAAGGGTACTTTCTATAGTGTAAACTAGCGGCGTGAACGAGGGAGAGTTCACATGTAACTATAATAAGATTCCGGTCTTATTTTTCTTTTAGGAGAAAAGTTAGACGGGACATACGCGGAATAAATTCTATTTTAGAGAGGTGCAAAAATGAAAAACTTTTCACAGTGGGAAGGTTTCAAAGGAAACCGTTGGAAAGAAAAAATCGACGTTCGTAACTTTATTTCAATGAACTACACACCATATGACGGAGATGCTTCCTTCCTGGAAGGACCTACAGAAGCAACAGAAAAACTGTGGGGAAAACTTCAGGAACTTCAGAAAGAAGAGCGTGCAAAAGGCGGCGTTCTGGATATGGAGACAGAGGTTGTTACATCTCTGACAGCATATGGCCCGGGATACATCGATGAAGACCTCAAAGATCTTGAAAAAGTTGTTGGTCTGCAGACAGACAAACCGCTGAAACGTGCATTCATGCCATACGGTGGTATCAAAATGGCAGAGCAGGCATGTGAGACTTACGGATACAAAGTAAGCGACAAGATCAAAGACGTTTTCCATAACTACGAATTCAAAACACACAACCAGGGTGTATTTGATATCTACACACCAGAAATGAAAGCAGCCCGTCACAACAAGATCCTGACAGGTCTTCCGGATACTTATGGACGTGGACGTATCGTTGGTGACTACAGACGAGTAGCACTGTACGGTATCGACGCTCTGATCGAAGGAAAACAGAAAGACTTCGCAGCTTGCGACCGTCAGGGTATGAGACGTTATGACTTCCAGCTTCGTGAGGAAATCGCAGATCAGATCCGCGCACTCAAAGGCATGAAAGTTATGGCTGAAGCTTATGGATATGATATTTCACAGCCGGCTAAAGATGCAAGAGAAGCATTCCAGTGGCTGTACTTCGGATATCTTGCAGCAATCAAGACTCAGAACGGTGCTGCAATGAGTGTTGGACGTATCTCTACATTCCTTGATATCTATATTGAAAGAGACCTTGAGAACGGAACTCTTACAGAGAAAGAAGCTCAGGAGCTTGTTGACCACATGGTAATGAAATTCCGTATGGTTAAATTTGCACGTATTCCTTCTTACAACCAGCTGTTCTCCGGTGACCCGGTATGGGCAACTCTGGAAGTTGCAGGTATGGGACAGGATGGACGTACAATGGTAACAAAGAACGACTTCCGTTTCCTGCACACTCTGGAAGACATGGGACCGGCTCCGGAACCGAACCTTACTGTTCTGTATTCTTCAAGACTGCCGGAAAACTTCAAGAAATATGCAGCTGACATCTCCGTACTGACAAGCTCTATCCAGTATGAGAACGATGATGTTATGCGTCCGGTATGGGGCGATGACTACAGCATTTGTTGCTGTGTATCTGCTACTGAGACAGGTAAAGAAATGCAGTTCTTCGGAGCTCGTGCAAACCTTGCAAAATGTCTTCTGTACGCTATCAACGGTGGTGTTGATGAGAAGACAAAACAGCAGGTAGGACCTCAGTATCAGCCAATTACTTCTGAATACCTTGACTATGACGAAGTAATCGCAAAATATGACAAGATGATGGACTGGCTGGCTCATCTGTATGTTGGAACACTGAACATGATCCACTACATGCATGACAAATACTACTATGAAGCAGCAGAGATGGCTCTGATCGATACAAAGGTTGACCGTTCTTTCGCAACTGGTATCGCAGGATTCTCTCACGTAGTAGACTCCCTGTCCGCTATCAAATATGCAAAAGTTAAAGCAATCCGTGACGAAGACGGAATCACAACAGATTTCGTAGTAGAAGGTGACTTCCCACGTTATGGTAACGATGATGACAGAGCAGATGAGATCGCAACAACACTGCTTTCTACATTCCTTGAGAAACTGAAACACATCCATACCTATCGTGATTCCAAACCTACTACTTCTATTCTTACCATTACATCTAACGTTGTTTATGGTAAAGCTACAGGATCCCTTCCGGATGGAAGAAAAGCAGGCGAACCGCTGGCACCTGGTGCTAACCCGTCCTACGGCGCAGAGCAGAACGGACTTCTTGCTTCCCTTAACTCTGTTGCAAAACTGGACTATGAAGATGCTCTTGATGGTATCTCCAATACTCAGACCATCAACCCTGATGCTCTGGGACATACAGAAGAAGAACGTACAGAGAACCTTGTTCATGTACTTGACGGATACTTTGACCAGGGTGCTCATCACCTCAACGTTAATGTATTTGGTAAAGAAAAACTGATCGATGCAATGGAACATCCGGAAAAAGAAGAGTACGCAAACTTCACAATCCGTGTATCCGGATATGCAGTTAAATTCATCGACCTTACAAGAGAGCAGCAGCTGGATGTTATCGCCAGAACCTGCCACGACAGAATGTAATAATGAGTGAAGAAATCAAAGGATATGTCCATTCTCTGGAAAGCTTCGGATCAGTAGATGGACCGGGCGTCAGATATGTGATATTCCTGAGTGGATGTGCAATGCGCTGCCAGTTCTGCCATAATCCGGATACCTGGAAAATGGGAGAGGGGCAGCAGTGCACCCCGTCTCAGCTTCTGAAACAGGCTCTTCGCTATAAGAATTACTGGGGTAACAAAGGTGGAATCACTGTGAGCGGAGGAGAACCGCTTCTCCAGATTGATTTCCTGACAGAACTTTTCCGTCAGGCAAAGGCAGCAGGAGTTCATACAACTCTTGATACCAGCGCCAATCCTTACACAGAAAAAGAACCTTTTTATTCCAAATGGCTGGAGCTTATGAAGTATACTGATCTTGTCCTTCTCGATATCAAACAGATTGACGAAGAAGAACACATCAAGCTTACAGGACAGTCCAATAAGAATATCCTGGCAATGGCACGGAAATTGTCAGATATGGGAAAACCAATGTGGATCCGCCACGTACTTGTTCCCGGAGGCAGCGATAAAGATGAGTATCTCCACAGGCTTGCAGATTTTATCCATACTTTGAAAACAGTGGAGAGAGTCGAAGTGCTTCCGTACCATACACTCGGTGTATTTAAGTGGGAACAGCTGGGAATTCCTTATCCGCTAGAAGGCGTCAGACCGCCATCCGAAGAACGGATCAATAACGCCAGAGAAATTCTGGGAGCGATATAAACCGGTCAGAAGACTGGAAATAAAAAAGATCTCAATGCCAGTGATGGCAGGGGGATCTTTTTTATGAATATAGTGGTCGGAAATGCTTTTTCTACTTGACAATCCATGCAGTTCATCATACTCTTTTGTAAGATGTTTTGTTATGTAAATTCATAAGTTACAAAGGTCAAGGGAAAATACACAGGAAGGGAAAAGATACAGATGAAAAACTGGGACAATGTAGTTTTGGTGCCGGAGTTCGATGAGCAGGGTGTTGCCTGCTATCGTCTAGAAGGCGGAGATTATAAAAATGAGTATTATGTTATTTCTGAAGCAGAATCAAGAAAGCTTCTGAATACACCGGAAATAGTAGGTTATGAGGTATACAACTGCCTTGTTTCTTCGACTTCTCAGATGCTTTATTATCTGAAGGAACAGAAGAAGGTTACGACAGCAAATATTCTTTCTATTCTTAGAGGCGCGCTGAACTATCCTCTGGAAGAGGCATGCTATAGAGAGCATATCCGTGTTCATGATATCAGCTTTCTTTCCAGTGAGCGTGTATTTGAAAAAGAAGAGATCGCAGGTCTGGAGATCAAGTACAGCAAACTTACTATGGTGCCGGACAGCACACTGATGATCGGTGACATCATTGCAAGTGGAGAGACTCTGATCCACTGCCTTCGCTATGTGACTGATTTTTACAGAGATCATGGCGCAAGACTCCGTAATATCATTATTTTTACAATCGGCGGAACCAAGGGAATCGATATCCTTGAGAAGCTTACTGCAGAGATCCGTGAATTCTGGCCGGAGTTCGAAGGCTTTATCACTGTTTATTATGAAGGAATCTTCAGTACCTATCAGGACAAGGGTGTTTCCGGGATCAACCTTCCGGACGTGGATTTCTACTGGAAGGGTGGTATCGTTGCGCCTGAATTCAGAAGAGAGACACTTTCCATGTGCAGCCCTCTTTTTGAAAAATGTATCATCTACGATGGTGGTGCAAGACGTTATGAGATCCATGAGCATGTAGAAGAGGTTCTGGAATTTTGGGAAGGAATTAAAGAAAGAGCTGACAAGATCGATTTCAAAGAGCTTCTGGATGAGAAACTTGGTTATCCTGCTCCGATCAGCTATGAAGACTGGATCAAGGCAAACCACTATCAGAAGGTTCGCCCGGCAGATGCAAAATGGCTGTATCGTCAGGAACTTGGATACATCGAAAGTATGAAAGATATCACATTAAAAGAGCTTGCAGAGCAACGTATCGGTGAATTTACGGGCGCACTGCGAAAATATATTTTAGATTAAGGAAAAACGGGGAGAACAAATGAGTGAAAAAATGACAACAGCGAACAGCGCAGAGCAGGGAAAGGTGGATATTGACTTTGCAGAGTGCGCGGTTCCGAAGTGGAGCAGACGCCGATTTGTGACAATGTTTATGATCATGCTTGGATTTACTTTCTTTTCTGCAAGTATGTGGGTAGGCCAGGAAATGGCAGCAGGATTGGACTTCTGGGGATTTATTAAAGCCCTCCTTCTGGGTGGTGCGATCCTTGGTATTTACACAGGTCTGCTTGGTTATGTAGGTGCAGAGACAGGCTTAAGCCTTGACCTGCTTTCCAAGAGAGCGTTTGGAGAAAAAGGTTCTTATATTTCTTCTGCGCTGACAAGTTTTACACAGATCGGATGGTTTGGCGTAGGTATTGCAATGTTTGCAATTCCGGTAGCACGTGAACTTTTTGGCGGAAGCACTGCGGTAGAATGGGTGCTGATCCTGATCGCAGGAGCATGTATGACTGCATCTGCATATTTTGGAATTAAGTCTCTTACCGTGATCAGTTATATTGCCGTACCGCTTGTTGCAATTCTTGGAACAGTGGCAATGATCATGGCAGTTAAGCAGGGAGATGGAACGATCGTTGATCAGTTTGCCAAATCCAGCGGTTCTCTGAGTGTCATCGGCGGCGCAGGACTTGCAATTGGTTCTTTTGTATCAGGAGGAACTGCAACACCGAACTTTACACGATTTGCAAAAAATGGTAAACAGGGAACGATCGCAACAGTAGTTGCCTTCTTTATCGGAAACTCTCTGATGTTCTTCTTTGGAGCTATCTCTTATATCTTTGTTGGCGGAAATGATATTTTTGAAGTTATGATTCGTTTGAATCTGTTCTATCTTGCAATCCTGGTTCTGGGATTAAATATCTGGACAACAAATGACAATGCTCTTTATACAGCAGGACTTGGTCTTGCAAATATCTTCAACAAGAGAAAGAAACCGATGGTTCTGATCTCCGGTGTTATCGGAACACTGCTTTCGGTATGGCTGTACTACAACTTCTGCGGATGGCTGAACATCCTGAACTGTACACTGCCGCCGGTTGGTATCATCCTGGTAATCTCTTATTTCATGAACAAAAAGGCTTACGATACAGATACCATTAAGATTGTAACAGTCAACTGGTTTGCAGTTGCCGGAGTTATTCTTGGTGCGATCGTGGCAAACGTAGTGACATGGGGAATTGCATCCATCAACGGTATGGTTGTTGCAGCTTTGTGTTATGTGATCGGAGAAATATACAAAAGAGAAAAATAAATAAAGCGTAAAAAACCAGCGTCCTTACAGGATGCTGGTTTTTTTGTTGGCCTTATTTTTTTAGAATAATAAACTGCTGGATTGTAAAATCCGGAAGCTGTATCAGCCATTCGCAGCCATTCTGTGTGATCGGCAGAGTTTTGTGTTCCGGATAGATCACAACCGCTTCTTTGACCGGTGTGGATACGGAGATCACGCCACCGCTGACAGTTGCCACATCTCCTTTGAACTGATGAGCCATAAGAGAAACCTGATGGATCTGGTAACAGTCATCTTTCTCAAAATATGCTGTCCGAAGGATGTTTGGAATATCTGTGATATTGCGGAGTACAGGTTTGATATTCAGCTTTTCGGTGATCTGTCTGAACAGGTCTCCGGTAGCACGGTAGCTTTCTTCGGCTGCCATTGTGAACAGATCAAACGCTGTGTAAACAACAGAACCGCTGCCATACTGATTAATGGTCAGTGCCGGATGAGTTGTTTCGGCACCCGGCGGCGGGCTCCACCAGTTAACCCAGTCAGTCGGAGAACATGCAGTACATGGAAGTACGAACGTGAATTCCGGGTGGGCATCTGTGCATTCTGCTTCGATAAAGAAGTCGCTTACAGGTGGTGTTGTACGGTCAAAGATTCCATTGAATGAGGAATCCGGTGTTTTTTTGATATAGGAGCTCCAGGTGTTCTGGGCATATTCTGTATGGATCTGAGTAAAGGAAACGCCCATCAGATCAGACAGAATAAAATTATTCAGAGGATTGAAATCAGTGTCCCATAATCCGGTCTTTCCGGAAATGAGGAGCTTGCCTCCGCCGGATACATATTTTCTCAAAAGGCTGGCTGTGGATTCTGTGAGAACATAAACCTCCGGAAGAAGGATCATATCATACTGAGCAAGGCGCTCTGCACTCACCTCGCCTTCAGGGAGAATTCCGTAAGGAAGTTTGGCCTGTTCGCATAACTGCATAGCGCCGAGGATCGCATAAGTATGAGGATTATGCTTTTTCATTCGAAGGATTGCATCTGGATGGAATGGAAAAGCGTTTATGGCTTTTGATGCATCGCTCTGAAGAATGCCGACACATTTGACCGGCTGACGATCTTTGAAATGTGGCTCCAGTTCTTTCAGAATGCTGTAAACACTGCCGAGGCGTTCTGCCTCCAGATGCTCAAGAGTACCATCGATGTGCTGGGAACCGCTGTACATACCTACACGGCATCCCTGTGCGGCGATGGAAGAAAGATCACAGATATACTGTTCTTCACGGTCATAATTGTATACCTGGGAAGCTTCACCAGGAGCAAGGATCGGATACTGTCCGACTGCGGTATCGCGTGCATAGATAGAAGAATACCAGTTATCTTTCATCAGTGGTTCGGAGAACTGATAGTCTAAAAGATCACGGATCTCTTTAGGATAATGACAGGAGAAATTGATCGTGATCGCAATGGCAGGATCGATTGCCTTTACGCGGGAGCGGAGCTCAGCCAGATAGTCGTAAGTGTTCTTGTTAAGAAAAGCAACGAGATCACGGCGGTGAAGCTTTATATCTTCATCTGTTTCCGGGATATCATAGCCGAACATCTCACGGAATTTACGGCGGCAGTGCTCGCAGTAGCAGAGGGAAGCACCGAAGATGTCCATAAAGAGTGCATCCGGGTGATAATTCCGAATAATTTCTTCCATATGGGACAGGCTGTATTCACGATAACCGGTCTGATAGCAGCACAGACTCCATTTTGCATAGAGGTCATCACGGATAAGTGGTGTGCCATCAGCCTGGCGTACGCGCCATTCAGGAAAACGACGTGCAGCTCCTTCATCATATTCGATGCAGTAATAAGCAATAAATTCAAGATTTTTGCGTGCAACAGAATCACGGACAGTGCGGATCCAGTCGCCCTGGATTCCTGGGTGCTTCATGGAACCTGGCACTTTAGAATCAAAATAGGTCATTCCCCAATGATCCTTGCAGTATACCATCACAGAATCAATCTGAGCTGTATCGAAAAATTCTTCATATTCAGCGATGTCCAGATGGTCAAGTGTTACAGCAGGTGGAGCAGGAGAATGATGATCGATCAGGTAACAGCGTCTGCTGTCGCGGTATAAATCACTCATATAAAACCTCCTTTTGTTGAGTTGTGCAATATGCACAAAAACTAAACGCATGAAACTAGCTTAAATATATCATTGAGAAGATGTGATTGCAATGGAATGTTCGAAAAACGCGCAAAAAAATTGTCTAAAAATTAAGGCTTGTTTTTGGTAAAATAGTAAAAACATTGCAAATGAACGAAAAAAGTGCAGAAAATATATTGACATTGCCCATGTTTGCATTATAGAATCAAGGTGTAATCGACGAAGATCCTCATGTTGAGTGAAGGACTTCGTCGATTTTTTAATATCCAAACTGGTTGAACCAGTCTACCATACAGCTACAGACTGAACTGAGAATGGAGGGCAGTAAATATGAATCAGGATCTATTGGCATTAACACACACAGCAGATGAGTATGACAAATATCTCAATGCGGTTGTCCCACCGGTTTTTATGAATTCATTACATGTTTATGACCGCTTTGAAGATTATTGCAATGTAGATGTTTATAAAGATGATCAGTTTGTTTATGGAAGAAGTTCCAATCCTACCGTGCATATCCTGGAGCGAAAGATCGCAGAACTGGAGCACGGAAGCCGTGCAGTTGCTTTTTCATCAGGAATGGCAGCGTGTACAGCAGCTATCATGGCAACCTGCAAGGCAGGAAGCCACATTGTTTGTATGAGAGATGTTTACCAGCCGGTTAAACGATTCCTTCATACAGTAGGAATCCCAAGACTGAATTTCAGCGTAACCTATGTTTCCGGAAATGATCTGGATGAGATCGAGGCAGCTATTCAGGATAATACAGCACTTATGATCCTGGAGAGTCCGGCAACCTTTGTTTTCAGAGTTGTAGATCTTAAAGCAATCAGTGAGATCGCAAAGAGACATGGAGTTATAACTTATATTGATAATACATGCATGACACCACTTTTCCAGAAACCACTGGAGCTTGGAATTGATATTTCCATGCACACGATGTCAAAGTATATCGGCGGACACAGTGATATCATCGGCGGAGTTCTTGTATCCAAAAATGAAGAACTGATGCGAAAGATCATGAGTGAGATGAGAGAGTGGTTCGGCGGAGTGCTCGGACCAATGGAAGGATGGCTCTGCATCAGAGGACTTCGTACACTCGATGCCAGACTTAAGAGACATCAGGAGATTGCAATGGCGATCGCAGAATTCCTGGAAAAGAGCGATAAGGTGAAGCGAGTTAATTATACCGGACTTGCATCACATCCACAGGCAGATATCATCCGCAGACAGCAGCAGGGACATACGAGTCTTATGAGCGTTGAACTGGATGCTTCTCCGGATAAAGCAGTGGAGTTCATTGATAATCTGAAGCTTTTCGGAAAGGGATGTTCCTGGGGTGGATTTGAGAGCCTTGCTCTTTGCCCGCTTTACAAAGCTTCACAGGAAGAACTGGATTTCCTGGGCACTGACCGTGGACTTATCCGTCTTTACTGTGGCCTTGAGGGAGAAGAGAATCTGCTCGAAGATCTTGAAACAGCATTGAAAAAATTATAAATATTGATCCATATTAAAACGGAAATTAAATAAAGGATCAAATAAAAAAGGAGGACAAAAAATGAGAAAGGGTATGAGCTTATTTCTAGCAGCGGTTACAATGGCTGCAACAGTAGCGGGAGCTGGCGTATGTGAGGTACATGCAGACGGAAAAGAATTGCGTTTCCTGGACGTAAGTCCAAGTGAAACACGCCAGAAGTATTATGAGGAAACTTTTGCTAAATTTGAAGAAGAAACCGGAATCTCCGTTTCTTACGAAAGTGTTCCCTGGGATGATGCAGCAAACAAGATCACAGTACTTGGCGCTTCCGGACAGCTTCCGGATGTTATGACAGTATGGTCAGGCTGGCTGGGACAGTACACATCTGCTGGCTGGGTAATTCCGCTTGACGATTATGTTGGAGAAACAAGAGGCGAGTACACAGACGCTGTAAACAAACTGTTATGGAGAAGTGAAGAAGACCGTTATGGACATATCTACACAGTTCCGGACGGACTTATGGTAAAAGGTGTTTACTATCGTACAGACTGGGCAGAGGAAGCAGGACTTAATCTTGATCCGACAAAAGGCTGGGATTATGATGACTACTTTGATGCAGTTGCAAAACTGACAAACAAAGATGAAAAACACTATGGTGCATCCTATCGTGGAGCACGTGGTGCTTTAGATCCGCTCCTTGTTTATCTGCAGTCATTCACAGATGGAAACACATATGATCAGGAAGGCAATATTCAGATCAACTCAGACGAATGTCTGGAAGCATTCAAAAAATGGACAGATGTATATCTGAACGGCTATGCACCAGAAGATGCTATCAACTGGGGATTCACAGAAATGGTTGATAACTTTACTGGTGGACTTACCGGAACACTGATCAATGACTCCGAAGTTCTTCCAACATGTGCACAGAACATGGAAGAGGGTACATGGGGCGTTATGCCAATGCCAAAGAGCACAAAAGACGGAAAAATCTATAACACAATTAATGCACCATATGCATATTCTATTTCCGGAAACAGTGAAAATCCAGACGAAGCATGGAAGCTCATTGAGTTCATGACCAATGCAGAAAACAATATCGAATATTGCAAACTTACAGGCGAGATTCCGATCAAAAAAGACGTTGAAAACGATGATACTTATGGAACAGATGGACCATATGCAGCATTTGTAGAACAGATGAATGATCCTGATCTTGCAGTTCCGACAACTTTCGGACCATTTGATTATACAGACCTTCACCAGGGTATGTTCCACGAAGAAATTCAGAAATATCTGCTTGGTGATGAAGATGCTGAAACTGCACTCACAACAATCACAGACGAGCTGCAGTCACGTATGAAACAGTTCATAGAAGAAAATCCAGATACAAAAGTTGAAACTGCACTGACCCTGAAGTAATAAACTAACACTGTAAGCAGTCAAAACGGGGCATCCTGTTTTCCTGAGAGAAAATAAGATGCCCCGTTTTTTAAAAGGCTGAGATTTTTGGACAGAGGAGGTAACTTATGAGTAGTGCAAATAATAAAGGACGAATGTCACGCAGGAAGAAAATGGAGCCGTGGTACTATGTAGGCCCGATTTTCCTTCTCCTTGTGATCATGTTTGGTTATCCGCTGATCAAGAGCGTTGTGATGGCATTCCAGAATTATAAACTTGGAAATGCAAATGTATATTTTAATGATTTTGCCAACTTTCACAAGATGTTCGGAGACAAAGACTTTCTGCTCTTGCTGAAGAACTCTGTAGTTTATGTAGTCGTTTCCGTTTTCGGGCAGTTTATCGGAGGCCTGATCCTTGCGTTATGTCTGCGAGATAAATTCAAAGGAAGAGGAATTTATCAGTCTATCGTATTTCTTCCATGGGCTTTCTCGGCATTCGTAGTCGGTCTTGTATTCCGCTGGTCATTCAACGGAGAATATGGTGTTGTCAATGACGTGCTGATGAAGCTTGGAATCATTAAAAAAGGTATTGCATGGCTTGGTACACCTGGATTATCTCTGGTGGTTGTTATTCTTGCCATGATCTGGATCGGAATTCCGTTCTTTGGAATTATGATCCTTGCAGCACTTCAGTCAATTCCGGATGAAATTTATGAAGCAGCAGATATGGATGGCTGCGGAATGTTCCGTAAGTTTTTCAGTCTGACACTTCCTTACATTAAACCTACAGTTATTATGACAATCCTTCTGCGTACGATCTGGATCTTTAACTCATTTGACCTGGTGGTTATCGTAACGCAGGGAGGTCCTGCCAACTATTCACAGACACTTCCATCATACATGTATACAAAGGCATTCTCAGGATATGATTTTGGTCTGGCGGGTGCGTTTGGTGTGCTTTTGATGGTAATCCTGGGTGTTTATGCCGTATTGTTCCTGAAACTTTCCAATTACGATAAGGCAGGTGATTTCTGATGACAAAATCAAAGAAAAAGAGAATTACAAACACTGTACGTTTTATTATCCTGGCTATCTATCTTTTGATAGTATTACTGCCGATCTACTGGATGGTCATTACTTCATTCAAGACGAATCCTGAGATCATTAATGCGCAGCATATTACGTATTTTCCGAAAATTTTCACATTAGAAAACTATCAGTCCTTGTTTAATATGATGGATTATGGTATATATTTGAAGAACAGTTTAATCGTAACACTGTCATCAGCAGTTGTAGTCGTGATCCTTTCAATCTTTGGAGGATATGGTCTTGCCAGATTTAAGTTCCGCGGAAAAGGTGCGGTACTTCTGTTTTTCCTTATCACTCAGATGATCCCGAGTATTCTTGTTATCATTCCTATGTATGTAGTATTTATCAAAATGGGACTGATCAACAGTTATATGTCATTGTTTATTTTCTATTCACTCACAAACTTACCGTTTTGTGTAATAACAATGCGAAGCTTCTTTGAACGTATTCCATATGTTCTGGAAGAGGCTGCCTATGTTGATGGCTGCAGCAAGATGCAGACACTGCGCAAAATCGTACTTCCGGTTATGTTCCCGGGAATCGTAGCCGTATTTGTATTTGCGTTTATCGGTGCCTGGAATGAATTGATCGCAGGTACGATCTTCATCAATACACCGGATATGTGGACAATTCCTGTAGGACTGAAATCCCTTATTGGTAAGTATTCTGTACAATGGGGAGCTTTGATGGCCGGAGGTGTTCTTGCATTGCTGCCAAGTGCAATTATGTTTATCTTTGTTCAGAAATATGTAGTGGAAGGTCTCACAGCAGGTGCTGTAAAGGGATGATTGCCAGATGAACAATCCTATTAAGGTAAAACCGATTCAACACGATCTGCTCTATACAAAAATAGCAGACGCAATCATGGAATATATCAAGGAGAATGACCTGAAAACAGGTGACAGGATACCTTCAGAACGCGAGCTTGCGCAGGAATTTAATACAAGCCGTAATTCTGTGAGAGAAGCATTAAGAGTTCTCGAAAACGATGGTATTATTGAAGTAAAAATGGGCAAAGGTGCCTATATTACAGAGAAAAAGGCCGAGAACTCTTTTTATCTCAAGGTATGGAAAGTTAACTATATAGAACTTCTGGAAATGAAGAGTGTTCTTGAGATGCATATTATCAGGGAGCTGTGTGGAAACATGACACAGCTGCAGATTGATTCTCTGAATGACCCAATGACTGCCATGGAAAAGGGAAAACAAATGGGTATTTTCCTGCAGCAGGAGGACTATAAGTTTCACAGCCGCATTCGTAAGATCTACGGGAACAGCACAATGGAACAGGTGCTTGATAATCTTACAAAAGCACTGGATGATTACGGAAAGAGCCTGACAAACGGGGAAGGCTTCTGGAAAGAAACAGTTCCGTATCACAGAGAAATCCTGGACGCTATGATCGAGGGTAAACCATTTGCCGCTCAGGCTGCCTATGAAAAAATATTCCAGAAAGATAAACAAGTTTTGGAGTTGTTTGAAGAACTTCATAAAAAAAAGATTACCTGAATTGAAAGGTAATCTTTTTTTGTTTGGAATTATATAGTAAAATAAAAAACAGATATCTGAAACGGGGTGAATAAATGGCAAAAAAAAGAAGAAAGCCGAAGATGGAATTTCGATATTATCAGATGCCGGCAGGAAGCCCGATCCTGGCTTTGCTTGGACAGAAGTGGATTCAGCATTACGGGGAAAATATTGATTATCTTCATTTTCATAATTATCTTGAGATTGGTTTCTGCTATGAAGGACAGGGCAGAATGCTTCTGGGAGAGGAAGAGGTACGTTTCAGTGGAAGAGAGTTTTCAGTGATTCCTCCGAATTATCCGCATACGACGGACAGTGATTTGGGAACCATAAGTCGTTGGGAATACCTTTTTATTGATGTGGAAGGATTCCTCAGAAGCTTTCTGGATACCCCGGTAAAGGCAGATAAAGTGATTCAGCGAATCTACTCCAAAGCCCTTTTTCTGGAAGAAAACCAAAGTCCGTCGATTTCAGCGAAGATTCTGAAAATCATGAATATCATGAGGGATGGAGAGGAATTTTATCTGGAAGAGGCGAAAGGGATTCTGGCATCACTTCTTGTGGAAATTGCCAGATTGAACAGAAGATCTGAAGAAGAGCGAGTTGAAGAAGAAAAAGGAAAACTTACAAATATGATTACCCGGGTACAGGATTTTGTGTCTTATCATTATATGGAGGATATCAAAGTCGAAGATCTGGCCCAAAGCTGCCATATCAGTGAAACGCATTTCAGAAGAGTTTTTACATCTTATATGAAAATGTCGCCATTGGAGTACATTAATACTGTACGAATAAATACAGCGTGTGAACTTCTGAAGAAAACGGATGAACCGGTTGCGGACATTGCACATAAATGTGGATTTACGACGAATTCGACATTTAACAGAAACTTTAAACAGCTGATGGGAGTCACTCCTCTCGAATGGCGGAAACGTCCGGAAAACTATGAACAGCAGCTTCTGCGATTTGATATTCATTCAGAAAAAGGATGGTAGAAAAACAGAAAGGAATCATTTATATGTACGACTATAAGATTGTGGAGCAGATCTCCCGAAAGAAAAAAAGCATGTCCGGAGTTCTCCGGAAAGTAATGGTTTTGTTTGCAGTGATCTTTGTGATCATGGGAATCGCAATATCCCAGTCCTTTATGCTGGCAGGATTTCTTCTTGCAGCGCTTTATTTTGTGTATGATGTTTTCAGCCAGAAGGATTATGAGTACACCCTGGAAAATGATACGCTCAGCATAGACGTGATCTATGGTAAAAAATACCGCAAGACTGCGCATGTACTGGAATTAAAAAACATGGAAGTAACTGCACCGCACTGGCACGAAAGTGTTGCGAAATACAAGAAAAACGGCGGCACGGAACAGCTGAAAAAATTTGACTATACTTCTTATGATGACAATATTCCATACTATACAATGATCATCAAAGAAGACGGACGCAAGATTAAACTGCTTCTGGATCTTACAGAAGAGATGATTCATACGATGAAAGCACAGCACCCAGAAAAGGTCTATTTTGCATAATTTCTTTGAAATTATGTGGAATGTGTACAAAAAATGAATGAAAAATTTATGAAATAAGAACAAAGACCTCTCTTGTCGACAAGGAAAGTGTACAGAATGTCGAAAAGAGAGGATTTTTTTCATCAAATGATATGAAGAAAAACGACAAAATACGAAAAACGAACAAAAAATACAAAACCAAAGGCTGTTCATAGTGCAAAATAGATAAAATGGTTGAAAATGCACATTATATGTGCGTTTATGCAAACTATATCAAAAAACGGGATGCTATAATTGGTTCATAAGCAATTCGGAAAAGAGAATACGCTTAATAAAAGGAGGACACATTCATGAAGAAAAAATTACTTGCAGTATTACTGACAGGCGTTATGGCAGCGTCTTTTGCAGGAACAGCTACAGTTGTTTCCGCTGATTCCGGAGATGACAATACATTAACTGTATGGGCATGGGACCAGAACTTCAATATCAAATCTATGCAGATGGCTGGTGAGCAGTACGCAAAAGATCACGAAGGATTCTCAGTAGATATTATCGAAACATCTTCTGATGACTGCCAGACAAAACTTACAACAGCAGCTAACGCTGGTGATTACAGCACACTTCCGGACATCGTTCTGATGCAGGACAACAGCTATCAGAAATATCTGAAGAGCTATCCGGATGCTTTCACAGATCTCAAAGATATGGATATCAACTGGGATGATTTCGGAAAACTGAAACAGTCCTACTCCATGGTAGATGACACACATTATGGTGTTCCGTTTGATAACGGTGCTGTTATTGCATGCTATCGTACAGATATCCTTGAAGAAGCTGGATATACACTGGATGATCTGACAGACATCACATGGTCCAAATTCATGGAAATCGGTAAAGACCTTCATGAAAAAACAGGTAAATACCTCCTTACAAGCGAAGCTACAGGCGGCGATACTCTGATGATGATGATGCAGTCCTGTGGAGCTAACTTCGTAAATGAAGACGGCGAAGCTTATATCGTTGGAAACGATGTTGCAGAAAAATGCATCAACCTTTATGTAGACCTTGTTAAAAACGATGTTGTTAAACTTGTAAACAACTGGGATGAATATATCGCAACAATCACAGGCGGCGAAGCAGCTGGTATCGTAAATGGTAACTGGATCACAGCTACTCTGATGTCTACAGAAGACCAGAAAGGTCTGTGGCAGATCACAACAATGCCTAAAGTTGATGATGTTGATACAGCTACAAACTATGCAAACAATGGTGGATCTTCCTGGTATATCACATCCAACTGCAAGAACGTAGAACTCGCAGAAGATTTCCTTGCAAGCACATTTGGTTCCAGCACAGACTTCTATGATGCAATCCTTCCGGCATCAGGTGCAATCTCCTGTTATCTGCCGGCTGGTGAATCTGAAGTTTACAATGAGCCAAACGAATTCTTCAACGGACAGCCAATCTTCTCCACAATCGTAGAATACTCTTCTCATATTCCGGAGTTCACAAAAACACC
>UMJW01009040.1_pt1 | contig 23021 bp, 19 predicted proteins | sample 1966151 | NCBI WGS metagenome assembly UMJW01 (sample SAMEA4836160, study PRJEB28245) | human gut metagenome | biome: gut microbiome; material: fecal sample | place: Denmark | collected 2008
GAAAAGGACGGAATCTGGGAGGGAGGCAGCACAAGCCAGTTTTCTCCGGTAATGACCTTTAAACTTTGGGAAAAGTTTTCCGATAATTTCCTGGAAGTATCAGAAAGCATGGAAGTTAATGGGAAGAGAACTTTTGGATATGATGAACCAATAATTTATAAGCGTGTATAATCAAATAGCGGTATATTGATATGACTTTCAGTTTGTTTGGCTCATAACAATTTAGACGAACTTTTTTGATATAAAAACCAGGAGGTGTTTTTGTGCAGAATTCACAACAAATCTTCAAGCTTCATTCCGAATACAAACCAACCGGTGACCAGCCCCAGGCAATCGAAAAACTGGTCAAAGGCTTTAAAGAAGGCAACCAGTTCGAGACTTTGCTGGGTGTCACAGGTTCCGGTAAGACCTTCACCATGGCGAACGTTATCGCCCGGTTAAATAAACCAACTTTGGTACTTGCGCACAATAAAACACTTGCAGCACAGCTGTACGGTGAGATGAAAGAATTCTTCCCTGAGAACTCAGTGGAATACTTTGTCTCCTATTATGATTATTACCAGCCGGAGGCATACGTTCCATCTACGGATACTTATATAGCAAAAGATGCTTCCACGAACGATGAAATCGATAAACTCCGTCTTTCTGCAACAGCGGCTCTCTGTGAACGGAAAGATGTTATTGTGGTTTCCTCTGTATCCTGTATCTATGGTCTGGGTGCACCGGAAGAATTCTTTGATATGATGATCTCACTTCGTCCGGGAATGGAGAAAGACAGGGATGAGGTAATCAAAGAACTGATCGATATTCAGTATAACCGTAATGAAATGGATTTCCATCGTGGTACGTTCCGGGTACGTGGAGATGTGCTGGAAATCTTCCCGGCCAACTATTCTGACCGGGCAATTCGTGTGGAATTCTTTGGAGATGAGATTGATCGAATTACAGAAGTAGATGTGTTGACCGGTGAGATTCACAATGAACTGAAACATGCGGCGATTTTTCCGGCATCTCATTACGTTGTTCCACAGAGCCAGATCCAGAAGGCTGCAGACGCAATCCTTGAAGAAATGAAAGAACAGGTTTCTTATTTTAAAAGTGAAGATAAGTTGATCGAAGCACAGCGAATTGCCGAGAGAACCAATTTTGATGTAGAAATGATGAAAGAGACGGGATTCTGCTCTGGAATTGAGAACTACTCCAGACATCTGACAGGACTTGCTCCGGGGCAGCCGCCATATACTCTGATGGACTACTTTAAAGATGACTTCCTTCTTATTATAGATGAGTCTCATAAGACTGTATCACAGGTTGGAGGAATGTATGCAGGTGACCAGAGCCGTAAGCAGACACTGGTAGATTATGGCTTTCGCCTGCCGTCAGCGAAGGATAACCGGCCATTGAGCTTTGCGGAATTTGAAAATAAACTCGATCAGGTTATGTTTGTTTCTGCGACACCAGGACAGTATGAAGCAGAACATGAACTTCTTCGTGCAGAACAGATTATTCGTCCGACTGGGCTTCTGGATCCGAAAGTAGAAGTTCGTCCGGTGGAAGGACAGATTGATGATCTGATCAGTGAAGTAAATAAAGAAGTCGATAAAGGTCACAAGATTTTGATCACAACTTTGACAAAACGAATGGCAGAAGATCTGACCGATTACATGAAAGATGTCGGCATCCGTGTTCGTTATCTGCATTCGGATATTGATACTTTGGAACGTGCAGAAATCATTCGTGACATGCGTCTGGATGTCTTTGATGTGCTGGTTGGTATCAATCTTTTGCGAGAAGGACTGGATATTCCGGAGATTACATTGGTTGCAATTCTTGATGCGGATAAAGAAGGATTCCTGCGTTCAGAAGTTTCTCTGATCCAGACGATTGGACGTGCGGCCCGTAACAGTGAGGGGCATGTTATCATGTATGCAGATGTCATGACAGATTCCATGCGAAAAGCCATTCAGGAGACAGAACGAAGAAGAACGATTCAGGAGGCTTACAATAAAGAACATGGAATCACGCCGACTACGATCAAGAAAGCAGTTCGTGATCTGATCACGGTTTCCAAGGCAGTCGCCGAGACAGAAGGCAAGCTTAAGAAAGATCCGGAGTCCATGACAAGAAAAGAACTGACGAAGCTGATAGGTCAGGTGGAGAAACAGATGCGTGCAGCAGCAGCAGATCTCAACTTCGAGCAGGCGGCAGAGCTGCGTGACAAGATGATCGAATTGAAGAAAAGCCTCGATGAAATGGACGAATAGAAAAAGTTTATAATCTCAAAGAGAAATTCCCCCTGTCTGTAAAAAGTTTTACTTTACTCTTGTACAGCAATGGAGAGAGTGCTAAAATGGAACAAGCACTAAACGAAAGAGGTAATCGATATGCAGTTTTCCAAAAGATTAGACAGATTTGGAGAAGAAATCTTTGCAGCCCTGAATAACAGACGTATGGAACTGGAAGCACAGGGCATGAAAATTTATAATATGAGTGTGGGAACTCCGGATTTTAAGACACCGGAACACATTAAGAAGGCACTTGCTGCTGCGGCAATGGATGACAATAACTGGAAGTACAGTCTTCGTGATCTGCCAGAACTTCTGGAAGCAGTATGTACTTATTATAAGAAACGTTTTGATGTGAATCTGACACCGGATATGGTTATGACTGTTTACGGCAGTCAGGAAGGTATGGGACATCTTGGAATGGCACTTTGCGATGAGGGAGATGTTGTTCTTCTTCCAGATCCATGTTATCCGGTATTTGCAGCAGGCAGTCTGATGGCAGGCGCAGTGCCATACTATTATCCGCTGGTGGCAGAACACGACTTTCTTCCATATGTAAAGGATATTCCGGAAGAAGTTGCAAAGAAAGCAAAATACATGGTAGTTTCTCTGCCCTCCAATCCGGTAGGAAGCATTGCAACACCGGGATTATATGAAGAAATCATTGCCTTTGCGAAGAAATATGATATTTTGATCATTCATGACAACGCATACAGTGATATCATCTTTGACGGAGCACATGGCGGAAGTTTCCTTGCAACAGAAGGAGCGAAAGAAATCGGCGTGGAATTTTTCAGCCTTTCGAAATCCTTCAATGTGACAGGAGCAAGAATCAGTTTTCTGGTTGGGCGTCCAGATGTGATCGCGGCACTACGCAAGCTGAGAAGCCAGATCGATTTTGGAATGTTTCTGCCAATTCAGAAGGCAGCGATCGCAGCATTGAATGGCCCACTGGAAAGTGTGCAGGAGCAGTGCAGAATGTATCAGGAAAGAAGAGATGCACTCTGTAATGGCCTTCGTGAAATCGGATGGGACCTTCCGAATGGCAAGGGAACGATGTTCGTATGGGCAAGAATCCCGGGAGGACGTACAGACAGTATGGCATTCTGCATGGAACTGATGGAAAAAGCCGGTGTTATTGTGACTCCTGGTGCAAGCTTTGGACCGCATGGTGAAGGATATGTACGTTTCGCTCTCGTCCTGCCACCGGAAAAAATCCGCGAAGTTGTAGAAGCTATCCGTAAAAGCGGAATCTGAGAAAGTAAACGAAGCATATTAAAAAATGCATTCATAATAAATTAAGAACAGAAATTCACATAATCACAGTACTTTTGACACAAAGTAACAGAGTGGAAAGGTAGATTTTCCCGATTTGTGTCCGTACTGTGATTTTTTTCGATTTTTTTAAAAAATATAAATTAGATGTTGACAAACAATTACGACAGTGCTATCTTAACAGTATAGATGTTAGCACTCCTCATCAATGAGTGCTAACAGACTGATAGGAAAGGAGCTGAGAACATGGATGAACAATTGACGGATCGTAAGAAAAGAATTCTGAAAGCGATCATCAAGACATACATGGAAACGGGCGAACCGGTAGGATCCAGGACAATATCCAAGGATGCAGACCTGAATGTCAGCTCAGCAACGATCCGAAATGAAATGTCTGACCTGACAGACATGGGCTACATCGTTCAGCCACATACATCGGCAGGAAGAATCCCTTCTGATAAAGGCTATCGGCTTTATGTGGATGAATTGATGAGAGAAAAAGAAGATGAAATTGCAGAAATCCGTAATCTGATGATTGAGAAGACCGATAAAATGGAAAAAGTGCTTAAGAATGTAGCACGTGTCCTGGCTTCCAATACCAATTACGCGACGATGGTTTCAGTTCCTCAGTACAGCGGCAATAAATTGAAATTTATTCAGCTGTCCCGTGTCAATGAGCTGCAGTTAGTAGCTGTGGTTGTCTGCGAAGGAAATGTCATCCGTAATCAGATCATTGATCTGGATGAAGAAATGGATGATGAGACACTTCTGAAGCTGAACCTTCTTCTTAATACCAATCTGAATGGCCTGCCGATACAGGACATTAATCTGGGCATGATTGCCAGACTGAAAGAACAGGCAGGAATCCACAGTGGACTGGTAGCAAGAGTGCTGGATGCAGTTGCAGCAACCATTCATGTCGATGAAGACGATCTGGAAATCTATACGTCCGGTGCAACGAACTTCTTTAAATATCCGGAACTGTCGGATAAGACCAAAGCCACTGAGCTGATTTCTACTTTTGAAGAGAAACAGCAGTTGGTTGATTTGGTCAAGGAGCGAATGGCAGATGACAATACCGGTGTTCAGGTGTATATCGGAGATGAACTTCCAATTTCTACCATGAAAGATTGCAGTGTTGTTACTGCAACTTATGAACTGGGAGAGGGCATGCATGGAACAATCGGTATCGTAGGACCGAAACGAATGGATTATGAAAATGTAGTAAATAGTCTGAAGACTCTCAAGGTCGAACTCGATGAGGTATTCAAAAAAAATAAAAGTAATCAAGACAGTTAGCTGTCAGACTGGAAAGGCGGTAGAAAGAACGTGTCAGAAACAAATAAAAAAGAAACTGGCGTACAGGAAGAAACAGAGAAAGACCTTCCGGAAACAGAACCTGTTACAGAACCAGTAGAAGAATCGCCGGAGGCAACCGCAGGAACGGAAACCACAGAGGAAACCGAGAGTGCAGCTGAAGACGATAAGGAATCTGATAAAGAAACCAAAGGAAAAAATTCTTTCTTTGGCAAAAAGAAAAAAGACAATAAGTTGGAACAGCAGATTGAAGATCTGACTGACAGACTGAAGCGTAACATGGCTGAGTTTGATAACTTCCGTAAACGTACGGAAAAAGAAAAATCCAGCATGTATGTGATCGGAGCAAAGGATATCATCGAGAAGATCCTTCCGGTTGTAGATAACTTTGAAAGAGGCCTTGCACAGGCTCCGGAAGATGATCCATTTGCAGAGGGAATGCAGAAGATCTACAAACAGTTTACCACTACAATGGAAGGCATGGGAGTAGAACCGATCGAAGCTGTTGGAAAAGAATTTAATCCGGATTTCCACAATGCAGTGATGCATGTGGAGGATGAATCTGTTGGAGAAAATATTGTTGTGGAGGAGCTTCAGAAAGGATACACCTACAAGGGATTTGTAGTCCGCCACAGCATGGTAAAAGTTGCAAACTGATCGTGCTCAAAGAAAAAGGAAGCGGCTGCGAAGCAGACATTTACTTTTTCTGGCACGATCCTGACAGAATCATAAGTGCATAGCACGAAAGATGCGTAGAGCATCTTGATTCTGGAAGGACAAACTAGAATATATAATAATCTTAGAATATATACAGGAGGAATATTATCATGGGAAAAATCATTGGTATTGATTTAGGTACAACAAACAGTTGTGTAGCTGTAATGGAAGGTGGACAGCCAACCGTTATCGCAAATACAGAAGGAGCAAGAACTACACCGTCTGTAGTTGCTTTCACAAAAACAGGAGAACGTCTGGTAGGTGAGCCTGCAAAACGTCAGGCAGTAACAAATGCAGAGAGAACAATCTCTTCCATCAAGAGAGAGATGGGTACCGATTATCGTGTAACAATCGATGACAAGAAATACTCTCCGCAGGAAATTTCCGCGATGATCCTTCAGAAACTGAAAAAAGATGCAGAAGGATATCTTGGAGAAAGCGTAACAGAAGCTGTTATCACAGTTCCGGCTTACTTCAATGATGCTCAGCGTCAGGCAACAAAGGATGCCGGTAAGATTGCAGGTCTTGATGTAAAACGTATCATCAACGAGCCTACAGCAGCAGCTCTTGCATATGGACTTGACAACGAAAAAGAACAGAAAATCATGGTTTACGACTTAGGTGGTGGTACATTCGATGTATCTGTTATCGAGATCGGTGATGGTGTTATCGAAGTTCTTTCCACAGCTGGTAACAACCGTCTTGGCGGTGATGACTTTGACCAGAAAGTTACAGACTGGATGATCGAAGAATTCAAGAAAGCAGAAGGCGTAGACTTAAGTGCTGATAAGATGGCTCTTCAGAGACTGAAAGAAGCAGCTGAAAAAGCTAAAAAAGAACTTTCTTCCGCAACAACAACAAACATCAACCTTCCGTTCATTACTGCAACAGCAGAAGGACCGAAGCATTTTGATATGAACCTTACAAGAGCTAAATTTGATGAACTGACACATGATCTGGTAGAAAAGACAGCAGAACCGGTTCGCCGTGCACTGTCAGATGCAGGCATCACAGCTTCTGAGCTTGGCCAGGTACTTTTGGTAGGTGGATCTACACGTATCCCAGCAGTACAGGACAAAGTAAAACAGCTCACAGGTAAAGAACCAAGCAAATCTCTGAACCCGGATGAATGTGTTGCACTTGGTGCTTCCGTACAGGGTGGAAAACTTGCTGGTGATGCAGGTGCCGGTGACATTCTTCTTCTGGATGTTACTCCACTGTCACTGTCTATCGAGACAATGGGTGGTATCGCAACTCGTCTGATCGAGAGAAATACTACAATCCCGACAAAGAAGAGCCAGATCTTTTCTACAGCAGCAGACAACCAGACAGCAGTAGATATCAACGTTGTACAGGGTGAGCGTCAGTTCGCGAAGGACAACAAATCCCTTGGACAGTTCCGTCTGGATGGAATCCCGCCAGCACGTCGTGGTGTTCCGCAGATCGAAGTTACATTTGATATCGATGCCAACGGTATCGTAAATGTTTCTGCTAAAGACCTTGGAACAGGTAAAGAACAGCACATCACAATCACAGCTGGTTCCAATATGTCTGATTCTGAAATCGACAAAGCAGTTAAAGAAGCTGCTGAGTTCGAAGCTCAGGATAAGAAACGTAAAGAGGGAATCGACACAAGAAACAATGCAGACTCTATGGTATTCCAGGTTGAGAATGCACTGAAAGAAGCTGGCGATAAGATTGATGCAAACGATAAAGCTGCAGTTGAAACAGATCTGAATGCACTGAAAGATCTCCTTGCTCAGACAGCAAATGCAGAAATGACAGATGCACAGATCGCTGATATCAAAGCTGCTCAGGAAAAGATGATGGAAAGTGCTCAGAAACTTTTCGCAAAAATGTATGAGCAGACACAGCAGGCAGGCGGTCAGGCTGGACCGAATCCGGGAGCTGGTGCTGGTGCTGCACAGGGCGGCAACGAAGCTGGATACGGTGATGATGTCGTAGACGCTGATTACAAGGAAGTATAATAAAGTAAAAAATAAGATGTAAAACCTTAGATGCCATTCATGCTTGCATGAGTGGCATTGGGGGATTATAATAATATTTTGTGTGGCATATAGCTGCATAAGAACAATAACGCAAATCTAACATATAGGAAAGAGAAAAGATGGCTGATAAAAGAGATTACTATGAGGTCCTGGGTGTCAGCAAGACTGCCAGTGATTCAGAATTAAAAAGCGCATATCGAAAATTAGCCAAGAAGTATCATCCAGATGTTAATCCGGGAGACAAAGAAGCAGAAGCTAAGTTCAAAGAAGCAACAGAGGCATACAGTGTCTTAAGTGATGCAGAAAAGAGACGCCAGTACGATCAGTTTGGTCATGCAGCGTTTGAACAGGGCGGCGGTGGTGCCGGCGGCTTTGGTGGATTTGATTTCAACGGTGCAGACATGGGAGATATCTTTGGGGATATTTTCGGAGATCTGTTTGGCGGCGGTGGAAGACGTCGTGCCAATAATGGACCGATGAAGGGTGCAAATTTACGCGCCCGTGTGAATATTACATTTGAAGAGGCAGTGTTTGGATGTGACAAGGAACTGGAGATCGTTCTGAAGGATGAATGTACGACCTGTCATGGAACTGGTGCAAAGCCGGGAACACAGCCGACTACCTGTCCGAAATGTAACGGAGAAGGTCAGATCGTCTATACACAGCAGTCTATGTTTGGCATGGTTCGAAATGTACAGACTTGTCCGGAATGTAATGGAACCGGTAAGATTATCAAAGAAAAATGTACTTCCTGCCGTGGAACAGGATATACTTCTTCCAGAAAGAAGATTCAGGTTTCTATTCCGGCCGGTATTGACAATGGACAGAGTATCCGTATCCGTGATAAAGGAGAACCTGGAACCAATGGTGGTCCGAGAGGTGATTTGCTCGTAGAAGTGAATGTAGCCCGTCATCCAATCTTCCAGAGACAGGATATGAATATCTTCTCCACAGCCCCGCTTACTTATGCGCAGGCAGCGCTGGGTGGAGAAATCCATATCAATACAGTTGATGGCGATGTGGCATACGAAGTGAAGCCGGGAACACAGACAGACACACGTATCCGTCTGAAAGGTAAAGGTGTACCGTCCCTGAGAAATAAGAATATTCGCGGTGATCACTATGTGACTTTGGTGGTACAGGTACCGACCAAGCTGAATGAAGAGGCAAAAGAAGCTCTTCGTAAGTTTGATGAGGCATGTGGAAACAGACCGACCACTGAGCCAAAAGACGGATCTGAGAAATCAGAAAAGAAGAAAAAGAGTTTCATGGACAAAATCAAAGAGACTTTTGAGGATTAATTCTATAAAATAGAAGAAACTTTTCGGGAAAAGAGGGAAAACCCCTCTTTTCTTTTTTTGGGTTATCATGTATATTAGATAGCAGGGTTAAAAATACAGAAGCTGTTCGTGCTTGCACGATAAGGCAATTGCAATTGTTGTATAAGTTAAGACAGGAGATTATAATATATGAAATGGAATCGTTTTACGATTAAAACCAAAACAGATGCCGAAGACATGATTATCTGTACATTGGCAGAAATAGGTGTCGAAGGTGCAGAGATTCAGGATCACCAGCCTTTGACAGAGGAAGATAAGGCACAGATGTTTGTAGATATCATGCCGGAAGGTCCAGAAGATGATGGAGTTGCATATTTGAATTTTTATCTGGAGGAAGATGCGGATAAGGATGTAATTTTACGTGACGTCAGAAATGCCCTGGAAGAACTGCGTACATTTATGGATATTGGAGAGGGTACGATTGAAGAGTCTCAGACAGAGGATAAGGACTGGATCAACAACTGGAAAGAATTTTTCCATCAGTTCTATGTGGATGATATCCTGATCGTTCCGTCATGGGAAGAAATCAAAGAAGAAGATAAGGACAAGATGATTCTTCATATTGATCCGGGTACTGCATTTGGAACAGGAATGCATGAAACTACACAGCTTGTGATCCGGCAGTTAAAAAAATATGTTAAACCAGGTATCGAACTTCTTGATGTAGGAACAGGAAGTGGTATCCTCGGAATCACAGCGTTGAAGCTTGGTGCAGGTCACGTTGTAGGAACAGACCTTGATCCATGCGCGGTTCCGGCAGTTCAGGATAACAAAGAAGCAAACCAGATCGTGGATGATACTTTTGATATGATGATCGGAAATATCATTGATGACAAAGAGGTACAGGATCAGGTTGGCTATGAGAAATACGATATTGTTGCAGCTAATATTCTGGCAGATGTACTGGTGCCTCTGACACCAGTGATCGTTCACCAGATGAAGAAGGGTGCATATTACATTACATCAGGTATACTTGATGTCAAAGAGGAAGTAGTCAAAGAAGCAGTACAGAAAGCCGGACTTACCTTGGTAGAAGTTACCAGACAGGGTGAGTGGGTATGCGTAACTGCAAGAAAGGACTGATCTCATGCAGAGATTTTTTGTAGAGCCACATCAGATCGATGAAGCGGCACATCAGATTCATATTATTGGAACGGATGTCAACCATATTTCCAATGTTCTTCGTATGAAACAGGGAGAGGAAGTCTGGATCAGTGATGGTGGACAAAAAGAATACCGCTGTGCGATAGAGGCATTCAGTGCAGATGAAGTGCTTCTTCACATTATTTATGCACAGGAACCAGATTATGAACTGCCGAGCAGAATCTACCTCTTTCAGGGACTGCCAAAAGCAGATAAGATGGAACTGATCATACAGAAGGCAGTTGAGCTTGGTGCGTATGAAATCATTCCAGTAGAGACGAAACGCTGTGTTGTGAAGCTGGATGGCAAAAAGGCTGCGAAGAAAGTAGAGCGTTGGCAGCAGATTGCAGAGAGTGCGGCAAAACAGTCCAAGCGTATGCTGATTCCAAATGTGCACCAGGTACTTTCTTTTAAAGAAGCACTAAAGTATGCGGAATCTATGGATATTCGTCTGATTCCGTATGAGCTTGCCAAAGGCATGCAGGAAACAAAAGAAATCCTTGCAGCAATTGAACAGGGACAGTCTATTGGGATTTTTATCGGCCCAGAAGGCGGTTTTGAGGAAAAAGAAGTAGAAGCTGCAATCAGCGAAGGGGCAAAACCAATCACACTGGGTAAACGTATTCTTCGCACAGAAACAGCAGGGCTTGCAATTTTGTCAGTTCTGATGTTTCAGCTTGAAAATTAGTAAAACAGGAAACGATTAAGATAAAAGAGGCAGTATATGGAAGTATATTTTGACAATTCTGCAACGACCAGATGCTATGATTCTGTAAAGGATATCGTGGTAAAAACGATGACAGAGGATTTTGGAAATCCGTCTGCCATGCATCTCAAGGGTGTAGAAGCAGAGAAGTATGTAAAAGAAGCGACAAAGACCATTGCAGGAATTCTGAAAGTGCAGGAAAAAGAAATTCTGTTTACATCAGGTGGTACAGAATCAGACAACCTTGCGCTGATTGGTGGTGCACTTGCAAATAAGCGTAACGGAAACCACATCATTATCACATCCGTAGAGCATGCTGCAGTCAGCCAGCCGGCATTATATCTGCAGGAACAGGGATTTGAAATCACATATCTTCCGGTAGATGCGCAGGGCAGGGTAAAAATGAGTGCGCTGGAAGCTGTTTTAAGACCAGATACGATCATGGTATCTACCATGCTTGTAAATAATGAAGTCGGAGCTGTGATGCCAGTCGAAGAGATTGCGAAGATGGTACATGAGAAGAGTCCAAAGGCACTGTATCATGTCGATGCAATTCAGGGATTTGGTAAATACCACATTTATCCGAAACGTATGGGGATCGATCTTCTTGCAGTCAGCGGACACAAGATTCACGGTCCGAAGGGTGTCGGTTTCCTGTATATCAACGAAAAAGTGAAGATCATTCCACAGATTCTTGGTGGCGGACAGCAGAGTGGCATGCGTTCCGGAACAGACAATGTACCGGGAATCGCCGGACTTGGTGTGGCAGCAGGACAGATTTACCGAAATCTGGATGAGAATGTGGAACACATGTATCAGTTAAAGGAGCATATTGCGAAAGGCCTTTCTGAAATCGAAGATATCCGTATCAACGGAATGCCACTTCGTGAAGGTGCACCGCAGATCTTGAGTATCAGTGTTATGGGAGTACGGAGTGAGGTATTGCTGCATTCTCTCGAGGACAAGGGTATATACATTTCGGCAGGAAGTGCATGCTCCAGCCATAAGAGAAAACCAAGCGCTACATTAAGTGCTATGGGAATGTCAAAAGACCAGATTGAAAGTACAGTACGACTGAGCTTCTGTGAAGAAAATACGATCGAGGAAGCGGATTATTTCCTGGATACCATGAAGACTCTGGTTCCGATGCTCAGACGTTATTCAAGAAAATAAACAGGAGGAAATACCAGATATGATATTTCATGCATTTTTGATAAAATATGCAGAAATCGCCATTAAAGGAAAAAACAGATATTTGTTTGAAGATGCACTTGTCAAACAGATGAAACTGGCTCTGGAGCCGGTAGAAGGCGAATTTACAGTAACTAAGGAGCAGGGGCGTGTATATGTTTTCTGCCCGGAAAAATATGATTTTGATGAAGCAGTAGAGGCACTGCAGCGTGTATTTGGAATTGTGGGAATCAGTCCGGTTGTGATCTATGAAGACCAGGGATTTGATCAGATGGCAAAAGATGTCGTTTCCTATATGGAAGCAAGATATCCTGGATACAATGGTTCTTTCAAGGTTTACACACGAAGAGCCAAGAAATCTTATCCGATCACATCGATGGAAGTAAGTGCAGCAATCGGAGAAAAGATTTTGGATGCTTTCCCAGATGCATCCGTAGATGTGCATAATCCGGAAATGACACTTTCAGTAGAGATTCGAGATAAGATTTATGTATATTCAGAGACACTTCCGGGACCAGGTGGTATGCCGATTGGAACAAATGGTAAGGCAATGCTTCTTCTTTCCGGTGGAATTGATAGTCCGGTTGCTGGTTATATGATCGCCAAACGTGGAGTCAAGATAGAGGCTGTTTATTTCCATGCTCCGCCGTATACAAGCGAACGTGCAAAACAGAAAGTCGTAGATCTTGCAAAACTTGTGGCACGTTACAGTGGTCCGATCCGTCTTCATGTAGTTAACTTTACAGATATTCAGCTGTATATCTATGATCAGTGCCCGCATGAAGAACTGACGATCATCATGCGCCGCTATATGATGCGTATTGCAGAGCATTTTGCACGCAAGGATAAATGCCTTGGCCTGATTACGGGGGAGAGTATTGGACAGGTGGCCAGCCAGACTTTACAGAGTCTTGCAGCAACAGATGAAGTATGTGAACTTCCGGTATATCGTCCGGTTATCGGATTTGATAAAGAAGAAATCGTACAGATTTCCAGAAAGATCAATACATTTGAGACTTCCATCCAGCCATTTGAAGACTGCTGTACTATTTTTGTGGCAAAACATCCGGTTACAAAACCAAATCTGAAAGTGATTCACAGATCTGAAGAAAAATTAAACGAAAAGATCGATCAGCTGATGGAAGAGGCACTGGCAAGTACAGAAGTAATTGAGATTCAGTAAACAGAATCGAAATAGGCAGAAATAAAAACAGCTTCTCATGCGTTTAGCAAAGAAGCTGTTTTATAACTGTATCATATTTGGTATTTCAAAAGAAAATCGGTGCAGATCACTCAATTACATATGGCTGAACGATTGCCATGATCGAATCAAGAGTGCTTCCTTCTGCATGAATATTCAGGTTGATCGGTTTGGATAAATCCAGGCTGAAGATACCCATGATGGATTTTGCATCGATTACATATCTTCCGGATACTAAATCAAAGTCACAGTCAAATTTACTGATTTCGTTTACAAATGCTTTCACTTTATCGATAGAATTCAGCGAGATTTTTAATGTTTTCATTTTGAGAACCTCCCTATTTAGTGTTATTATGCCATTTATCTTACCCGTACCCCCTCGAAAAGTCAAGGGAAAAAGAGATGAAATTTTGGTTAATCTTTTGCCTGTATGTACAAAAAAACAATTAAAATAAGAAACAAAATGAAACTATCAGAAAATATAAGAGGTAAAATATGAAAAAAAAGGTTGCCCTTCATAATCTGGGCTGTAAAGTAAATGCATACGAAGTAGAAGCGATGCAGCAGCTTCTGGAAAATGCAGGATATGAAACTGTTCCTTTTGAAGAAGGTGCAGATGTTTATGTGATCAATACCTGTACGGTCACCAACATTGCAGACCGTAAATCCAGACAGATGCTTCATAAAGCAAAAAAAATGAATCCGGATGCGATCGTGGTGGCTACAGGTTGTTATGCACAGGCTGACACAGAGAAACTGAAAGAAGATACTGCTGTGGATCTGATCCTTGGAAACAATCAGAAAACACAGATTGTGGAAGCTTTGGAAGAATATGAAAAAGAGCATGCAAAACAGGTGCAGGTGATTGAAATTAACCATACAAAAGAGTATGAAGAACTTTCCATATCATCTACCGCAGAACATGTCCGCGCATACATTAAAGTACAGGATGGCTGTAATCAGTTCTGTACTTACTGTATCATTCCGTTTGCGAGAGGACGTGTCCGCAGCAGAAAAATCGAAGAAGTGCTGAGTGAAGTGGAAACACTTGCTGCAAAAGGTTACAAGGAAGTTGTACTTACCGGAATCCATTTAAGTTCCTATGGAGTGGATTTCCCGAAAGAAGAAAGAGAAAGTCTTCTTTCACTGATTCAGGCAGTAAGCAGAGTGGAAGGAATCAGCAGGATTCGTCTTGGCTCATTGGAGCCAAGAATTATCACAGAGGAATTTCTGGAAGGTATTGTGAAAACAGGAAAAGTGTGTCCACATTTTCATTTATCCCTGCAGAGCGGATGCAATAAAACTTTGAAAAATATGAATCGCCGTTACAGTGCACAGGAGTATGCGGAAAAATGTGAACTGATCCGCAAGTTTTATCCGGCACCTGCACTTACAACAGATGTGATTGTGGGATTTCCACAGGAAACAGAAGAGGATTTTGAAGAATCTTATGAATTCGTAAAGAAGATTCATTTTTATGAGACGCATATTTTTAAATATTCCAGAAGACATGGAACAAAAGCGGCATCCATGGATGGTCAGCTGACTGAAGCGGCAAAGGCGCAGCGCAGCGACCGGATGCTCGAACTGCATGAGATTCGTGCCAGAGAATATGAAGAGGCGATGATCGGAAAAAAAATGGAACTTCTCCTGGAGGAAGAGATTGAGATTGATGGCAGACCATGGTATGTTGGCCACAGCAGAGAATATGTGCGTGCAGTCATCAGCAAAACGGATGCACATAGGGTAAATGACCTTGTTACAGTAAAAGCAGTTGCTTTTGTCAGAGATCACATTTTGGAAACAAAAGAAGTGTAAGCTTATATATTATTTGATCTATGAGAAAAAATGTTCTGAAAATGTGTTCTTGTATTTTATATGGAATTATATTAAAATAAAAGGGAAATCTTATTAAGGACGTGAGTAAAATGGCAGAAAACAATTTAGGAAATACACAGTATTTCAGAACAAAACCGGATGCAGATCTTGAAGTAAAAGAGGTTCTGGATCTGGTCTACAATGCAATGGATGAAAAAGGATATAATCCGGTGAACCAGATCGTCGGCTATATTATGTCCGGAGATCCTACCTATATTACCAGTCATAAGGGTGCGAGAAGCATGATCATGAAAGTTGAGAGAGATGAGCTGGTAGAAGAACTTCTTAATGAATACATTAAGAATAAATCCTGGGAACGATAAGTGATGCGGATCCTGGGATTAGATTATGGTTCAAAGACCGTAGGTGTGGCAGTCAGTGACCCGTTGGGAGTGACTGCTCAGAGATTAGAGACAATCTGGCGAAAACAGGAAAATAAACTTCGCCGGACGCTTGCCCAAGTAGAAGAACTCGTGAAAGAGTACGAAATAGAAAAGATCGTTCTTGGATATCCTAAGAATATGAACAATACTGTCGGTGAGCGTGCAGAGAAAGCTCTGGAATTCGGGGAGATGCTTAAGAAGCGTACAGGCCTTGAAGTGATCATGTGGGACGAACGGCTGACAACAGTTTCGGCGGATCGGACCCTGATGGAGGCTGGTGTGCGCAGAGAGAATCGTAAAGAGTATCTCGACGGAATTGCAGCAGTATTTATTTTACAGGGATATCTGGATTCCCTTAAAATGTAACATAAAGGTGATAGTATGGAAAAAATCAGATTTCAGCTGGCCGATGGGACAGTAGAAGAGTTTTTTATTGAGGAACAGACAAGAATCGGAGGAGTATCGTATCTTCTTGTATCGGATTCTATGGAAGATGAAGCGTCTGCCTATATTTTGAAGGATGTATCGAAGGATACAGATCCGGAGGCCTGCTATGAAATGCTCGAAGATGAGGACGAACTGCAGGCTGTTTATAAAGTTTTTGAACAAATGCTTGAAGACGTGGATTTTGAAATGTAAGAAACATACTATAAGAAACAGGCGTCACTAGGAACGTAAGAATCAGTGACAGGCAGACTAAGAAGGAATGTGGTTACTATTCACAGGTAATATCCCGCGAGGTGTTTTGGCATATTTATGGCAAAATCCCGAGACATACGGGGCAAAATGCAATCACCGAAGGTGATCTGGAATGCATTTTGGTCAAGTTGCTGTGAAAGGAGTGAACAGTAACGGAATGTGAGCGCATTCCTGCATTAGTGTGTCAAAATGTTTGATTCCAGAGGACACATGACAGGTGTTTTCTGCATTGCACAGAATATGGAGGTGCTTGATTGAGCGAAAATATAAATGAAAATGTGAGCGTAAATAAAGAAAGAGAAAATCACAGAGAATATAATAAAACCAGAAAATATAACAGCCGAAATCGTAAACCAGGTGATAATAATACAAAGAAACCGATGGGAAAACAGAAAAATTTCCGTTATAAACAGCAGAAAACGAATAGCAGACATTATGAGAAACATTCTGACAGACAGGAAATAGCTGCTGCAGGAGAATTAGCAGCAGTACAGCAGCCAAAGGCAGCAACGAAGCCGTTTTCCAGAAACAATAAAACACAACAGCCAAGAGGGAATGCGCGTCGTGGCCGTAAGGGTACTTCAAAACTGAAGATCATTCCGTTAGGTGGACTGGAACAGATTGGAATGAACATTACTGCTTTTGAGTATGAAGACAGTATTGTAGTTGTTGACTGTGGTCTTGCTTTCCCGGAAGATGATATGCTTGGTATCGATCTGGTCATCCCGGATGTTACTTATCTGAAAGAAAATATTTCCAAAGTAAAAGGCTTTGTGATCACACATGGACATGAGGATCATATCGGTGCACTTCCTTATATCCTGAAAGAGGTTAATGTTCCGGTCTATTCGACAAAACTTACACTTGGACTGATCACAAATAAACTGAAGGAACACAACCTTGTACGTTCCACAAAACTAAAAGAAGTAAAACATGGACAGGTTATCAACCTTGGTGATTTTTCCATTGAATTTATCAAAACAAATCATAGTATCCAGGATGCTTCTGCACTCGCAATTTATTCACCTGCAGGAATTGTTGTCCATACAGGTGACTTTAAGGTGGATTATACACCGGTATTTGGTGATGCAATCGATCTGCAGCGTTTTGCCGAGATTGGTAAGAAAGGTGTACTTGCACTGATGTGTGACAGTACGAATGCAGAACGTCCGGGATTTACCATGTCAGAGCGTACGGTAGGACATGTATTCGATAATCTTTTTAATGAACACAAAAATGCACGAATCATCATTGCGACATTTGCATCTAATGTAGACCGTGTACAGCAGATTATTAATACCGCATATAAATTTGGACGTAAAGTAGCTGTAGAAGGACGAAGCATGGTCAATATCATTTCCGTTGCTTCTGAACTCGGATATCTTCGTATTCCGGAAAATACTCTGATAGAAATTGACCAGGTAAAAAATTATCCGGATGAAAAAGTTGTTCTGATCACAACAGGAAGCCAGGGTGAATCCATGGCGGCTCTTTCCAGAATGGCTGCAAATATCCACAAGAAGATTACAATTAAACCGAATGATACTATCATTTTCAGTTCAAATCCGATTCCTGGAAATGAGAAAGCCGTTTCCAAGGTTATCAATGAGCTGTCCATGAAGGGTGCAAAGGTTATTTTCCAGGATGTTCACGTATCCGGACATGCCTGCCAGGAAGAAATCAAACTGATCTATTCTCTGGTAAGACCAAAATATGCGATTCCGGTTCATGGTGAATACAGACATCTGACTGCACAGAAACATGTCGTAGAAGATCTTGGTATTCCGAAAGAGAATATCTTTATCCTTGCTTCCGGTAATGTTCTGGAGCTGGATGCAAACAGTGCAGCAGTTACCGGCTCTGTTCATACAGGTGCGATCTTTGTAGATGGTCTGGGGGTTGGTGATGTCGGTAATATCGTACTTCGTGACCGTCAGCATCTGTCAGAGGATGGTATCATGATCGTTGTTATGACACTTGAACGCCACAGCAATGTGGTTCTTGCCGGACCGGATATTGTATCCAGAGGATTTGTCTATGTAAGAGAGTCCGAGGATCTGATGGAAGATGCAAAAGAAGTCGTAGAAAATGCGTTAGATTCCTGTCTGGAACGTAACATTACAGATTGGGGCAAGATCAAGAATACAGTAAAAGATGCACTCAGTGATTTCCTGTGGAAGCGAACAAAGAGAAGTCCGATGATCCTGCCGATCATTATGGAGGCATAAATAACATGGATGCTGTAAACAGAAACATTCATCTTCTTCTGAATTCTATCCAGAAGAGCGATGTGTACAGAACTTACAAGAAACAGGAGGCAATCCTGGAAAAAAATCCGGAACTGGTCTCGAGAGTGCAGCATTTCCGGTCAGATAACTTCCGGCTTCAGAATGAAGAAAGAGGAAATTTGCTTCAGGATGCGGAACAGCTGGCACGAGAATCAGCAGAACTTCGAAGAAATCCGGAGGTAAATGCTTATCTTGATGCGGAACTGGCACTTTGCAGGATGATGCAGCAGATTTGTAAGACATTGACAGATGGAATTGAGATCAAGGTGCCGGAAATCTGAGCAGTGCAGTTTGATGAGATATAATCAGTACACAGAAAGGAGCAGATATGGGAGATACCAAAGACCGGGTAGGCGCGGCTGGAGTGATCGTTGCAGGAGGATTTTTTAAAATAGCTTTGTATGTTTGTGTGGCTGTCCTCGTGATCTGGATCGGTAAGGTTACCTACCAGTTTGGGTATAACGTTTTTAACCAGCAGGCGATGAACCCGGGAGAAGGACAGGAAGTAACTGTTGTGATCAAAGAAGATGCAACAAGTTATGATATCGCAAAGACATTAAAGAGTAAAGGACTGATCGAGGATACGCTGGTGTTCTGGGTACAGGAAAAACTTTCAAATTACAGTGGGAAAATGAAACCAGGCACATATCTACTCAGTACTGCCTATACACCAAACAGGATCATGGGAATTCTTGCAGGTGATGCAGAGCAGGAAGGAGCAACTTCGTGATCGTAGAAGAGAGAATGCGTACGTTTATTAATTCCCTTGATGCAGGGAACACTCCATTTCTTGATGAACTGGAGTGTTCTGCGTTGTCTGAGGGAGTTCCGATCATTCGTAAGGAGATGCAGAGCTTTATAAAGACACTGCTGGCACTTAAGAAGCCGCAGCGTATTCTGGAAGTGGGGACAGCCGTTGGCTTCTCCACACTTCTTATGTGTGAGTACAGTCAGCCTGAAATGCATATCACAACGATTGAAAATTATGAAAAGAGAATTCCAAAGGTAAGGGAGAATTTCCGAAGAGCCGGCCGTGAGTCGCAGATTACCTTTTTGGAAGGAGACGCAGGGCAAATTCTGAAAGAACTTTCGGGATCATATGATCTGATTTTTATGGATGCGGCCAAGGGACAGTATATTCACTGGCTGCCGGATGTGGTGCGACTGCTTGCCCCGGGCGGAGTCCTGATGTCAGATAACGTACTTCAGGAGGGCGAGCTGATTGAATCCCATTATCTTGTGGAACGAAGAAACCGTACGATTTACAAGCGTATGAGAGAGTATTTGTATGAACTGAAACACCATCCACAGCTTATGACAAGTATTATTCCGCTGGGAGACGGCGTGTCTTTGAGCGTTAAGGAGGAAGCATGAGAAATATAGAGTTACTGGTACCTGCAAGCAGTCTTGAAGTACTGAAAATAGCCGTTGTATTTGGTGCAGATGCGGTATATATAGGTGGAGAAGCATTTGGCCTCCGCGCAAAAGCTAAGAATTTTACACATGAAGATATGGCAGAGGGAATTGCGTTTGCACATGAACATGGAGTAAAGGTTTATGTGACAGTAAATATTCTGGCGCATAATGATGACCTTCCGGGAGTCAGAGAATATCTGCAGGAGCTGAAAGAACTGAAACCGGATGCACTGATCATTGCAGATCCGGGAATTTTTACCTATGCCCGTGAAATTTGTCCGGAAATAGAATGCCATATCAGTACACAGGCAAACAATACAAACTATGAGACATACCGTTTCTGGTATAAGCTCGGCGCGAAACGTGTCGTAACGGCAAGGGAACTTTCTTTGAAAGAAATCCGTGAGATCCGTGAACATATTCCGGATGATATGGAAATCGAGACTTTTGTTCATGGAGCAATGTGTATTTCTTATTCCGGAAGATGCCTGCTCAGCAATTATCTGGTTGGAAGAGATGCGAATCAGGGGGCATGCACACATCCGTGTCGTTGGAAATATTCTATTGTGGAAGAAAAACGTCCTGGTGAATATATGCCGGTATTTGAGAATGAGAGAGGAACTTATATCTTCAACTCCAAGGATCTCTGTATGGTAGAGCATATGGATGATATCCTGAACAGTGGTATCGACAGCCTGAAGATTGAAGGACGCATGAAGACTGCTCTTTATGTGGCAACTGTTGCAAGAACTTATCGCAAGGCAATTGATGATTATATGGAGTCTCCGGAAAAATATAAGGCAAATATGTCATGGTATCAGGAACAGATTTCCAATTGTACGTACCGTCAGTTTACGACAGGATTCTTTTATGGCAAACCAGATGAACATACGCAGATTTATGACAACAATACGTATGTAAAAGAATATACTTATCTGGGATATGCAGAAGAAGTTGATGAAAATGGTTTCGCACATATTACGCAGAGAAATAAGTTTACTGTTGGTGAGATGATTGAGATCATGAAACCGGATGGCAGAAATATCACAGCAACCGTTCATGCAATCTATGATGAAGATGGAAATTCTGTAGAAAGTGCACCGCATCCGCAGCAGAAACTTGCCGTAGACCTTGGAACAGAGATTGAAAAGTATGATCTCCTTCGAAGGGCCGAGGCATAAAATACAGACGAATCTGTAAAACAGAACTTAGAATAAAAAGAGAGCAGATATCCTCATGAGAAGTGATATCTGCTCTTTTTTTATTTAATGAAAAATTTAGCGACTGCGCACAGGGGCATTCATAACAAGCTGAGCGTTGGCGTTCCACTGACTACCATTTACAGGGGCTGCCATAACCTGAATTTTAGTTACTTTACTGCGATATTTCCATTTCGCAAGAGACGTTTTTAAACGGACAGTTTGATCAGCAGGTACAATTCTGGCACATTCGAAGATATGTTTTCCACTGTAAAAGCGCAATTTGATCTGTACATATCCATTCTGTGCACCACTTGCGCGGAGCGTTGTGCAGAAATTTGGATATGATTTAAAGGAAAGACTGCGTTTCATTTTTTGTGAGAATCCCCATAAACTGTTTTTGTTTCGGCGGATATCATGAAGAGCAGTAAAGGTATTTCCTGTTTTATGTGAAGTTGTAACAGCACCATAAGGAGACCAGCTCTGATATATGGAAGCACCGCGGCGATATGCATTTACCTGTTCAAGTGCTCCGATGGTACAGTTTGATTTGTTATAGAGTTTGGAACTGTATGAAGGGATCAGCGATTTCCAGTTGCTGACACCGATCGTGGATGGAATAAATGCGGTTTCGGAAGCAGAACGACTGCTGTCCATATATTTAAAGACACTCCAGGATCTTTTCTTTGTGTTGGCAGATTCAAAATCAGCAGATCTGGCGTCGGTTGTCCATAATCCAAGATTCAGTCCCTGTTTGATCTCTTCTTTGTGGTCGATCTGACGATGAATGATCAGTGAGTCGATCATATTATCTGATTCAGCAAGAAGGTAACTGTAGGCAACCGCAGCTGCCTGCAGATTTTCAACATTGTGGTTTCTCTGAACAGAAGTATAACCGGTCTCGGACAGAATGATCCTTGTTTTTGAACCATATTTCTGACGTATATAGCTGGTCAGCAGGCGGATATTTCCCATATTGATCACAGGCGTTGTAAGTGATTTGGTGAGCTGCCCGTTTGTATTCGCCCAGAAACGAGGCTCTGTCAGTGGAGAACTGTATGGGTGATATGCAAGGTTCCATTGCAGATTTCCACCGGCACGTATCTTTGAAGCAAAAGAATCCAGCATTTTTCGTGAAGCAAAGGTTCCATTCACATAATTTGTATTCCACAGATGATCAAGTGAAATATAAACTCTTGCATTAGAATAAACACTGACCAGTGTATTATAGGCAAGACGAAACTGATCTGCATAAATCTGAGAATACTGTCTCAGTGTCTGGGAACCGGCGTAATTATAAGTGTTGTAATTATTGACTTCATTTCCGATGATCCAGTTGGAAATCTGTCCGTATTTTTTTGTGGAAGTACTGTAACGTCTGGCCAGAAAATTCAGTGTTGCCTGCAGCTGCTTTCTCGCAGAACGGTCTTTGGTATTCCAGGCATAAAAAGCATGTCCCTGCTGGCGTCCCTGTGGATAGATCAGGCTGGTCAGGTCACTGCGCCAACTCAGAAGCAGAACAGCAGAATTTACAGATGAAGTGGAATTCAGTGCAAGCAGCTGTCTGTCGTAATAAGAGACAGAATCTTTTACAAACCAGTAAGTTTGTCCCTGGTATTTCCAGGAGTAAGAGTACCTGGAATTTTGAAGTGCCGGTGGTGCGATCAGCTGACTGAAATCAATATTGATCACAGAATTTCGTACATTCAGTTCTTCCGCATCTTCCATCATGTCAGCATTGACCTGAAGTCCCTTTTTGGAGATGGACTTTGGAAAACGATATCGATATTTGGCCAGTGCACCGGGGTTGGAAATAAATCTGCGTGTGCTGATATAGGTATATTTCCCACTGGAATTCCGAGAAGCGACAGCAAAACCGGAATTCAGAAGGTTGACACCACCGGAATTTAATTTACAGGTAAATGTCATTTTTTTTGATTTTTTACAGGATGCTACTGGCCTGGCCGACATGCC
>UMJW01037185.1_pt1 | contig 22402 bp, 20 predicted proteins | sample 1966151 | NCBI WGS metagenome assembly UMJW01 (sample SAMEA4836160, study PRJEB28245) | human gut metagenome | biome: gut microbiome; material: fecal sample | place: Denmark | collected 2008
TTGCTTAGTCAACATGTATGTGGTTTTGAAGATACGATAATGAAGCCGGAGCGGACAAAATCTGTTCCGGCTTTTATGTTTTCTAAAAACAAGCATATAAAGGGTGAACATATGGAATTCTATCAGTTAAAAATTACAAGAAAAGGAACAAAACCTCCGGTATGGAGACGCTGTCTGGTACCGGCAGACACAGACTTTGCGAAACTTGCTGCAATGTTGGAAGACATTCTGGAATATGCAGACACTGAGAACTATGAATTTGAATTTTTCCAGAAAAAACTCAGACTGCAGAACCTGGAGGCACAGACTGCAGAGGCTACAAAAGGCAGCTATGAATATGCAGAAGCAAAAGGCAGACAGATAGCAGAACTTCTGGATACAGAGGCATGGTTTACTTTCAGAGTAAAAGGAATGGAGCTTCCGGAATATCGTACTGATATTGAAAAGAAAATAACAGATGAAGAAAAAGCAGGAACTCCTGAGATTCTTAAAGAAACCAAAAGTGCAGAAGATGATTTCTGGACAGCAGATATGCAGACGAAGAATACAGAGCTGGAAAAGAAATATGGTGCTCTTGGAATTGCTGATATAGTTGCCAAAAAGGTTGCCGAAATGGAAAAGAAGATGGAACCTGAACAGCAGGAAAATTCGTTCAGTAGAAATCCAAAAGTCAGAGATTACCTGAATTCTTATAATAAGGAAGATCTTATTGCCAGTGCAATTGAGCTGGATATTGAAATTGATGGTTTAAGTAAAGAAGAACTTGCAGAAAACATTACAGAAAAAGTTTTGAATCCGGAAATCATGAAGGAGATTTTTCTTCAGGCAGATGAATGGGAAATTGAAGCATTTGATCGTGCAACTGAGAGAAAATGTTTTCCGGCTACTCATAAAGACTGGAAAGAACTGGAATGGTTCAGTAATAAAGGATATATCGTAGCTTATAGTGATAATCATGCAGAAGTGCCGCAGGAGGTAATTTCTGTTTATAAACAGGTGAATACCCCTGAATTACAGGAAAAATGCCGCAAACTCAGCTGGATGCGTTCCTGTGAAAGTATGATGGGACTGATTTATGCAATCGCGCCGCTTAAGATCGTGTATCGCATGTACCGTAAACGTGATGGCTTCAGAGTGAGCTATGAAGAATTTATGGATATTCTGAACGAACTTGCTGAAAAAGATGGTATGTGTATCGTAAAAGGAGATAAACTGATCTGGAAAGCTGTGTTACAGGATAATCTTTATGAGAGAATTGAAGAATTTCAGGGAGAAAGAGATTTCTATATTCCGACAGTAGATGAAATTCTGGATTATGCAAAACATGGATATCCTTCTCAGGATGTTTCTTATCGCAAATTATCGTCCTTCCTGAGAGATGAACTCCATCTTGAGGAAGAAAAGACAGAAGAACTTCTTTACATTGTGTACAAAGAGTTTTCTATGGACGGAATGCTTTCTGATATCATGGAAGAATTCAATAAACGTGATATTGTTTTTGATTCTGATCGCCAGATGGAACGTTTTGCTCCAATTATGATGGAAGTAAATAATAATACAAGAATGCTTGATTTCCGTGGATATACGCCAAATGAGATCAACCGTGTATCTGAGCAGAAGACAACACCGGTAGCACCGGCAATGCAGTCTTTTGTTCCGATGGGAAATCTTCCGACAAACAATATAGTAAATATGCAGCCGAAAAAGAAAATTTACCCGAATGATCCATGTCCGTGTGGAAGTGGTAAAAAATATAAAAAATGCTGCGGAAGAAATAAATAATTTTCTTTAATTTTTCATAAAAAAACCAGCGGTTTTGCCGTTGGTTTTTTTTATGAAAAATCAGAGAAAATTATTTTGCAATTTCGTACTATAGATATTTCTGCTATAATAACAGTGTGTTGAATAATAAGAAGAAACTCAAAGGACGGGATTAAAATTCATACAGATAAGGAGAAAAGATTTGATTTCAAAGACAATGCGCACAATTCTACACGCACTATCTTATGGAAATATTGAAGTGGAGGCATCCAGAAGACTGGCAGATATCAAGAAGCTGGATGCGATGCGGATATTTTTTAAAACATTAGATACAAAGGTTTATAACGGAAACCATGAAGTTCCGATACGACTTTATTTTCCGTCGGAAGAGGCGATGAGCGGAGAGCCGGTAGAGGGAGAAAAGTATCCTGTTCTGCTCTTTTTTCATGGTGGTGGCTGGGTGACAGAGAGTGTGGAGAATTATGATCGCGTGTGCAGCAGAATGGCGCAGTCTACAGGTCATATCGTGATGTCTGTGGAGTATCGCCTTGCACCGGAATATCGTTTCCCGGTTCCGCTGGAAGACTGTTATGCAGCGGCAAAAGCACTTTATATGGGACATCTGGTCCTTCCCGCTGACCCGGACCAGATCACGATCATTGGCGACAGTGCCGGGGGTAATCTGGCAGCGGCTGTATGTCTCAAAGCACGGGATACCGGAGAGTTTATACCGAAGAAGCAGATACTGATCTATCCGGCACTGAACAACTGCTATACAGAAGGATCTCCTTATAAATCCGTGCAGGAAAACGGCGAAGGATACCTTCTCACAGCAGTAAAAATGGAGGACTATCTTAAATTATATGAGAGCAGTCCTGAGGACAGACAGAATCCTTACTTCGCACCGATCCTTGAAAAAGACCTTTCACATATGCCGGAAACATTGATTCTTACAGCGGAATTTGACCCACTTCGGGACGAAGGCGAAGAGTATGGGAAACGTCTGAAAGAAGCAAATAATTATGTGGAAATACATAGGATTCCGGATGCGCTTCATGGATATTTTGCACTTGGGATCCGGTTTCTGCATGTACAGGAAAGTTTTGAGATCATGAATCGTTTTTTGAACAAAAGTTGAATAAAGGAAGCGAATAAAACGTGGAAACAGGATATTCAAAATGGCGAAAACTAGATAACGCGGCACTGGCATTTCCTCTTGTCACAGACAAAAATGACACCAGGGTATTTCGATTTTATTGTCAGCTGAAAGAAGAAGTAAACAGTGAGATCCTGCAGCAGTCTCTGGATCAGACGATGGAGAAATATCCATTGTTCCAGGCGGTTCTGCGTAAGGGACTGTTCTGGTTTTATCTGGAGAGAAGGGATATACATGCTATCGTAAAAAAAGAAAAAAGACCGCCTTGCAGCAGTCTTTATATACCAGATCAAAAGACGTTGCTTTTTCAGGTGAGCTACTATAAAAATCGAATTAATTTTGAGGTATATCATGCCCTGACAGATGGCACAGGAGCAATGAATTTCTTAAGTGAACTGGTGCAGAATTATCTGATCCTGGCGCACCCATCTACGGATCTTCCAAGGGTTGAACCTATGGAAGAAACAACTCCGGGAGCACAGGAAGAGGACAGCTTTTCACAGTATTATTCGTCAGATCTTCCGAAAAATAAAGAAAAAAAACCGGCAGCAGTGAAGTTGAAAGGTGAGAAACTGCTGCATGCAGATATGCAGATCACAGAGATTGTTATACCGGTAAAAGAAACACTGGCAAAGGCACGTTCCTATGGTGTGTCGATTACTGTATTTCTCACGGCGATGCTGCTCTGTTCAATACATGAGGAGATACCGAAGAACCGTCAGAAGAGGCCGATTGCTCTGATGATTCCAGTAAATCTGAGAAATTATTTTCCATCACAGTCCATGGGAAATTTCTTTGGATGGATTGAAGTTGGGTATACCTTTGCGGATGAAACGGTATTTCAGGATGTGCTGGAATCTGTAAAAAATCAGTTTAAAGATAAGCTGGACAAAGAAAAAGTTGCCATGGATATGAATGGTTATGTACGTCTGGAGAAGAATCCTCTGGTGCGTGCGGTTCCGTTGGAGATCAAGAAATATTTCATGATGGCAGGTGCCAATCTGGGTAGCAGAAGCGTAACAGCGGTTTATTCAAATATAGGAATCCTGAGATTTCCGGAGGAGTACAAAGCATATATCGATCGGTTTGGAATCTTTGCAAGCACGAATTCCCTGCAGCTTTGTTCCTGTTCTTATGAGGACCAGATGGTGCTTGGATTTACGTCCAAGATACCGGATGACAGCATTCAGAAAAACTTTATGCGTATGCTTCGTGAAGAGGAGATTCCATATAAAGAAGAGAAAAATGATTTCCCCGGATGCGGTGAACAGAATAAAAAAGAAGAAATAAAAATTTTGCAGACTTTTACGTTTCTGTGCCTTGCGGTGGCAGTGATCTGTGGCATGATCAATTATCTTATGCTGGAAACGCTGAACTGGTTCTGGTTCGCGGCAGCAGGATGTGCCTGTGCATGGCTGGTTGTAAATGTGGCATATTTCAAGCGGAGAAATATACTGAAAAATCTGACCTGGCAGCTTCTGATCATAACTATTTTATGTGTTTTGTGGGATCATTTTACCGGATGGAAGGGTTGGTCGATTGACTTTGTCTTTCCGTTTGGGACGCTGACAGTTCTGGGTTCGATCCCTGTAATTGCCGGAGTCAGTCACCTGGAAACAGAAGAATACCTGTATTATCTGTTGCAGGCAGCGATGATCGGATGCATACCGGTAATCCTGATCTGGACAGGAATCGTGCATTATACGCTGCCGTCTGTACTGTGCACAGGTATCAGTTTTCTGACTTTAGCAGGGATGTTTATCTTTCAGAAAAAGGATACCTTGAGAGAATTCAGGAAGAAATTAAGAATGTAACAAAATCAAGATTACGAGAAAGGAAAATACCGATGTTAAAATGTGATTATGAAGTGAAACAGATTGATGGAGATTATGCACATCTGCAGAGAATCGACCGCCCGGAGGAGGAACTGAAGCTGGTTGCGAGGGCGCTTCTTCCGATAGAAATCTACGAGGGCTGTATCTTACATTATGAAATGATGCAGTATAGTATGAAATAACCCCAGGAGAAGTACAATGGAGCAGTATTACTACAACCACATGGATAAACAGAAGCAGGCCGCCTACCATGGTATACTTCAGGGAATCACCAGTTTGGTGGATGAATTCCAGATTCCGGCACTGGACGGAGAAGATTTGTATAATGTTTTCTTTCAGCTTCGGCTGGATCATCCGGAAATTTTCTGGGTGACAGGATATAAATACCGCTACTATAAAGATTCACCGAACATCATTTTTATTCCGGAATATCTGTTTGATAAAGGAAAAATAAAAGAACATCAGAAAGCAATGAAATCCAGAATCGAGAAGCTGGTTCGTCCGGCACAAAGCCTTTCCGAGTGGGAAAAAGAAAAATATGTACATGACTTTATCTGTCAGAATGTACATTACGATAAGCTTAAAAAGGCATATTCCCATGAAATCATTGGTCCTCTGGGACAGGGCGTGGGCGTCTGTGAAGGCATTGCAAAAGCAGTGAAAGTTCTTCTCGATGCGCTGGGAGTCTGGTGTGTGATCGCAATATGCGGGAATAATCCGGAAAAAGGAATTAAATACCGTCATACCTGGAACATTGTCCGGATCGGCGGTGCATATTATCATCTGGATGCAACATTTGATAATACACTTGGAAAGAGTGATAAAGTCGAAGATATCCGTTATGATTACTTTAATCTGGATGATGGACATATTTTTAAAGATCACGAACCACTAATCGCGGCGGCACCGCACTGTACAGACCACGATCACTTTTATTACAAAGAGAAAAAGCTGTCTTTCACTAAGACAGAAGATGTGTATAAACGTTCACTTCAGGCAGCCAAAAAAGGAAAAACACTGACATTTCACTGGCGAGGCGGATATCTGACGAGAGAAGTTCTGAATGAACTTCTTGGACTGATCCGCAAAGCCGGTGAAGAGAAAAATAAAACGGCGGTTGTCAATATCAACTGGCCGCAGGCTGTATTGCGCCTGTATTATACAGAGGCACAGATGCAGGAATGCATCACGATGGAAGATGCGAATGAAGGGGAAAAAGAATAACGTATACACAAAAGTCTGATATTTAGTAATAAAAGGGGAGACATATATGCTTGAGACATTTAATGTTTTACGTATCGATGAGCCTGATTTCGGATGTGAGGGGCGTCCGGACGGGATGGAAGTGAAGGATACAGTCCTTCTGAAAAGTAATTATACAGGGGAAGAAATGACGGTCCGGGAAAAAGATGCCCGGTTATATGAACTGGATATCAATGAGGGAGACAAAGTATTTCTGATTGATGGAGAAATGAGAAAGCTCCGCTGACTGAAAGAATGGAGTGAAAGCTATGAATATTGAGCTAAAGATTCTGGACTGGTTCCAGACCCTGCATACACCTGTGCTGGACAAATTTATGACATCTGTTACGAAGCTTGGAAATGCAGGGATTTTCTGGATCATATTGACGGTCCTGTTTCTTTTGATACCGAAGATGAGAAAAACAGGTGTAGTCATGGCGGCTGCCTTGATCATAGATTTATTATTATGCAACGTATTGTTAAAAAATCTCGTGGCGCGGACCAGACCGTATGATGTAAATACAGTCATACAGCTTCTGGTTGCAAAACTTCGCGATTATTCATTTCCGTCTGGACATACAGCGGCATCGTTTGCTTCTGTAGCTGCACTGTATTTCGCCGGGGAAAAGAAGCTCTGGAAACCGGCACTGGTGCTCGCCTGTCTGATCGCGGTATCGAGGTTATATCTGTATGTACATTATCCAACGGATGTCCTTGGTGGTGTGGTAATTGGAATCATCGCCGGATATCTTGGATATCGGCTTGTGAAGGTTCTGGAAGATAAGTTTTCCAGGATGAAGAACGGAGGCGAATAGGATGAGTATGGAGGTAACGACATGCACAAGATCAGAGTATCCCTATGTTTTTATGGAAGAGTCCAGGGCGTTGGGTTTCGCTACAAGCTGAGATATCTGGCTGAGAAATACAGCGTGACCGGCTGGGCGAGAAATGAATATAACGGATCAGTCTCAACAGAATTGCAGGGACTGGAAGAAGATATTGACAAGATTCTTCAGGCACTTTACAATGACCGTTATATAGAGATTGATGACATCCGAAAACGCAGTCTTCCGGTTGATGAGGAAGAGCGAGGTTTCGGGGTAAGATATTAAGGAGGACGCACACGTGGACGAATTATACCAGGCAATTGAAGAGAAGATCAAGGCAGCAGGATATCCTAGAGAGATATCCGGACAGGCTGTTTACGAAGATATCTGTGACCAGATTGAAGGAAAAGAAAATGGCAGTTATGTATTACTGTCCAAGTTTGAAGATGATGTGATCTTTGAATATCACATTACCATTATGGATCATGAATTTAATCTGGGAATTCTTACCATGAGACTTCCAGAAGGAATATATGCGGCAAATTTTGATGAATGATGAAAGTTATTCCAATGACTGAGCAGGTGAGAACCTGCTCTTCTATGTTAAAAAGGAGATTTTATAGTGAGTATTCATGATAAATATAAAGTATTACAGCAGAACCTGAAAGATATGGGAAGTGTCGCAGTTGCGTTTTCAAGCGGTGTAGATTCAACCTTCCTTCTGAAAGCCGCGCTGGAAGCACTTGGAAAGGATAAAGTGATCGCAGTGACAGCCAGTTCCTGTTCATTTCCGGAGAGAGAATTGAAAGAAGCGACGGAATTCTGCAAAGAAAATGGTGTTCGTCATATTATCTGTAAATCAGAGGAGCTGGATATTGATGGCTTTCGACAGAATCCGAAGAATCGCTGCTATCTGTGCAAGCATGAACTGTTTGAAAAAATCTGGCAGATTGCAAAAGAAAACGGCATGAATGCAGTAGCCGAGGGCTCCAATATGGATGATAACGGTGACTACCGTCCGGGACTGATCGCCGTTAAAGAGCTTGGTGTCAGCAGTCCGCTTCGTCAGGCTGAGCTGTATAAAGAAGAAATCCGTGAACTGTCCAAAGAGATGGGACTTCCTACATGGGACAAACAGTCTTTTGCCTGTCTTTCTTCCCGTTTTGTTTATGGAGAAACAATCAGTGAGGAAAAACTTGGAATGGTGGACCAGGCGGAACAGCTTCTTCTGGACATGGGCTTCCATCAGATCCGTGTACGCATTCACGGAAATATCGCCAGAATTGAAGTTCTGCCGGAGGAAATAGCAAGACTTGTAGAAGAAGAAAACAGAACCAGAATTGCGAAGCAGCTTAAGGAATATGGATTTGATTATGTGACTCTGGATCTTCTGGGATATCGTACAGGAAGCATGAATGAAACATTAACTAAAGAAGAGAAGGAGATTAAGAAATAAATGTTAAATCAGTTTTCCAGAACAGAACTGCTATTTGGTAAAGAAGCAATGGAGAAACTTGCCGGCTCCAGAGTTGCCGTTTTTGGAATCGGTGGAGTTGGCGGTTATACAGTAGAGGCGCTTGTGCGAAGTGGAGTAGGTGCGATCGATCTGATCGATGATGATAAGGTATGTCTGACCAATCTGAACCGTCAGATCATTGCGACAAGAAGTACGATTGGTAAATACAAAGTAGATGTTATGAAGGAGCGAATCCTTGATATCAACCCGAAGGCAGAGGTTAATGTTCACAAATGTTTTTATCTGCCGGAAACGAAAGATGAGTTCGATTTTTCCAAATATGATTATGTAGTGGATGCGGTTGATACGGTAACAGCGAAGATTCAGCTTGTTATGGAGGCAAAGGAAGCTGGCGTTCCGATCATCAGCAGTATGGGCGCCGGAAATAAATTTGATCCGACTGCTTTTCAGGTGGCTGATATTTATAAAACTTCTGTATGTCCACTTGCGAAGGTTATGCGCCGTGAACTTAAGAAGCGTGGAATTAAAAAGTTAAAGGTTGTGTATTCTCAGGAAAAACCAACCCATCCGATTGAAGATATGTCGATCAGTTGTCGTTCACATTGTATCTGTCCTCCGGATGCAGCACACAAATGTACAGAACGTCGTGATATACCGGGATCTACTGCATTTGTTCCATCGGTAGTAGGGCTGATCATAGCGGGGGAAGTAATTAAAGATCTGGCAAGAGCATAATTGAAAAAGCATAGAATCAATGATAAGATAAATCTGTTTTGTTGACTCCATATTTTGCACAAAGGAGAGAATGTGTATGAGAAAGAAAAGTAAAAGTGCAGCGATACTGGCTGTGGTCATGGCGATGACACTGGCAGGAAGTTCCGCAGTATATGCTGAGGAGAATTCTTCTGCGAAAACAGCTGAAACGGATGATAATGAAAAGGAAGACACAAGAGCAGCAGAGAATGAACCTGCTCCATGCAATGAAGGCGAACATGAGCTTATAGAAAGCAAAGTTGTTCTGCCAACCTGCACAGAAAGAGGTTATACGATCTACAAATGTAAAGTGGATGGCTGCACCTACGAAGAAAAGAGAGATGAGACAGCTGCACTTGGTCATGAACTGAAAGAAGTTTCTATTCAGGAGGCGACAGCAGATAAACCAGGTGTGATCACATATAAATGTCAGAGACAGGGATGCGATTATACAGAACTGGCGGAGATTCCGGTCAAAAATACGAATGCTGTTGATGGTAAAACAGATGATGCAGATACAAAGACGGATGAGAAGCCGGGAACAGATGCTGACGGCAAATCAGAAGATGGCAAAACAGATGCTTCAGAAGAAAATAAGAATTCTAATACAGAAAATGCTTCCGTAGATAAAGACAGTACTTCCGGAAAAACAGAACCCACTGATTCAGATACTTCTGCCGACAGTAAAAATGAAGGTGCAGAGGAAGACCTGCCAGAGGAAGACCTGCCAGAGGAAGATATTGATGAAAAATATGCTTCTTATGCGTCTTCAACTTCTACAGACATTGTAACGGAGTATGATCCGGAAACTGCAGTTGGTACGATTCGTGTTGCAAAGAAAGATTCGGATGATCCGACAGAAACAGAGGAAGTTACCGGTATGACAGTTCCAGCGGGAACGACAGAAATCAAGAAAGATGCCGATGGAAACATCACGGATCTGGCAGTTTCTACAGCTATTGATGAGGTTAAAAACGGATTTTCTCTGACAAGTGAGAATAAGAAACTTCATTCGATTTCTATTAGTGATAAGAAAAATCCGAAAGATCATTGGATCACGCTGAGTGCCAAAGAATCTGCCACTGAGCTGGGAATCCGTCTCCGCAATGGAAATAATAAAATTATTATAACACTTACGGAAAATGAGAAACCATTGAATATCATCAAGGTTTCTGACACAGAGAAAGATGTGATTTTGACAACTTCCACTGCCGGAACCTGTGTGATCAATAAGGCGGTTCAGAATATTTCGGTGGATAAAGATGGGAAATATTCAGATAAGAAAACTCTGGGCAGAAAGAACCAGATCATTCTGAATGATGTAAATGGAAGTGTTCCATATCTGGAACTTGAGTATGTGAAAGACGAGGTTGCAACGACATCTGCATCTGAAAAAGACGAAGATGCTGCAAGAAATTTGGAAACTAAAAATACCAAAGCAGGAGATTCTGAATCCAAAGGTGCTGAAGCGGAGAAACAGAAAGATCCGGATGAAGAATTATACTGGATTCAGCCATATGGGGAGGAAAACCAGGAACCGATCGTAATCACAGTTTATAAGAAATAAAAGTGTTTTTACAACAGATATGTTTGATTTTCTTAGAGCATAATCCACTTTTATCTGGTAAAAGAAATTGTTAATTCAATCACAGAATGAGTAAAAAACAGGTCATTATCGTCCGAAACAGGAGATAATGACCTTGTTTATTTTTGTATACAATTTTACAGGATAGTCAATCCGGACGTGGTAAGCAGATTAATACTTACCAACAACGGTTGCTTTGAGCAGATTTGTGTTGCCAGGATGTCCAAGAGGAACACCAACTGTAAGAACAACGATATCTCCTTCTTTGACATAACCTTTTTCTTCAGCTGCTTCTGTAGCGTGAAGAAGAAGAATCTCCATGCTGTATTCCTCTTTGGTCAGGAGTGGTGTTACACCCCAGATCAGGTTCATCTGACGCCAGGTACGCTCATCCGGAGTACATGCAATGATCTGGCATCCCGGACGATATTTGGAAACCATGCGTGCAGTATTTCCGGAACGGGTAACTGCGATGATCGCTTTTGCGTTCAGGTCGATCGCAGTCATGCAGGTAGCATGGGAAATTGCAGTAGTTACGTTCGTAGCAGGCTCTTTTGTACGGACACTGAACTGTTTGTTATATTCGACATCAGCTTCAGTACGTACGGCAATCTTGACCATGGTTTTGAGCGCTTCTACAGGGTATTTACCGGCAGCAGTCTCACCGGAAAGCATGATCGCACTTGTTCCCTGATAGATCGCGTTGGCAACGTCAGTAGTCTCTGCACGGGTTGGACGTGGATTCTTGATCATGGAATCCAACATCTGAGTAGCTGTGATAACCTGTTTGCCGGCACTGTATACCTTTGCAATGATATCCTTCTGGATAACCGGTACGTCTTCGAGTGGAATTTCAACACCCATATCACCACGGGCGATCATGATACCATCTGCAGCTTCAATGATGCTGTCGATGTTGTCAACACCCTGCTGGTTCTCGATCTTTGCGATGATCTTGATGTCATGTCCGCCGTTTTTCTCAAGGATATCACGGATTTCTTTGACATCGGCAGCAGTTCTGGTAAAGGAAGCCGCAATAAAATCATAGCCTTCTTTAATACCAAACAGGATATCATCGTGATCTTTTGGGCTGATAAACGGCATGTTTACTTCTACACCAGGGAGGTTGACGCCCTTCTTATTGCCGAGAACACCACCGTTTACGACTTTACAGACGATGTCCTGACCTTTGATCTTCTTGACTTCAAGTCCGATCAGACCATCATCGATCAGAATGCTGTTGCCTGGTTTGACATCTTTATATAAATCTTTATAGGTAACAGAAACGATTTTTTCGTTTCCTACGATTTCTTCTGCAGTTAAGGTAAATTCTTGACCTTCCTTCAGTGTGACCTTTCCATTTTCAAATTCGCGGATACGAATTTCAGGCCCTTTTGTGTCGAGAAGCGCAGCTACCGGTTTATTGAGTCTTGTACGAATTTCTTTTAATTTATCAATACGGCCTTTTTGTTCATCATGTAAACCATGAGAGAAGTTAAAACGTGCTACGTTCATTCCTTCTTTAACGAGTTCTTCCAGAACACCGTCCTTATCAGTAGACGGACCAAGGGTACAGATAATTTTTGTTTTGCGCATTCAAATTCCTCCTACTTTTCCTAAAAAATACACCTTTATTCTAACACATTATTTTCAATGCACAAGTAAAGTTTTTGATAAAATACACGTTAAATTTCTAACATTTTTTACGTTATTGTGAGAAAAATATATGGGAATCGAAAGTAAAATAAAAGAAGAATAAAAGAAAAATTCCGATGCCTGAAACTATTTATGTTAAAGAGTAGCAGACATCGGAATATGTAAAATTAAATTTTATAAATTTAGAAACGAGTATGACGATTGATGTACTTAGCTTTATATTTGGAGTATACGATCGTCTGATCCTTGTACAGACCATAGTAACCGGATACGGCATAACTGATAGATACAGCAATCAGGTAATAGGACGCACCACGGAAGCCAAACAGCTCAAATGCGATCAGGATGGAAGTGATCGGGCAGTTGGTAACGCCACAGAAAAGAGCTGCCATTCCGGCGGCTGCACAGATGGCTGGGGAAAGACCGATCAGGTGTCCCATGATACATCCGAATGTTGCTCCGATGCAGAAGGAAGGAACAATCTCACCGCCACGGAAACCGGCGCGCATGGTCAGGGCAGTGAGTACGAGCTTCCAGAAAAAGTCCAGCGGGCGAGCCTGACCATTCTCGACAGCAAGCTCGATCAGGTTATTTCCGGCACCCATATAATCAGAGGTGCGCAAAAAGAGTGTGATCACAATAATGATGGCACTGGCTGCGACGATACGGATATATGGATTTTTTAAAAATTTCGCATAAAGTTTGCTGACACCCTGAAGTGCTATACAGAAAATAATACTGATGGCAGCACAGGCAACGGCAACAAGAACCATCTTGAGTCCTGTTTCGATGGTAAGTTCCGGGATATTGACTACATGAAAAGATTCCGGATTGATGCCAAATCCCGCCGCAAACTTTGAGGCAATAATGGATGCAATCACACATGGAACCAGTGCGGCATAATACATAATGCCAACGCTCACGACCTCCATAGAAAAGACTGCCGCTGCCATCGGTGTTCCGAAAACTGCGGAGAAAGCAGCACTCATACCGCACATGACCATGACATGACGGTCTTCTTTATCGAGGTGAAACCAGCTTCCAAGCTGATTGCCGATGCTTCCGCCGAGCTGAATTGCAGCACCTTCACGACCGGCAGATCCACCGGCAAAGTGAGTCAGGATCGTAGAAACGAAAATCAGCGGAGCAGAACGAAAAGGCACATCATCCTGAGAACGGATCGTTGATAAAACCTGATTGGTTCCGCCATCTTCCTGACCGAATTTCTGATACAGAAAAACAATGATCAGACCGGAAACAGGAAGCAAGAAGAATACCCAGAAATGCTCTGTACGATAGTTGGTTACGAATTTCAGTACTCTGGCAAAAAGGCTGCTGATGAAGCCTACGCTCAGTCCGGTCAGTATTGCCAGAACCAGCCATTTAATAAGATTGGTTATATCATATCGAATGTGATCGATATAATAGTGCAGGTTATGGATTTCTTCTGGTTTTTTTTTATCCTGTGTGTTGTTCATAGCTTCCTTTTATTCCTGTGTAATTCCGGTTACTTCGTATCCGGCATCTTTGATCGTCTGACGGATCTTGTCCTCATCAACCTTTTCCGGTGCTGTGAAAACGGTTGTGTTATTTTCGTGAGAAGATACAACGTCTTCAACGCCGAATGCTTTCTTAATAGCTTCGTTTACATGTGCTTCGCAATGTCCGCACATCATTCCCTCAACATTAACTGTAACTTTTACCATAGTTTTTTGCTCCTTTTCTTTTTTATTATAATCATTTTTTACTTCAATGGAAGTAGCTTGTTTAATTTTTTTGTCCTTTTTTGTGTCGTGGATCTTAAACAGGTTCAGACGAAGGGCATTGGTGACAACGCAGAAGCTGGAAAGACTCATTGCGGCGGCACCGAACATCGGATTCAATGTCCATCCGAAAATCGGGATCCATACACCGGCAGCCAGTGGAATGCCGATCACATTGTAGAAAAATGCCCAGAAAAGATTTTCGTGGATATTTTTCAGGGTTGCACGGCTGAGACGTACTGCAGCAGGAACATCGCTTAAACGACTCTTCATCAGAACGACATCAGCGGCATCGATCGCGATATCAGTTCCGGCACCGATCGCGATTCCGATATCTGCGCGGGTAAGTGCAGGGGCATCGTTGATTCCGTCACCGACCATGGCTACTTTGCCCTGTTCCCTGAGTGAACGGATCACACTTTCTTTGCCATCCGGGAGAACACCTGCGATGACATCATCAACACCGGCCTGTGCACCGATTGCTCTTGCGGTGCGTTCATTATCACCGGTCAGCATGACAACACGGATTCCCATATTCTGGAGTTCTTTGACCGCCTGTGGACTGTCTTCTTTGATAACATCGGCAACAGCGATAATGCCGACCAGTTTACCGTTCCGGGCAAAAAGCAGGGGCGTTTTTCCTTCTTCTGCAAGTTTTTCTGCCTTCTGAGAAAGGGTGGCAGGAACGTTTACCTGGCTGCTGATGAATTTCATGCTTCCACCGATCAGAGTTTCCTGTTCGAGTACTGCAGAGAGTCCGTTTCCGGGAAGGGCATGGAAATCAGTAACCTCCGGCGCTGTAAGATGTTGTTCTTCAGCATGTTTGAGAATCGCTTTCGCGAGCGGATGTTCACTTTTTTTCTCCAGGGCAAATGCCATGGTGAGGAGTTCCTGTTCGGAGATTCCATCTGCAGGGAGCAGATCAGTAACTTCCGGCTGACCGCTGGTGATCGTACCGGTCTTGTCCAGGGCAACGATCTGAACCTTGCCGGCCTCTTCAAGAGAAACGGCAGTTTTGAACAGAATACCATTTCTGGCCCCCATTCCGTTGCCGACCATGATCGCTACCGGAGTGGCAAGTCCGAGAGCACATGGACAACTGATAACGAGAACGGAGATACCGCGGGCAAGAGCATAGCCAAATTCATGTCCGGTCAGAAGCCAGATGATCGTGGTAACGATTGCAATCGTAATAACTGCCGGAACAAAAATACCGGAAACACGGTCTGCGATCTTGGCGATCGGAGCTTTGGTAGCGGCAGCATCACTTACCATTTTGATGATCTGGGAGAGAGTGGTGTCTTCGCCGACACGGGTTGCTTCGCATTTGATAAATCCGGACTGGTTGACGGTTGCGGCGGAAACAAGATCTCCGGCTGCTTTGTCAACAGGGATACTTTCGCCGGTAAGGGCAGATTCATTGACGGCGCTGGTTCCTTCAATGATCACACCATCGACCGGGATATTTTCACCAGGACGTACGACAAAGATATCACCCTTGTGAACCTGTTCGATCGGAACGGTTACTTCCTGATCGCTTCTAAGAACAATGGCGGTTTTCGGGGCAAGTTTCATGAGGCTCTTAAGAGCATCGGTCGTTTTTCCCTTGGAACGTGCTTCGAGCATTTTTCCAACAGTGATCAGCGTCAGGATCATTGCGGCAGACTCGAAATAAAATTCCATCATGTAGTTCATAACGGCAGCGGAATCACCGTCTACCTGTGCTCTTGTCATGGCAAAAAGTGCGTAGACACTCCATATAAATGAGGCCATGGAGCCGAGTGCAACCAGTGTGTCCATATTGGGGGCACGGTGCCACAGACTCTTAAATCCGCTAATGAAGAATTTCTGGTTGATGACCATGACGATTCCGGCAAGCAGAAGCTGGACAAGTCCCATGGCAACGTGGTTATCGTTAAAAAATGCCGGGAGTGGCCAGTCCCACATCATGTGTCCCATGGAGAAGTACATCAGAACGAGTAAAAATCCGATGGAAGCGATCAGGCGGCGTTTGAGAACCGGTGTCTCGTGATCTTCCAGGGCTTCCTCGGCTTCAGACATGGAAACCTGTTCTTTATTTGCACCCTTGAGTGATGCGCCGTAACCTGCCTGCTCTACGGCAGTGATGATGTCATGAGAGGATGCGGTTCCTTCAACTCCCATAGAATTTGTCAGAAGGCTGACCGAGCAGGATGTAACTCCCGGCACTTTGGATACGGCCTTCTCCACACGGGAACTGCAGGCAGCGCAGCTCATCCCGGTGACGTTGTATTGTTCCATTGTATTACCTCCTATTTCATTAGCTTCTGCAGAGTTGCAACCAGCTCATCGATGGTTTCATCTTTACCTTCGCGGATATCACGAGCCACACAGGTACGGATATGATTCGCGAGAAGTTCTTTGTTAAAAGAATTGACGGCGGCATTAACGGCGGCTGACTGAATGAGGATATCGTTGCAGTAAGCATCGTTTTCCAACATTCCTATGATTCCCCGGATCTGCCCTTCGATACGTTTCAGACGGTTGATGAGTTTCTTGCGGTCAGCTTCTGAACGGTCGGTGTGCCTGGTACAGCAGCAGGCAGGAGCGGATGGGGTGGCATTATCATTGCTGCAACAAGATTTCTCCTGAGTAGCTGCTTGTTCCTTTATAATTTCTTCTGTCTTTGTAGAGGAACTGGCATTAAAGTTATTATGATCCATAAGCAAACTTCCTTTCGTTCGAGATTTATTATATCAGATGTGAGATGACTCCCACCTCGCAGCAAGAATGCCGATGGCATTCCTGAATCACATACCCTCATGGGGTATATCCACTATACTTGTAATATATACCCCATGAGGGTATGTGTCAAGGGAAAATATAAAAAAAGAGGGATATCAGGGAATTATACCCCGATAACCCTCTTGCTGATAAGCAAGGATACCCCGGCGGTCAGCGCTTCCGCAATCCAGAAAGCGTTCCATACACCAACGGCTCCGAAAAAATGACTCAGGATAAATGCTGCCGGAAGGATAATGATCAGGTATCTGCAGAGAGAGACGATCAATGAGGCAGTTCCTCTGCCAAGCCCCTCCAGTGCACCGCATGCTGTGACGGATACAGAAGAGATCAGAAATCCTGCACAGATGATTCGGAGTGCTGTTTTGCCTGCGGCAATTGTCTGAGGATTTGTGGTAAACATGCCGATCAGCTGTCCCGGAATTGTCAGGCAGATGATTGTTCCGATCAACATGATCACACCACTCATGCCAAGTGTGACGAAGTAGATTTTTTTTACACGTTTATGTTCACCGGCACCATAGTTGTATCCGATGACCGGGCGCATGCCCTGTACAATCCCGCTTGCCGGAAGATACAGGAAAGTCTGCAGTTTGTAGTAAATTCCCAGAATCACCACATAACTCTGGGAATAGGCTGCCAGAAGTCCATTCAGTGCAGAAACCAGGACAGAAGGAAGTGCAAGATTCAGTGCTCCCGGGATACCGACAGAGTATAATCTTGCTGCCAGAGCCATGTCCGGATGGAGATGTCTGCGGCTGAGTTTTACCTGGATTGGCTGCATTTTGTAAATGATCAGATAGAAAACAAGATTGAATGCCTGACCAAGTCCGGTTGCCAGTGCAGCGCCTTCAATACCCAGTGCCGGGAACGGACCAAGGCCAAAGATCAGTAGCGGATCAAGAATGATATTGGAAACACAGCCGACCAGAAGCCCGATCATCGTAATCTTCATTTTGCCAACGCCCTGGAAGATCTTTTCGTAAGCAAGGTTAAGCGTATTTATCGTTGCAAACAGAAAAACAATTGTAGAATAACGGATTCCAAGGTCAATGACATCTGCATCACCAGTAAAAAGTGCCAGAAATCCAGGCATCACAAGGATACAACCGATTGTCAGAATTACACCATGCAGACCGGACAATGCAAGCCCGTGTGTGGCTGCTTTGCTGGCAGTCTCTCTGTTTCCGGCACCAAGACAGATGGCAATCTGTGAACTGATACCAATTCCAAAGCCAATCGCAATCGCATTGGCGAAGTTTTGTACAGGAAAAACAAGCGACAGCGCGGTCATGGCATTTTCACTGATCTGTGCGACAAAGAAACTGTCCACGATATTGTACAGAGAATTTACGAGCATCGAAATGACCATTGGCATGGCCATGGACATAATCAGCGGAAAGACCGGCTTTTCTTTCATAAATGTGTCGTTCATAGAAACTCCTTTCAAATAAAAACATCTGCAAGTGCCGGTATTCTGAAAAATCTGTATCGGCGGAGCAGACATAAAAAAACGCCGCACAACTACCGCAATGGGTAATTGTGTGGCGAAAAATGGTTGGACCAGAAAAATCCACACTATGTTTTGGAAATTAAAATGGTTGTAAACATGAAAGAACAGAATCGTTGTTTACAGACACAGATTGTAGCATATAAATAAGAAGAACGTCAATAAGAAGATTGTACAAAAAGGAGATATCCGACCTCATTTGGATGGTCAGGTATCTCCTTCCGGGAAATATCCAGATCACGGATCTTCTGATTCGTCCATGGATTTCGCTGCTGGAGGGTGATCTCTTTTGAAACGTATGGGTGGAGTAATGTATTAAATATAAACGGAATCGTTCGCAGATTATTGTATACAACTCTGTACAACTGGCCTTCTTGCAGGGATTTCAACAATGTGCTACACTAAAGTATGATTTGAGATGATGAGGATGAAAATGAATTAAGAAGAAAGGAAGCAGGTGTTTCAAAGGAAGGAAACACGCGGAAAGTAGAATATTATGAAAACACTTCTTACATTACAGCTCACGATCTTTCTCCTCGTAGCTGTAGGATTTTTGATGAAAAAAATACATATCATCGGACCGCAGGGACAAAAAAACATCAATGACCTTGTTATTTATCTGATTCTGCCGTGCAACATTCTTCATGCGTTTACGCAGAGTGCAGCAGATGGAAATTTTATAAAATATCTGGAAATCCTTCTTATATCTATAGGTATTCAGGTATTCTGTGTGATTTATGGAAAAGTGATGTTCCGAAAAGAACCGGAAGGACGATATAAATGTCTGCAGTATGGAACCATCTGCTCGAATGCGGGATTTCTTGGAAATCCGATCGCAGAGGGGATTTATGGCGCAGAAGGTCTGGTGCTTGCCAGTGTTTATCTGATTCCACAGAGAATCATGATGTGGTCCTCCGGGTTGGCTGTTTTTTCCGGAAGCAGTGATAAGATGAAAACACTGAAAAAAGTCGTAACCCATCCGTGTATTCTGGCATGTGTTCTTGGAATTATTCTGATGGTTACAGGACTTCCACTGCCTCTTGGACTTGACGGCGCAGTAACTGCAGTTGGAAACTGCAACACTGCTATGTCCATGATGGTCATTGGCATGATCCTGGCTGACATCGATCTCAAAGATTTCTGGGACTGGACAGTCGTGAAATATACGGTTCACAGACTGGTCGTTATTCCGGTGGTCGTTTATATTGTATGTAGTTTTCTTCCATTGAATAAAACAGTTCTTGGTCTTTGTGTGCTTCTGGCAGCAATGCCGGCGGGTGCGACAACCAGTATCCTAGCAGAAAAGTATCAGGTCGATTCTCCGTTTGCAACGAAGATGGTTATTTTTTCCACGCTGCTGTCATTGCCGACGATCTGTCTGTGGAGTATCTTCCTGCAGTAAGATGGAATTTGTAATAATACATAGAGTTCTATATATGGATATGCTAAAATAGAACAAAAGGGAGAGGCAGGTGGAAACCTTAAGCCTGAAAAATATGCTGGATGAAATATTTGCAGGGTTACTTTCATTTACAGAAGATGCCGGAGCTGATTGTGCCAGTGCTCAATGAGATATTTGGAACAAATTATCCACTTGATGTTCCGTTGGAACAGCTACGAAATGAACACCAGACGCTGAATGGTGAAAAAATTACTGATGCATACTTCAGAATTGGAAAAAAGGTTATCATTTCGAATGCCAGAGTACAGGTGACTCGAAAATGGTGATCCGAATGGTGGAGTATGATTTTGCAATCAGCATTGAAAACGTGAAAAAAGAAAATTAATAAAAGTGAAACAGCGATACTCCCCCTGCATCAATTGTTCACCTATAAAGTGAATTTAATGTAAGCAGCAAAACATCTTCATCAGATAATGAGTTGAACCAATCTGTATATCCTGACAGAGAAAAGAAAATATATTTTGAAATTTTGTATTTATTGGATATAAGAGTTCCTCTTCTGACCAAGGTTTCATAAATACCCTTGTCAATTTTTTCGTTTTTGAACTTACATTCGCCAATAACTGCTTTTTTATCTATATCAGATAAGGCAACGATATCTATATCGGCAGATTGTGCTCGTATAGAACCGTTTTTATCTGTAACATTTTCTACACCCCACCAGGTTCCGACTGAAGTAACGAAACAACCATATGCACCGGTTATTCCCTGATTCAGAGTATAATATCGGCACATTTCTTCAAATACAGAACCCATAAATGAATGTAAGAATGGTTTGACAGCTTTTTGATAATAAAGTGCACCCTGTCCCATTTCAATTACACTGGTTGCTTTTGGGATAAATTCGTACCAGAATTTGAACATATAATCTTTTAGAACATATTGTGTCTTCTTTTTGTTTTTTTCTTCTGTGATACATTTCTTTTTCTCAATTAACCCAATACTGATTAATTTTTCTAATGAGTATAAGACAGTTGGCTCTTTCTCGTTAATTTTTCCGGAAATGGTATTAAGTGTATTTACTCCGGAGGCAATCTGTTCCACAATATTATTTACGAGTGATATATCAGAAAATTCCTGTGTCAGTAAGTTTCTGGTTTCATCATATAAATAACCATCTGTCCTGAAAAATAATCTTATAATGTTCTCGTCAATGTTTTTTTTCGGATCGATCATGGAAAGATATTTTGCAACACCGCCAGTAATGCCATAGCAGATTGCTTTATCTTCGTTTGAATAGTCAGGAACAAATTTGGCTGAATCTAAATAATTAAATGATTCTAATTTTATCTGTGAATCACGTCTTCCAAATAAAGGACTTTTTTCACTGAGCACTTTATTTTCCATAAAGCTTAATGCTGAACCACATAAAATTATTTTCAGATTTTTGTCATTCCAAATCGTATCTATATATTTCTGCAGAATAGATAAAAGAGAGTCATCTTTTTCAGCCCAGTATGGCAATTCATCTATTACAAGTACTATCTTATCATTAGCTATATTTTTATCAATAAAATCAAAAACAGCTTCTATACTGTTAAAACTGATGTTTTCAATTCCGGGCATGAATAAATCTAACACTTGTTTGGAAAATAGCTCCAGATTTCTGGTTTTTCCGATTTTTGTTGCCGTATAAAATACAGTTTTTTTATCTTTGACGAATTCGGTAATAAGAGTAGACTTTCCAATACGTCTTCGCCCATAGATAACGGTCATGCCAATGCCGTCTTTGGCATAAAATTCTTCTAACGATGCCAGCTCTTGTTCTCTTCCAACAAACATAGGAATAGCCTCCTTTTATTTGAAAAAATTTTATTAAAATTGATTTTATTAAAAATGATTTGAATAAAAATAAAATAGCACATATAATTATATATTACAAGTAGTTTTGCAGTTTTATTATTGAAAATCCATTTGGCGGAGGGAGAATGCAGGAGAACGTGAGACATTTACAAAAGATTTGACAGATAGTGTATAATAAGACCACTTGGAATGTTTTATGTGAAGGAGCAGTAGATGGACATCTATCAGATCTTGACGGAATACAATAATCCGTGGTCAAGCCGGGAAATCTTTTGTTTCTCGTGTATTATGGTGATCGCGGTTATTCTTATGATTTATTTATTACGTAAGGAAAAAATGAATAAGCTCCAGGCGGTAGCGATTCTGGCAGAACTGGTCTTCCTTGGGATTGTGTTTGGTTCTACAGTATTTACAAGGACGGGTTCGGTCCGGCAGTATGAACTGATTCCATTCTGGTCATGGAGTGCCATACTCAGGTACCATGACATGGAATTGCTGAAGGAGAATCTGCTGAACTGTATGCTACTTTTGCCGGCGGGAGCGTTGCTGCCGCTGATCATGAACCGAAAGGTGAAATGGCAGGAGGCGCTGGTATTTGGCGTGCTGATATCAGCCACAATAGAAACGAGCCAACTGATCACAATGCGTGGATTGTTCGAATGGGATGACATGATTCACAATGGATTGGGGTGCATGGTTGGTGCGGTTCTTGTGAATTGGATGATTGGATTTTTTGGAAAAAAGGACGAAAGATAAACTTTCCCCTATCCCCCCCACAGGCTTGTGGCGGG
>UMJW01050966.1_pt1 | contig 22206 bp, 24 predicted proteins | sample 1966151 | NCBI WGS metagenome assembly UMJW01 (sample SAMEA4836160, study PRJEB28245) | human gut metagenome | biome: gut microbiome; material: fecal sample | place: Denmark | collected 2008
ATACTTTGCCGCCACACTGCCGGCAGCACACGAAGAGAAGCAGCTCCCCGTATTCGACCAGACACAGCGGTGGCTGGACTGCTACTTCAGCGGGAAAAACCCGGGATTTACACCCCCGCTGCGCCCCGAAGGGTCGCCCTTCCGGCAGGCCGTATGGGAAATATTACTGCAAATACCGTACGGGGAAACAATCACCTATAAGGATATTGCGGAAGAAATCGCACGGCAGCAGGGAAAGCAAACCATGTCGGCGCAGGCCATAGGCGGTGCCGTAGGGCACAATCCGATCAGCATTATCATCCCCTGCCACCGGGTCGTGGGCAGCGACGGCAGCCTGACGGGATATGCCGGCGGCATTCCTAAAAAGGTCAGGCTCCTCACCCTCGAACAGGCGAACATGTCCGGACTGTTCATCCCGGAAAAGTAATTCCCCCTGCGGAAGCAAAAGATCCGCCGACGGGTATAAAAGAAAAATCCTCACAACTCGCTGATTCGCTTGTCGCAAGGATTTAATTGTCTGTTTGGAGCGGAAAACGGGAGTCTGACCTACGACTTCCTTATGCTTTGTTCATCAAGCACTTCCCTTTGTTTTGCCGGGTTGTTTTCCCAAAGTGGGACACCGGCGGGGACATTTTTCGAAACCCCTTTCCTTTGGTGTTTTCACCCTTCTGGAAACTGTTTTTCTCGGTTTACTGATACAAATATAGTGTTATTTTTTGTGATGTGCTATCAAGTCCTGCAAACACTCATCGGTACTCTTGATTACGTTCGCTTTGAGTAGTTTTTTGATCTCGCCGATCTGGTAGTAATACTTCCCACCCATGCAGGAGTGGGTGATCTTTCCGTTTGTCCGAAGCCGTTGCAACGTCCGTTCGATTATCTCCAAAAATCGACAGACTTTCTGACTATCTACCCAAGTTTCATCGTCATTCCCTATCACTGGTCGCTCCATCGAGCACACGTACTCCGACAATGCATCCAATTTTTCGACAAGCTGCTTAAAAGCTCTCGACTCTATCGTTATGACCTCCATAATTAACCTGCTTTAACTACACAAGAATAGTGGTTAATACCCCGAGCAGGTTAGGAAAGATGTTATTAGTCTTTGTCCTTATACTTAATTGCCGGAGGAAAATCGGCATCCCACCTCCAAGAGTGATTAATTATAGTTGTCAATCCGAGTTTAAGTTTGAGCCCTACATCTTCATGAAGCCTACTTCTATCTAAATTGAAGTATGGAGAACCCTATATAACCCCGTATGCTTTAAGTAATTTCAACTGTTTCTCTAATTTCTCTGGATCCATTGATGGATCAATATCAATGTTTATACTGACATTAGAAATTGGACCTGATTTTCTACTAATATGGGTTGGCTGAGGTGATTCATCATTTACCGATGCCCCATTGCTGGCATCATGTTCCTCCGCATGGGTTGTGCTTTCCTCCTCTTCTATTGAGGGCAGATCCGTATTGGCACTCACGGGCAGATTAAAATCTAAAGTGGTTCCATTATCGGTACACAGTTTTGCCTCCTTAGCTGATTCGCTAAAAATTTTCACAAATTCGTCCCTTAAATCAGGATGGATTTTGAGCGTCTGAGACGCGTAATTACCAATTTTCTGCTTGTCGGTAGTTGATCCTCCTTTGTATGTCTCATAAGTATTTTTAAAGACACTAACATTAAAGAATGCCGTTTGCAATGCTGCTGTTTTTTGAGTGCCCTCAGACAACACTATTTGGGAAGCCAATTCAGTCGCATTAAAAGCCTTATAATCACCCGATAAGAGTTTAAATTGCTTTAAGGCAGAACTTTTAATCTTCCCTTTATCTGAATTAGACCCAACCTTGAATACTCCTGCATTCAATTGAGCAATAGTAATAGAGTTGGTATGAGTCTTACTCACTAAGTCTTTTAATAGAGGCTCCAGGTGCTCTAAACTGTAACGAGGGAATTTGGTTCCACCTTTTCTTGTAAGTTTGCTCTCATCTGTGCTTGCGTTCTTCTTAGCCATATATTTATTCTTTTAATGTTTTTATCAATTCATTTAAACCACTCTTATATGAAGACGTAAAGTCAGCGTGTTTTTTGTCTCTAAGAAGTACTGGGATTTGACAGTCTGATATTTTAACTGGGAGCACATGTACTTTCTTGGACTCAATCTCAGTTATCATCGCTGAATTTAACTCTCTCTTAACCCATTCAGAATTAATTGAATGCTGGCTGAGAGCTATCACAAAATAATCTGATTCTGCTAAGCCTTGGCTTATCTTGTCGTTTATTGAATCTCCAACTTTAATCTGCTGCTCATCCAACCATACGATTATTCCTTCTTTTGAAAGATCAGCAGCGAGTTGTCGAATGAATGGTTTATCCTGAGAGCTATGTGATAGGAAAATGACCGGAGCATTAGATGCGGATTGATGCCGTTCTTCTTTTATTTGTACTCCCTCTTCAGCAAAATCCTCATACATCGTATCTAGAGAAAGAGCACCTAATTGATCTGCCCATTTGATCAATGGCTCAATGGCTAGTTTCTCATAATTAGTAATCTTCTGAACAGTGGCGGCTTTCCTCGTGGCATTGTCTATTGTGTCTCCTAATTTTAGAAATTGTCTAACGCTAGCTATCAGAGGCATTTTGAAAATAGCTTCTTTAAGGACTGTTTTCTTTTGTGATTCACTACCTTTAAATGGGTATGGAATAGTCAATACATAAGCACCTCTGGAAGATTCGGTTACTATCCCCATATTTAGACAGTTTTTAATTGCCTTGCCGACAGTACGCGGATCCAGCCCGGAAAATTGAGAAATTTCTGAGTTATCGGGCTTATCTAACCAAGAAACTCCGTCCAAAACATGAAATATTGAATCCAATTTTATTGGTTCAAATCTCAAACTACATTTCTTTTCAACTTTGGGACTCACTTGTAATGTCTATTTATGAAGATTTAATGCCAAAGATATAAAATAAATTAGCTGTTTAGTCTGAATATCTCATATTTAGTATTTATATGTTAATATCTAACTGTATTTATCTAGACATAATAGATAGGTATTTTGACTTACAATATCCTATTCATCTCCTCCCGCATCGCCTCTTTATTGGTGTTTGAATAATAGTATTTATAAATCGTATGCGGAGAATTACCGGTCTGTTCGGCAATCTGGAGTGGATGGTAGCCCTCATCGATCAGGCGGGAAATGAAGCTGCCGCGGGCGGAACTCCAAACCACCGTTTCGGTGATTCCAGCCTCGTCGCAGATTTTTCGAAGAAGCTGGCAAACCAAACTCGATAAGCGCTTTACACGCTCATACATCTTGAGTTCCGTATTATGCTTTCTCGTAAATACCGGGAAAATATAGTCGAGAGAACGTCTGTACGTTGTTCTATACCGGTCGATAATCACTTTGGCTTTATCAACTAATATGAGCTGCGCCCGCTTGTCGCATTTCATTCGCTCATAAAGAATCATATCGTCCTTGATCAGATCGGCCGTAAGGAAGCAGGTGTCAATAGCCGACATCCCGCCGGCATAATAGCTGAACAGAAACATGTCGAGATACAGTTGTTCTTTCTCTTTCAACCTCTGCCGGTCGAATTGTTCGATGGCACTGATCGTGGCTTGGGAAACGGATTTCGGACAATGGACCGGCCCCTTTACTTTACCACGGACAGCCTTAAAGACGGACAGCCGGACATTATAGACGCCCCGATGTTTGGCCTCGACAAAAGTTGCATGGAGAATCTTTAGCTTTTGCTGCACTCCGCCAAGATTGCCATTGCGGGCGCCACGTTGCTGTTCGTACATAGCGAACTCAAGAAGAAACTTCTCAGTTATATCTCGGAAGAGGTATTTGGAGAACTCCCGGCGGTATTTGTTATGGGTAAATTCAGTGAGTTGCTTTTTCAAGCGGCGATACTTCTCTGCGTTCCTCTGGCTGGTTATGATCCAGCCATTTTTGAATCGCTCCCGTTCGAGAAATTTCTCGACCATCAGATCGAGCATTTTCGGCACAGTAATATACCGATCGCGAATTATTTTCTCTTTGTTGAAGTAGTGGGACAACTCGACCGGCGTCCAATCCTTCTTCTCGGCCTCCCATCGCTCAGCGATCTCCAGATATTTGAGTTTGAGATTTCGGAGCAGTTGATTTTTGTGTTTGATCTGCGGACTGTCACCACGGAATGATTGGGCCTTCGGGCTCCAGTCTTTATACAGTCCGGAAATGTAAAATTCTTTCGAGACTCTGGCGAAACCTGTCTTGTGGAAGATCAAAGTGAGTTTGACTAAATCGAGGTCTTTCGGATTGCGACGACCCTTGATGCGAATGGTAAACATAGCGATTGAGTTTTAGAATTTGCAACTCAAAATTCGTTATGTTTTGGGCGGAAAAATCTCGGTATATTTAGGTTAGAAGAAAACAAAAAGGGTGCCTCCGGGAGTCCTACATCTTTGTTTTATGCGAAATTCTCGATAATTGACAAAGCATTCATTATGAGTACATTGTAAAAACGACTCGATTTGAATAAAAAGAGGCGGTCCCGAAAGGAACCGCCTTTTTTATTTAATAACCTCCTGATTTCATGTAGGCCAATATGTAGTCTCGCCCCAAAACCGCTCAAAAATCTCGTTACATTTCACCGTGCATAATTGGTATGGAATAGTATCCACAAATGCGTGCCGGATGGAGGCCGACAATCTCCGCCAAGGCCATCTCGGTATAGTCCGCTTTAAGCATTTCAACGATGAATGTTCCGCGTGCTCCGGCCCATATTGGTTGCTCATCGCAGCCGATAAGTTTCTGTACTTTTCGGAAAGTATCGGATGCTCTTTCGTAGATGCGCTTCACCCTGTCGGTCTGCTTGGCCTCGGTGTTATGCTTATGAGTGAATATGGGCAAGAGATAATTTCCGACGGTCATCCCCTTGTATTTTTCAACGATGGCCTTCGCTCTTGGAATAAATGGAATAATAGCATTTTTCGGAGCCTTATCTCTCTTTTAAGAAAAAAATTTGGTCTTCTATTTATTTCTCTTAAAAGCTTTTTATTTCGTTCAAAGTCTTCTTGGATGATATATGGAAGAGCTCCTCCACCTGATGCTACATGTATTGGCATATCGTTAATCTGGATAAACCAATCAATGTCTCTATTACGAAAATAATCGTTTTGAAGCAACACTAATTATGAATATTAAAAGTATCTAAACAATTTTGACAATAATCGTGTTTTTGTAAGGTTCGGGGGCGATATGCATTTGAAAATGTTAATTGGTTGATTGATATTATACAGTTTTGCCCCAATACCTTATTAGCAGCATGTACCTCGGCGCAATTTCCAAGCCTATTATGAAATCTTTTAGTTGATAGTCTACCAAGTGTTTGTAATTTAAGAGCTAATCGGTTATCTAATAACTGCAATAATTGTTTTTCAGTTAAACGACTTTTATTGCAACTCCATCCTTTATATTGATGAAATTCTGCTCCTACAAACATCTCACGATCTTTTCCGAAACGTCTAAAATAGAATGCTTTACGTATTATTAACTTTTCAAAGGCAATGGAGCAATTCATTTTTAATTCTTTAAAAATTCTTTATATTAGTAGGATACGTTTCTGATTTCAATCAATACCTAATTTGTCGAATAAAATTCTGTTGCGTTTTTTTGCATTTGTGACTACTTTTTCGAATGGTATAACTTCTATATAAGCAGAATAATACTCTGATTTAAAGTAAAAATAGCCTTGCCCATCAGGCATTGGCTTGAACTCTCTTTTTTTCAATATTTTTTCGAAAGACTTGGTAATGTCACAAACAATATAAACATAGAACGGAGTATTAGTATCGACTATAATTTTTCTTCCTCGCCGGTTAGTTACCTTGCCCTCTAATAGTTCTTCAATATATGTTTCGACTTGATCCAAAGGATTATGCTTCGGATCATTATCTATATAATTATTCCGTTGTGGCTTTTTGAACTCAACTATAGTAAAAGAGTTATATGGCCCAGATTCATCCTCCGTAAAAGCAATAGCATCATTAAAAATCAGTAGGTCTGGCCTGTCTGTACTCTTGGAATCAAGTTGTTGTATAGATTCAAATGTTTTGTCTGAAGACAAAAAAGAATGGTATGCAAGACGTTCATCCAATAACCATAAGTTTTGTTTGTTAAATGGGACTTCATCCGAACTAGTTCGAATTGGAAAAAATATACTATGAATAATATCTTCGTTCGTAAATGTATCTTCGTCTGTTTTCCCTATTAATTCATCCAGTAATTCAATCACAGCTTTTCTGTGTACGACATATCTTGCTAGTTCAGATTTGCCTACATCATTGAATTCTGTTAAGAATTGGTCGTATTTTTCTTTATATTCACTTAATGTTGTGACATCTTTTTTCTCTTCAAGCAAAGCGATGCACTTTTCCTTTACCTCTAATTTCCAGTCGGATGCAATTTTGTATAATTCAATATCTAGTTTCTCCGGTGAGAGATTCGGTGATAATAATTTCACCTTATCGCCTTTATAATGTACAACGCTTTTATATTGAGGCATGGTCTCATCGATCACAGGCATATATTTTTTTATTTTTTCTGCCCGAACTTTTTCCAGATAATCTGCAAGTAACTTTTCGATTGTTTTGATTGCCTCCCGCCGTATCTTTGCTAGCGAGGCATCCGTTGAATTATCATCTTCGTCATCCTCAATGTCATTATCATTGCCTAAATTGAAACTTGTGCGCTCTATATCAACATGTTCATCGAGTAGGGCTCCTATTACAAATGCTTGGTAATAAAACCCGTCTTCACCCTCCTTCTCTTTGACTGAGAATTTACCTAAATCAATGATTTTATTATATAAGCCTTCGATCTTTACAGCTCTATTATGGGCACAAAAGATTAGTTTATGACTTTGTGCCTTATATGATTTTGTAAGAATGACTTTGAATTCGTTCCAAGCAACAAAAAAGCTACTTTCTTGTATACCTTTAATATACTCATTTTCAAATAATAAATTCAAATCAACACTAACGGAATTTTGGTTGTGAATTGTAATTTTTGGGGCTTCCCTATTCAAGAAAAATAATTGAAAATGAGTGACAATCTCTCTCGATATTTCAACTATATCAGTAGGCGTGTATTTTTTATTATCTCTATATTCGGGTCGAAAGCCAACTAAAGAAATGGTTGTCTTTCGCTCTTGTGATACATTTTCCTGCTCAATGTAGTTTTCAAACCCTTGTGGAGTCGGGACAAAAGAGAATGAGCGGTAGTTATTATGACCGTTTTCGTAGTATATACTTTTAACAGACATTGATTTGAATGCCTTCAAACAGACAAACCGACCAACTCCTTTTCCGCCGATTTCTCTTTTATGGTCGGTATCGGCCTCGGCAAAAAAGTTCAGATTATCATTGGTAAAGCCTATGCCATTATCTGTAACTTCAAATGAATCAATCGAGTATCTATCTAAACCATCTCCAAATGTTGAAAACAAATCTTCTTCAGCACCATACCTAATAATTTTAATATTAATTTTGGCATCTTTGAAATCCAAAACTTCGGCATCTACAGCTTCCTTGATTGAATGAATAGCATTGCTTACTACTTCAAAAAGAGGCAATAAAGGCTTTGTACGAGGTAAATTTGTATTCTTAACCTTATTAGCAATATTACATTTAGGAGTTAACAGGCTTGTATTCATATCTGAATCGCAATTATTTGAAACAAATATAATAAATGAATTTTACTATTTTGCATTTAAAAGATCTAATTATAGATGGCGTCCTCGTTTTTTAGGTGATATTGTAATCACCTGCGGCCTCGGTTTTGCTGCTGTTCCGGTTTCACCTGCGGCTTTGTGTCGGGCTTCGCCTCTTGCGGCTGTTGCACGGATAATACGCACTCGGACAGCATATCTTTCTGTCCGGACTTTGCTTCCACCCCGAACCGGGAGCGGTAAACCGTTCCGTCCTGCCTGCGGAACGCCTTAATCAACCCTTGTTCGGAATACAACTGTTTCTGTTCCTGCACCGTCAGCCGACAGCCTTTTATCGCCGTAACCAATTCACGGGTAAAGGCTTCATCCCTGCGGCGCAGGGCGATAAGAGTGTATTGCAACCCGCCTGCATTGTCGAACCAGTATTCGCGCAGCATATTTGCATCGCTCCGGCGAACGATTATCCGCAGCATCCGGTTCTCCTGCAACTGCCGCCATTGCTCCTGCGTAAAGCGCGTACCGCCGATTTCGACCTGCTGCGGCGCGGAGGGCTTCAGTACGGCTGAAACCGGTTGTATCTGCCGCGACTGTTGCAGGCGGGGTGTTTCTTCCCGTTTGACCTGCGGCGGTTGCGGCTTTTCTGCTTTCCGCGGCTTCGGCGTTGTGTTGCGTTCCTGCTCCCGCCGTCTTTCCCGCATGTATTTGATTTCCTCGTCGGCTGCTTCCCGTGCCAACGTCTCGACCCGTTCGCGGATCATCTTCGACAATCCGGCATAGCTGAATTTGCGGTCTACTTGCGAGCCTTTGAATGTCAGTCCGTCTTTGGTAAAGGTTACGCCCTGAACCGCTTTCTTCGGGTCGTTGCCCCGGTGGATGAACTGCATGCCGATCCCCTGCCGTTTCAGCTTGGCCGACAGGTCGGCGATCCGGTCGCATTTGGGCAGGATGCGGGTTATGGCGTCGAACACCTCCTGCCGCACTTTATCCGCTCCGTGCAGCCGTTCGGTCTTTATGTTCTGCCTACCGTTGGAGAATGTCAGCCCGTATCGGCGTTTAAGCTGTTTGCAGACTTTGACGTTCCGGCGGCGTTCGTTCTTATCCGCCACAAGCGTCCGGCGTATTTCACCCGGTTGTAGATAATATGTAGGTGGGGATGTTCCGTGTCGTTGTGCCGGGCGACGATATACTGCGTATCGGCAATACCCATGCACTCCATGTAGGCCGCCGCCAGTTCCCGCATCCGCTCGTCGGTCAGCGTCGGCGCATCGTCCCGGTGGAACGACAGCGAGATATGCCCCACGACCTTTGCGATCTCCCGGCGGGCCTTGCGCTGGAAGTTGAAGTCGTCGATTATCGACCGGATGCCTTCGGTATCTACCCCGTCGCTCTCCAGCAGGCGGGCTTTCTCTTTCCTGAGGACATACTCGACGGCTCCGCCGAACGATTTGCCCGTTACGATTTTTCCTATCATTGTATGGGTGATTTCTACGTGTGATTGATTTCAACCGCTGAAACCAATCAGCGACAGCGTGATTTCAGACTACGGTTGATTTCTTCCTCTGCTTGATTCAGTCTTACGTTTCAATCGGTTTATAGTCTGGTTATAAAACCGGATGATCCGCATTAGTTCCGCTTCCCGCGTTGCGGCTCCTGCGGCATTCTGGACTTTGGCAAGCTGGTTCAGGTTGTTCTTCTCGCGGGTCAGTTCGGCGACGAGGCCCAGTTCTTCGGGGCTGGCCGGGGCGATGATCTTTCCGGCAAGCACCATTTGCCGGGCATATTCCGACAGGGTCAGCCTGCCTTTCGCTGCGCTTTGTTGCAGGGTTTGCATCTGGGCGGCCGTTACGCGGAAACGGACGGTTTCGGAGTGCTTTGCGGAGGCGGTTTTGGGCGGTCTGCCGCCCTTGTTCTTTCGGTTCTCGGCCATGTGCGAACCCGTGTTAGTTCAGCGCATGGCCGCACGTCCGACCGCTGCCGGATGACCGAGTAAAACGAGTGGAGCAGGCACGGTCGTAAACCCGCGTCGCAGACGCCCCGAATCCCAAGCCCGCGGCGACCGCAGGGAGCGGCGGGCGTTTCGGAATGCGACCCGTGCCGGGAGCAGTCCGAATGGGATGGCCTCGCAGAGCAAGGTTGTTTGAAGTGGTCGCAAAAAACGTCGGAGACGAATTTTTGTGGCACGAAAACACAACCTTGCTTCCTCCCGTTTCGGGAGCGGTCGATGCCGGGGCCGAAGCCCCGGACACGGCCCGCCGAAGCTGGCCCGCAAGACCCGCCGGATATAGTCGGCGGAGGCTTAGGGCGGCAAAGGCGGGACGTATCGCATCGACGCTCACGCAAAGGCGCAGGCGGACAGATCGGGAAAGTCAGTACCCCGAAAGGTGGAAGATCAGAAAGCTGATTTCAGGGCGGGCGGCTCTTCACGACAGGCGGAAGATCGCCGGAGCAGGATGGATGGTTCGAGTGGTCATAAATACGTCGGATTTTAAGGTTTGCGGCGAAGATAATACACAATTTGCCAATCTGTTACACGCCTGATATTATTGCGCCCTGCTGCGCGGAACTGCTCCGTAGTATGGACAAAACCTCCGGATGTTGGATTTTGGCACTGATACCCCGAAACTGCGGCTGATTTTGTCCGGTTTTCGGGGTCAATTAGCACCGTTCATAACCGTTCACTCCCCGGACAGCACCAAGTCGGGACGCTGCCCTTATCTTGTCGCCAAGTTTGCAGGAACGCCGAGGGGAGAGGCCGGGAGTTATGCCGCGGAATCCGCCCGATTCATGGGGCCAATTAGGGCGAATGAGGGAGAACGAGGGCGTAAACAGCATCAAAACAACGGGACGTTCCTTATATTGCCGCCGGATTTGCAATAGAGAACGAGGGCGGACGGTCTGGAACGGTCTGGAGCGGCCATGTATCCGGAAACTTTCGGTTCGGTATTACCTTGCAAACGAAATTTATTATTAACCTATTCAATTCAAATTTCTATGACAAGTATTTGTATGGACGAGCGCGTATGAAGAACGCTCACAGAACGGCTGAAAACATTGGCTGCTCAATCACAACGAACCGGGAAGCGTTATAACCCGCCGTCGCCCGACGGCTGACTGGACGGGCCGGAGGTTTGTCAGCGATTGCGGATTTCCAAGCGCACGCTCCAAAGCTACCGCGACAAGCGGGTACTGCCCTATTCGAATGTCGGCGGTAAGTTCTTCTATCGGGAAACCGACGTAACCGGGTTTCTGCGGGCGCGGACAATCAGAAAAGGGGTGTAGCATGGAATCGGACTATTTAACGATGGAGAGCGAGGAAGTCCGGGAGTTGCTCGCTATGATCGACCGGGCCGAAGAAACCCTGCAACTGGCTGCTGCGAACTATCAGCCATTAATAGGCTCGGAACGCTATCTTACTGGGGAGGAAGTTTGCGAATACCTGCACATCTCGCCCCGAACCTTGCAGACGCTCCGCGATACGCGGCAGATACCGTTTGTCGCAATAAGCGGGCGCAACATCCTCTATCCCGAATCGGCAATTCGGGAAATGCTGACAAAGAATTACAAACCAACCTATCACCCGCAATAGGTCGGAGTGTGTAAACGTAAAGGCGGGGCGCGTTAGGGATCATTCCGAATCCCGTGCGCCCCGCCTTTCTTGTTATCCCTTTTTATATTGCTATTTATTGCATTGGGCAGAATATTATTAACTTTGTTTTGATTAATAATTCCTAAGGATATGAAGAAAATCAAAAAGCGGTCTCAATACCGTTCAACTATCCGGCTCGATTTGACCTTGTATGCAAGCGTTAGTTTTATATTTGTAGTGGTTTATGAAATTTGGCTAATCCACATACCTGCGATTTTTCCCTCTGCCGATAGTATTGGCAAAATATTTAACATGCTGCTTTCCGGTTACTTACTTGCTTATCTAATTTATCTGGTAGATCACCATGCAGAAGAGATGAGAGCTTTTCGCAAGATATATCCTATTGTTGGGCAACATATTGTCGATATTATCAATACCGGAAAAGGAATAATTCATAATATGGCAAATGTACAAAATATCAATGAAATTGCCGATTATCCTGATAAGAAAACCGTATTCCAAATTTTCGACAATCTAAAGCTCGGTGATAGGACTGCCCCTATGGTAGATAGCAAAAATCTAAAGAATCTTACTTGGATAGAATACATTTCGTATGTAAATTTATATAATAGGCAAAATATTATGGCTATCTTTTTTTTCGAGAAGTATATAGATGCAGAATTAATGGCAATCTTATCCAAGATACGCGGTTGCTTTTTTATGTCCATTTTTGATAATCCAATAATTGATCGAATGAAGAATGACGGCGGTAATTTTGCATTTATGTATGAGGAGTTTTTGGATTTGATTCATCAACTTGACAATTATTATAAGAAGCACATCGCTTTATTTTCTAAAATCTAATTTAACAGACTTCCGAATTTCTGCATCTCCCGGCCTATCAAGCCCTCCGAGAATTTCGCGTAATGCCGGGTCATATTCGTATTGGTATGGCCTAAAATCTTCGCCAGCACATCTATCGGCATTCCGTACTCCACGGCAAGGCAGGCGAACGTATGCCGGGCGACGTGCGTTGTCAGCGTCTTGTCGATATTGCAGATGCCCGCCAGCTCTTTCAGGTATGCGTTCATCTTCGAATTGCTCGGTACAGGTAACATCTTTCCGCGCTGTCGGCAATTCGGGTCGTGCTCGTACTTTCGCAGAAGTTTCACCGGATGCGGCAACAAGGGGATGCGGCTCATTACGGCGGTTTTCTCGCGGGGCTTGTGAATCCACAACTGCCCGCTATCATCCACGCTGATATGCTCCGGGCGCAGGTGGTCGGCATCCGTAAAGGCTAATCCCGAGCAGCAGAACGCGAACACGTCCCGGATGCGTTCTATCCGTTCGTTCGGCATAGGTTTGTTTATCAAAACATCCAATTCCACTTTGGTCAGGTGGTCTTTGGACTTGTTGTGTTCGGGTTTCAGTTTGTAGTACTGAAACGGATTCTTTTCGATCCACTCGTTGCGGATAGCATACAGCATAAAGTTTTTAAGACAGCACAACAGATTGACCGCACCGTTGGTCTTGCAGTTATGGGCCGTCTGGATAAAGGTGTTCAGTCCGTCGAGGTACTCGTAATTAACCATATCCAGCGGAATATCTTCCTTTTTGTATTGCGCCTGCATATACTCTTTCAGGTAGCGAAGCAGACGGTGATACTTGTTTGCCGTGAGTTGGGTGATCCGTGTTCCGACCTCTTTCTGCCGTTTGTCGCAATATTTCCCGAACTCGGCAAGAAACAGACGCGCATTGCCCGCGGGGTTTTCAAGACGGTGTTTGATAGCAAAGCACGTCGGCTCTTTGCCCTCCTTGATTAATTGGTCATAGGCCGCGAGGACATTGGCCCGGTAACTGGCGACGATGCTGTTGATCTGTTGGTCTACCTCGTCTTTGTAGAGCGACCGTTCAAGCCGTTGATTCCAACGCTCCGGTTCGATTTGGCATCGCGTGTAAATCTCCGTAGCCGTGCCGCAGATCTTGATGCGTACATAGATCGGGGCCTTGCCCTTTTTCGTTACTTTGGTTTTCTTGCAGAAGAAAACCACGCTGAAAGTTCGCCGAGCCGAGGGCATAGCCGAACTTGTTCGAGCTATGCCGAGGCGAGAATGAACTTCAACTTTGTTGAAAGTCTTTCTTTCCATACTGCTGTAAATAGTTTGTTAGTAATACGTTTACAGCATAGAATTGTTGCGTGGCAAAAAGCTGATAATTAATGCAATAACTTACATTAGTGACCTATTTTAGGTTCGAGCGAAACAGGTCACCGATAAGGTCGTAAAAACCTGCATTCCGTTGCTTTTTTCGGCTTCATCCTAAAAACGAAAAAACCTTACATATCATTGATACATAAGGTTTTTGCTCTTTATTACCGCCTCTTTCTCAAGGCTCCCGGAGCGGAAAACGGGACTTCATCCGCTTATAGAAGTCGTTGTATATCAGTAGATTTAAAAAAAGAACCATTCGAATGTACCACACTTTGGCTTTGCGCGAAAAGCGTTGGTTTGCTCATCTTTTTTGAGGCATTTCATTTTTTACAAATATACAAGAACCAGCAGATTTACCAAAACATTTTGGATATTATCTAATATCTTTGTACATAAAATGCATTAGTTAATTATGATTGCAAAAGAATTACGGGAAAAATGTTTAGACCAAATTCAGGATGAAGTACTTCGCGGAGGTATATGTCTTGAAGATTGGACATCATTTCAATTAGAAAATGCATATATTTCTTTTTGTGCAGGTGCAGATTTATCTTGTATATTAATGTGTCAAGCAGCTATTGAATCTTTTTTAAGAAGAGATGAACATATTTCGTCAAGGAGTTTCTTCGATGTTATTGAAAAATGTTCCTTATCAAAGGATTTAAAAAACAGATTACATCATTTGCGACAATATCGTAATAAATGGATGCACATAGACGATTTAGAAGATGACAATGCTATCGTTATTGATTATATTGAATTGGAAAAAATGGCAATATTTTCCTACCGTTTGACTTTAGAGGTATTTCATTATCATCCATTTATATAAATAACAGAATTCTACAATGTAGGTCATAAGGCTCTTTATACAATTGTTGGCTTATAGTAATTTCTCTCCAACACCATATTAATTTTTGCTTCTGGGTAAAGGATATTCCCGCCTACTGTGACAAAAGATATTATCCCCTTGTCCCGGTAGTTCTGCAAAGCCCGTCGGCTGATATGAAATAACTCCATCACCTGCTCAGTCGTAAAATACCGCTCGTTGAGCAGACAGGGCCGCACCTCTTTCAGCAGCTTGTCGGCAATCTGCACTGTGTTCTGCATCGTTGCGACCAATTCCCTGTATTCCGGCGTTTCGCGGGTTATCACGTCGTCGCCGCATAAAATCTTATCTCCGGCCATTGCTATTTCTGTTTTGCCATATTTCGGTCAATTACCGCTTTCACGTCTTCGGGTTTATAATAGCATCTGTTTCCCATAATGGTATAGGGCAAAATTCCGCTGTTGCGGTAGTATTGCAGGGTGCGTTTAGAGATATTCAGTCATTGGCAGACTGCACTATTGTTGATTCATTCCGAATCCTCAGCCGGGAAAAAGTGTCGTTCCAATTCCTGCATCCGTTCTTTTGCTCGTTTGGCGTCGGCCTGCATCTGCAACCATGCCCGTTTTTCTATTAACAGATATTCCATATTTCTCATTTAGTTTGTGGTTTAGTATTGATTGGCAGTTCTTAATCTGTATTCTTGGGGGCCTGTGAGTTTTGAGCCTGTGGGCCTTTGGGCCTGTGAGCCTGTGAGCCTTTGGGCCTGTGAGCCTTTGGGCTTTTGAGCTTTTGGGTCTTTGGGCTTGTGAGCCTGTGAGCCTGTGGGCCTGTGAGCCTGTGGGCTTGTGAGCTTGTGAGCCTTTGAACCTTTGAACCTTAGCGATACTACTAACTTGCATTGTTGCGTCGCTGAATCGTTGAATCCGTTTCGTCGCTGAATCATTGAATCCGTTGTGTCGCTGAATCATTGAATCCGTTGTGTCGCTGAATCATCGAATCCGTTGTGTCGCTGATTCATTGAATCAGTTGCGCCGTTGAATCATTGAATCCATTGCATCGCTGAATCATCGAATCCGTTGCGTCGCTGATTCATTCGATTTTCGTTCTGCTCCCGGCACAAATTAAAGGGTGAAATTGGCGAAAAGATACTCGCAGGGCGCTCGATCGCCCTCAATCGCCCTAATTGGCCCATACTACGAGCGGGAATTGTCCTTACCTTTGCAGCGGGAGGATTACCGATTCGGCGTATAGACTGATAAACCTTTACTGAAAGCTGCCGCTTTCTGTATAGGGTATATTATTTATTTACTCAAGTAAATAGCAAGATATGTTTTTGTCCGACAAACGTTGTTTTGTCCGACACAAACGCCAGCAGTTTGCCGCTGGTCGTGAACAGGTGGTTTTGCTCCCAAGTCGCATAACCTTTAAAATTTGAAGATATGGCAAGACCCAAAAACGAAACCCGTCCGGAGGGCGGGAAGATTTACCGTCACACGTTCCGTTTGGACGAACGGCAGCAGGCGCAGTTCGAGAACATGATGCTTAAAGCCGGGCAGCGGAGCAAGACCCAGTTCATCCTCGGCCGCATTTTCGGCTGACCGTTCAAGGTCGTTCAGACCAACAAGGACGCGCACGATTACTACCTGCGCCTGACGAATCTTTACGCCCAAATCCGGGCCGTCGGGGTCAATTACAACCAGACCGTCAAAGCCATTCACACCAATTTCAACGACCGCCGAGCCGTGGCTCTACTGGCACGGCTGGAGAAGAACACCCAAGAACTTACCTCTCTGTTTCAAGAGGTCATTCGGCTGACGGAAGAATTTAACCGCAAATGGTCGGTCGAATAACAAAAGGCGCGTCGATTCGCGGCGTGCTGGAGTACAACGCCGAGAAAGTCCTGAACGGCGAAGCCGACGTTTTGTTCGGAAACATGGTGCTGGGTGATTGCGAGAGGTCGGAGACATTCGATATGCGGCGCGCCCTGTTGAGTTTTCAGCCCTACCTCGATACCCGGAAGATCAAAGACCCGGTATTCCACGTATCGCTGAATCCCGCCCTAACCGACAAGCTGACCGACCAGCAGCTTATCGACATCGCACAGGAGTACATGGAACGCATGGGCTTCGGTCAGCAGCCCTACTATGTTTTCAAGCACCGCGACATCGACCGCGAACACATCCATATCGTTTCGGTACGCCTGCGCGACGACGGGTCGATTATTTCCGACAGTCAAGACAGACCCCGGTCAAAAGCGATTTTGCAAGACATCGAACGCAGGTACGGCCTGCGTCCCGCCCTCAAAGGAGAGGAACAACAGGAGTTCGACACGGCCCGCCGTGTCGAGTATGGCCGCGGCAACCTCAAACAGCAGATGAAGTCCACGGTGCGGCTGCTGGCCGAGCAGTACCGCTTCGGCTCGATCACCGAATACCGGACGCTGCTCAATCTTTACCATGTCGATCTGGAGGAACGCAAAGGCGAAGCTAACGGCAAGCGGTGGAACGGCATCGTCTATACCGCAACCGACGAGCTGGGCGCGTGGGTCGGAACGCCGATAAAGTCGTCTAACCTCACCCCGAAAGGCGGCTACAAGTTTCTGCAAAAGCAGATCGCCAAGAACGACGCCGACCTGAAATCCGAAACGACCAAAGCACCCATTCGGGCAGCCGTAGCCCGCGCCATGCACCGCGCCCGGACGCAGGACGAGTTCGTGCGCCTGTTGAAAGCAGACGGCATCGACGCCGTATTCCGGCAGAACAAAGCCGGGCGCATTACGGGTGCGACGTTCATAGACCACCGGACGAAAACCGTGCTGAACGGTTCCCGGCTCGGTAAGAGTTATTCAGCAAATGTCTTTCAGGAGTTGTTCAACAACCCCAATGCAGACCGGGCAGCGTTGCTGCCGAAGCTCACGGCCCCCGTTCCGGCAGCACCCCGACAGCAGATCGCTGGGCAGCCTGAACCGCAACGCCCCGGAACGGTCGTGCCGCCGCGTGTCGAACCGTTCGCAGAACAGCCTCCGAAGCCCGCAGCAACACCCCCGCGGCAGACGGAGAAGATCCGCGTCGTACCTCCCGGATTATCCCCGCAGCCGCGCGCAGCACAGCCCGCGTCCCACGGCATCGGCGAAAGCCTGTTCAACGCCGCAGGCGACCTGCTTGGACAACTTACCGACGACGGCCCCATGTCGCAGGAAGAGTTCGAAACGCTGCGCCGTAACCTTTCCCGCAAGCCAAAGCGCCGCAAGACGCAAGGTATTACCCGCTAACAGCAAGTGCCGGACGCAATTCGCGTCCGGCATTTACTTGCCAGCCCTTTCTCTTACAGGCTGTTTATCATTTGCATAAAGTCAATACCATGCCTTTCAGCCGCGTGCTGAATATCTTCGAAAAAGGCATTTACTTCCTCTCTCATTTCATGCTTATTTGCTTCGACTTTTTTCCGCAGCCCCCTTTCGCATTCATCGTAGCGGCGGACGGTGTTTTTCAGCAGCGCGAATGACGAGGGGGTTATGTGGGGCGCCGTCATGCTTTCACCCCGTCTGATTACGATACGATGTAGCCTGTCCGTCCGCTTGATATTGCGCCACGGGAATAGTTTTGACGTAAGGTCGTCCAAGTGGACATTTGCTTCCGCAAGATGCAGCGAGAAACTTTCGTTGTCCTCGTAGACGACCTTATCGACGAACATGTCGCAAGAGTTCTCCCGCATGTTTAACCGGGGATTCATGTCGAAATGCGCCACGTCCCGGAACACCACACGCACCAGTTCATTATCGCATCGACGAATATCTATCGACATATACTCTTTCAGCACCCGGATTATCTGGTCGATATAGCTGTCGATCAATTCCCGGAGTATCTCGTTGCGACGTGCAATAATCTCCTCTTTAGATAGTCGGGCTTGCGTGGCTGGAGGATTTGGATTCGGGGCTAATGAAGGGCCGAAAAGCCTGTTTAGAAATTTCCGCAACATGCTGGTATACTATATTGCTACTTCATTTTGTGGTTTCGCGCAGGCAGTCGATAGCCGCCAGCCTGTTGTATTGCTCCCGAAGTTCGGCGATAATTCGCCAGTTGCATCGGGCGACGGGTTCACTCAGTAATTTTACGTCCCCGTAAGTGAATTTATATTGCTTGATATTCTCCCGGTTCAATAGCATAGGCTTATTCGACAAAATCGCCTCCCGGCAGAGGTGTGCGAGCAGGTGCGGCCACTCCTTTTCGAACACCGCTACCGACAACTCGTTCGTATCACAGATTTCGAATTGTTCGTCACCGGTAAACGCATTATCCATCAGTTCCCAGCCCGGAACGCACGCATCCCATTCGTCCCGGAAGATGTAGGCTTTGAAGTAGACCCGGAACGTGTCTTTATTATCACGCAACTTGCCGAGGTTGGCGTTAAATTCTTTGAGCGTGAAACTTTGTTCGGGAGCATCCAAATCATCTTTATCGAGAACAATCCAAAATGCGGATTTCGGAGCACCGGCCAAGAGTGCGTAGATGTGGTGGGCCTGCTGGCGCAAGTCGGAAAAGAACCGGCGCAGGTCGCGCTTGTAAATATCGCCGAACATGTCGTCGGAATAATCGGGCGTGTTTTGTGACATGGCAGTTATAGTTTGGTTAAGGTTTTACGGTAAAAAGGGGCGGGGTGTAAAGGTCACAATGTTTTGCCAGCAGGCAATAATAGGAATGTTAAAAATGGGGACAGCCGCACAAAAAACTCGCTTCACTCTCTTGCCATGATAGGCGACTGCCCCCGCTACCAGATTTTCAGGGCCACTCCCGGCGCAGGACTTGTTAGCTGATGCCCGGAGCAGGGTTTTGTTGGGCACGTTCTTTTCCGAAGCGGCGCAAAGGAAGGGTGCTGCCGAAACATGCCGATTCCGCCCAAGCCCAAGCAGGGAGTGGGTGCAATCCGCAGGTGCGGCGTTCGATTTACGCAGGGACGGCAGGACGCGACGTGACCTGAACGGTAGAATAAAAATCGGACGCTCCGCCGCATACGACGATGCGGCGGGAACGTCCGGCCCAAACGATGCCAGAGTAGTACGATATAATAATAGGGATTTAGGGCCTTGAATAAAGCATGGAACAGCTATTTCGTCCATGTCCGACACGTTCGCGCGTAAGGGTGCTGCCGAAACATGCCGATTCCGCCCATGCCCGAGCAGGGAGTGGGTGCAATCCGCAGGTGCGGCGTTCGATTTACGCAAGGACGGCAGGACGCGACGAGGTTCCATAAATTCCGTTTGGGTGATTGGAAATGCGTCCCGAAAAGGCATAAAAAGGGGGCGCGGTGTCAATCTACTACCGTAGGGATTGGGATACCCCGTAATCAATAGATTGTCCTACGCCCTTGTTGCCCTGCTCACAAAAAGCAAGCAGGACATAACAAGGACTGACAACATCTATACCTGATTACTATAAAACTCCCAATTTTACGGTAGGTATAAAGGTCGTTTACCTTTATTTATTATGTCCGTCAGTTATGACGAATTATTCATATACAAAGTTAGCATAATTTCTGCATTCTTTAATTATCACAGACAAATATAGTGAAAAGAATGGGATTTCTGTGATATCACAGAATTAAAAATGCCAGATAATTGATTTTTTTGTAAAAAATATAGAGTTGAAGCCTACAAATCCCATATTAGTAAGTTTGATATCTCAACGAATAAGGGAAATTCGGGAACGGCACAATCATACACAGGAGTATGTTTCTAACAATACCCGCTTAAATATATGGCATTATGAAAGCCAACAACAATTCCCGACATTAGAATCTATAACGAAGTTCTGCAAATTTTATAATATCTCCCTCAAAACATTTTTCGGCGAAATGAATTATCCGGAAGAACCAAATAAATAGGAAACTAATCAAATAGACAACCGGGCATCCGAGCAGTTTAAGGCTCCGATGCCCGGTTGTTATTTGACCGTCTCGGTCTGCGGTTAGTTTGCCGCAGCGAGCACCTCGCCGATCTTCTGCATCTCTCGTCCGATAAGCTGTTCGGAGAACTTCGCGTAATGCCGGGTCATGTTCGTATTGGAGTGGCCGAGAATCTTTGCCAGCACGTCGATCGGCATTCCGTACTCCACCGCCAAACAGGCGAACGTATGGCGGGCACAGTGCGTCGTCAGCGTCTTGTCGATATTGCTGATCGCCGCGATTTCTTTCAAATATGCATTCATCTTGTTGTTGCTCGGTATGGGCAGCATCCTGTCCCGCTCCCGACACGCTTTATCCGTTTCGTACTTGCGGAGTAACTGAATCGCATAGGGCAGCAGCGGGATTCGGCTCATAATGGCTGTTTTCTCTCTTGGTTTGTGAATCCACAGTTGACCGCTGGCGTCCGCGCCGATATGCTCCGGCCGCAGGTGGTCGGCATCCGTAAAGGCCAAACCCGTCAGACAGCAGAACGTGAACACGTCCTTTATCCGTTCCAGCCGTTCGTTCGGCATCGGTTTGTTGATCAGCGTTTCCAATTCAGCCTTAGTCAAATGGTCTTTATCCTTATTGTGTTCCGGCTTCATCTTGTAGTGCTGAAAGGGATTCTTTTCGATCCACTCGTTGCGGATGGCGTATAGCAGAAAGTTTTTCAGGCAGCAAAGCAGGTTCACCGCGCCATTGTGCTTGCAGTTGTGCGCCGTCTGCATAAACGTATTCAGCCCGTCGATATAGGCATAATCCACAGCGGCTAGCGGCAGGTCGTCCTTTTTGTAGCGTTCCGTCGTGTACTCTTTCAGATAGCGGTACAAACGGTGATACTTGTTCGCCGTCAGTTGGGTGATCCGAACCCCGACTTCGCCCTGTCGTTTCTCGCAATACTGCCCGAACTCCGAAAGGAATTGTTTGGAGAGGGATTTCGGGTTTTGAAGTTGGTTCTTGATTTCGATACAGTTCCCCTCATAGCCTTTGGCGATCAACTCCTGCCTTATAGCCAGAATCCGTGCCCGGTATTCGTTCAGGTAAGCATTTACCTGCTGGCACAGCTTGTCCCGGCCCGTTGCCCACTCTTTCGATTGGTTCCACCTGTCGGCAGGGACGGAGCATTGGATATACACCTCTTTCGATACCCCGTTCGTGGTGATGCGGGCGAGAATAGGAGCCAGTCCCGCCTTACTGATGCGTGCCCGTCGCAGAAAAAAGGTCACGCAAAATCGTTTTCTTTCCATAGTCCAAAATTCAGTTTAGTTTAACAATCCTTACGATTGAAAAGCCTCGAATGTTTAGAGCAAACCGATGTCATTCAGCGCATTATCGCCATTCGCGTGGTACATTTTCGCGGCTCGAACCCATGTACCACGATTAAGCACCCGAGTGACCTGCTTTCGCGTGCATCGCTTTGCTATGGCCCGAAAACGAAATAGCCTCGTATATCATTGATATACAAGACTATTTACTTCTATTTGCGTCGTTTTACGCAACAAAAAAAGAGGTCTAAATGACCTCTTTGGAGCGGAAAACGAGACTCGAACTCGCGACCCCAACCTTGGCAAGGTTGTGCTCTACCAACTGAGCTATTTCCGCAATATGTTTTTCGGCCTGCGAAAAGGCTTTCACCCCTCCTCTTGGCATCCGAAACTCGCGTTTCGGGATTGCAAATATAAACTGAAAAATCTATTCTGCAAAATTTTCCGGCAAATTTTGTCGCAAAACGATGTCCCCGGCCTCCGGAAAAGCCGGGGACACCGTATGGGAAACCCTTATATCCGGGCGGCGGAATGAACCGTCCTGCCGGGAAGCGGGGAATTAACGAACAAGAAAACCTTCGTCGGCACGCTCCGGGATGGGCAATTTGGCATAAATACCGTCCTGGAGCTTGCTGCGTACGGCCTTGAACGCCTCGAT
>UMJW01018372.1_pt1 | contig 21960 bp, 16 predicted proteins | sample 1966151 | NCBI WGS metagenome assembly UMJW01 (sample SAMEA4836160, study PRJEB28245) | human gut metagenome | biome: gut microbiome; material: fecal sample | place: Denmark | collected 2008
TCATAAATCATCAAGTATGCTGCGCAATGCCATTAAATCTGAGGAAGCAAAAACCGCACGTCTTATGAGAGAATTTGAGATCGAGCAGGAAATGGCGAAAGCAAAAGAACAATATCATAGCATATAAAGGGGAACTAATATGGATCTTGAAAAACTTAAGCGCATAAAAAATCTTATCATCGCAAAAATTCTTTTTGTATTTGGCTGGATCTATGATCTTGCTATGCGTATTTTAAATGCGGTGAATAAAACACCTATTGAAAAAGACAAAGACCGCCGAAATGTCAGAATAAAACAATTTGCAATAGCTACATCGATACTATATGTGATCTTTAACAGCATTTTTATTTACATCTTTAAAAGTATGCGCAGGGTAAGCCTTAACGGACGCTCTGGTGAATACACAAGCACTCACTTTATGCCGTGGAACATCATTGTTCCGTCAGGATTTATGATGTTCATTTTTGAGATTATCCTGGCAATGGTAGTAGGATTGTGTATAACAGTAAAGCTCCATACTCTGTGGCGTATGAAGAATGACAGCAAGGACATCAAGGGTGATAATAAATTCATGGAAGATAATGAGCTTCTTGAACACTTTCAGGCAGTCCCTATGGATAATATAAAGTCAGCGGAACAAGCAGGTATGCTCATTGGCGAAAGCAATGGTATGTACTATGTTGAAACTGGTACATACAACACAATGATAGTAGGCGCTCCTCGTTCAGGTAAAGGCGAATGCTATGTGCTGCCAAGTATGCGGCTTATGGCTAACTCAAAAAATAAGCCCTCGCTTATCATAAACGATATGAAAGGCGAGTTGCTTGAACTGACATATAAAGATTTTGCAAATAACGGATATAAGATAGTCACTCTTAATCTTATCGATACGGACCGATCTGATTGTTGGAATCCTCTACAACTTATCATTGACGAATATCTCGCTGCAAAACGGAGCGGAAGCAACGATCTTTCACAAACCTCTAAGCTTGTCAGCTCGTTTGCCCACTGTCTTACAGACGATGTACAAAGTGAAGCAATATGGACAGACTCTGCAAGGTCACTTTTAAGCGCCCTGATATACTATTTTCTTGATAAAGGCTATGAAAAAGGTGATATGTCAAACGTTAATATGTACAGCATAACAACATTCTTTACTGAATTTGGCGTATACAATACGGTGATCGAGGACGAAAGCGGCAATAAGAAAATGGTCAATGCTCTCGATGAGCTGTTCAATGCGCTGCCTGTGGGCTGTCTTGCAAGAACATCCTATTCAACGTCAAAGTTCTCCCAGGGCGACACACGTTCATCAATATACACTGTCCTCTCTGCAGACCTTGAGATATTCATGACGGATATGGGCGTTCAAAAGCTGACATCTAAAAATGAAATAAACTTTGCTGACCTTATCAATGAAGATCAGCCATGCATAATATATATGCTTGTGCCGTATGAGGAAAAATCACGTTATGTAATAGCTTCAATGTTTGCAGACCAATCCTTTATGTACCTTGCAAAGCAGGCAAGAAAATACCAGGGCGGAAAATTGCCACGAAAAATAGAGTATATCTACGATGAGTTTGGTCAAATGACAAAGCTTCCTGACCTCAGCAGCAAAATGAACGCTTCTCCAGGAGCTAATATTCTGTTCAATCTTTTTCTGCAGGACTATGGTCAGCTCAAAAAGTATGATAAAGAAGAGGACGGCATAAAGGGTGCTTGCAATATTCAGATATACATACTCTCTCTTAACGGAAACACAAACAAAGCGTTTTCCGAAATGATAGGAAACGAGACCGTAAACTATCTTACATTCAGCGGCAGCCTATACGGCTTTATTGATCACCAAGGTGAACACGTTGACCGCAAGGCTCTGCTCGATACAACACAGCTCTCAAAGCTGCCGTTCGGCACTGCCATAGTGAAGAAAATGCGCTGTGAGCCAATACGAACTAATATCACGCCTTATCACCTTATCGAGAATAAGCCGCCAAGAATACCTGTAGAAAATCTGCCTATAAGAAACCATAACATAGACCTCTCTGCTGTGCTTTACCCATATGATGAGCTTTGGGACAGTTTGGGCGTTATAGGCAATCAGTATAGACTTGATAAGCTGAAAAATAATGCAGAAAGTGCTATGAACAAATACTATATGCAGCTTAATGATATTGAGAAAATAAAAGCTGCAGGCGGAGCAGTTTCTGAGCTTGTGTATAAGGCTGCATTGGATCTTGAAAAACAGGCAAGTCAGGCGCAGCGTCAGGTCATAGAGTATCAGCAGCATATCCAACAGCTAAAAGAATTTCGTGATAATGAAGCACGAAAAATATTTGCCCAGGCTTATTCTGACAATGGCTTTCAGGATGACGAGGACGGCTTTGATGAAAGCACAGACGAGCTTTATCTCCCCGATGACTTCCCTGCTTCTCAAAGCGAACTCCCATATGTAGATATATCTGCACTGCTCTATAAGGTCAATGGACTTGCAGGAGATGAGCTTAGTAGCCTTATTGAAAAGAAAAACTATGCCGCTGCAAGGGGCTACATAAAGAAAATACAGAAACGTCCTGATATACGCAGCAATTTTGTTGCCGATGAATGGGCGGCACTGGAACAATACATTAATAATGAGGAATTGAAAAATGCGAATACCTAACAGCTTTGTTACACGTTTTACGCAGGCATCAGACTTGAAACTTGCCTGTGTATTCTATAGTCTTATCCACAAGAATACAAAAAGAAATCTGCTTGGCTATGAGATCACAGTCAAGCAGACAACTCTTGTGTCACTATGCGGCTTTTCGGTATCCACTGTTAAGCGTGCGGCAAGCTCACTGCTCAAGAGTGGATTTATCAAGTCCCAGAAGCGCCAAACAAATGCTCCTGGAAAGCTTGGCACATATACATACACTATTGAAGCCGTATCTACAGCTTCTAAATATTTCACCATGGATAAAAAGCTCATAAGCAGACTGAATGGAAATGAATTCAGAGTTTATGCAATGTGCTGTAAGCTGGCTGACAGCTCGCACAAGAGTTTTTTCCAAAGCTATAATGATCTATCTAAGCTTCTTGGCATGAGCCGTCAGGACGTTCTCAGGACGATAGAAAAGCTTGTAAAAGGCAAATTCATTCGTAAGAAGAAAATCAGAAATCGTGTAGGTGATTTTACAGACAACACATATACTGTCTGCATATATGTTCCTCACAGCAGAATAAAAAAAGCCCCCCGCCGCTCAAGCAGGAGGCAGAGCATTCATTGCTTTACAATGAACACACCCATTAAAAACACAAGTTCATTGTATAACAAAAGTTCGGCTTTGTCAATAGGTTTTAAGAAAAAAATGCGGCTTTTAGAGATTTTTTTCTTAAAAAGGGGTAGTGGGTAAAATGAACTGTCTATAACTGACCCATTCTTGATTATCTGTCTGAAATCAAATAATTGATTTTGGTTTATATACTTAGTTATTATCAAAGTTATTGATGAGTATTTGTTTTTTTATGTGAAATTCGCTTTTTTCTTTCAGACAGATATCAATTCAAGCTGTCAAAATGCCTGTTTTTGTAATATAATTAATTTATTATATCAAAAAAGGGGATCATTATGACTATCGAAGAACTAATTGACGAAAAAACAAAACTTGAAAAACTTGTGATACAGCTTGCAGGAGAAAACCAACAGCTTAAAGACAAGTTGTCGGCTAAAAAAGCTAGTGACACTCCGTTCGCCGATCTGCTTGAAACGTGGCTGCACAACAAAAAAATGTCTGTAAAAGCCAACACATATGAAGCTTACTGCACCCAGGTCAATCACCACCTTGTGCCGTATTTTCGCAGCAAGGGTACAATGCTTTCTCAGCTCACGCCAGCAGTGCTTGAAGAATATTATTTCACAAAGATTCAATCAGGCTTATCAGGCTCAACCATAAGGAAACATCATTCAAACATCAAGATGACGCTGAAATTTGCCGTAAAGAACGGATTGACAGACCAAAATGCCGCACTTCTTGCAGAACTTCCCTCCTGCGACAAGTTCTGTGGTAACTTTCTCAACACAGAGCAATTTGATCTTGTTCTCAGCAAAATAAAACACACTGCAATTTACACACCTGTGTTTATAGCAGGAACAATGGGGCTTAGGCGCAGTGAAGTTTTGGGGCTGCGTTGGTCGGATATCAATTTTGAGCAGCGCACTATGTGCATTCAACATACTGTGGTCAAATGCGTCAAAAACCATAAAACTACGCTTATATTTTCAGACGTGCCTAAAACAAGGTCAAGCCGCCGCACACTTCCGCTGCCTGACAGTGTATACAGCTACTTGAAATGGCTCAAACACAAGCAGTGCTTATCTTATGCAGCTAACAGGAGCAGCTATTCACGGCAATATTTACAATACATATGCGTTGATAGCAAGGGCATTCTTATACAGCCTGATGAGCTTTCTGTCCGTTACATCAGACTAATGAACGAAATGCACCTCAGATGCCGCTTTCACGATCTTCGCCACACTTGCGCTTCCCTGCTCGTTCAGCATGGCGTTCCCATGAAAGCCGTATCTGCATGGCTTGGACACAGCAGTTTGGCAGTGACGAGCGATATCTACACTCACTTAACATTTCAAGAGAAGCTTAACGTTGCTAACACTATTGAAGATTACATGAAAGATATGAATGTGTCACCGTGACACAAAAAAAGCTTGACAAAAAAAATAAAATGATATATAATAAATATAGGATAAAACCTATATTGAAAGGAATACAAATGCAGGAATTTGAAATAATATTTTATGATAAAGAAGACGGCACTGAGCCAGCCAAAGAATTTTTATTAAGCCTTGACATAAAAATGAGAGCCAAAATGCTTAGGACTATTGAGATGCTACAGCATAATGGATATGAATTAAGAGAGCCATATTCCAAACCAATCGGTGATGGAATACTGGAGCTAAGAGCAAAAGTGGGGTCAAACATATCAAGGGTAATGTATTTCTTTGTAGTTGGCAGAAAAGCCATACTTACAAATGGATTTGTAAAGAAAACGCAGAAAACACCTAAAGAGGAAATCGAACTAGCAAAGACATATCGCTCAAATTACTTAAAACGCACTCAGAAAGGGGAATAGCACCATGACAAATTTTAATGATTTTCTTGATGAACAGTTAAAAGATCCTAAGCTCAAAGCGGAATATGACGCACTTGAACCTGAGTTCACAATAATTCAAACACTGATAGACGCTCGTAAAAAGAGCGGCATAACACAAAGTGAGCTTTCAAAGCTTACTGGCATTGCACAAGGCGATATAAGCAACATTGAAACAGGAAATGCCAATCCTTCAATAAAAACGCTTCAAAGACTTGCCGCTGCTTTAGGCAAAAAACTTAAAATAGAATTTGTATAAAAGAACCCCTAGTGTGTCACCGTGACACACTAGGGTCTTTTTGCATTTATATATAAAATATATATTTTTCGCCATTGATTTCCGCAAAAGTATTGACAAATTGACAAAATGGTGGTATAATTAATATACAGAGGAAATTTAGAGGGCATAAAAATTGCACCCTCTAAGGCTTATAAACTCTTGGCGGAATTTATAAGCCCAGCAACACAGATGTTCGGATCAACTGTGAGCTTTCAGAGAATGCTATCCTCGTGCTCTATTATAGCACGTTGGAAATAGATTGTCAAGGGCTTTTCACGATGTCAAACATCTGGAAAGCTCTTTTTGCTTTTAGCTACTGATTCAACTCATCAAAAATGCAGCTTGAAAATCGAATATCGTAAGTCCTCAAATAAGATTGAGATGAGGTCAACTGATGTGAAACACAAGCACAACAAGACATTGAGTTGTCTTTAAGTCGCTTTGAGCCATGACGTTCGTTACTGTTCAATCACGCCGATCAGGCATTCTTAACATTACAGAACATGAACACGAGCCAGCCAGTAACAGTTAAGCTAACTGCAAGCCTATGTGCCGACGCCACTATGAATTAACATCAGATGATTCGCTTAAGCTCCACAATGTGCAGCTGCCTTGACACGGTCTAAGAGCGAAACGAAACAAATGTCACAAAACATATCCTAGCTTGTTACTACAAGCTTTCATATATGCTCAGCAAGGATACTTAAAGATACTTGCTGAGGAAAGTCCACATTTTTATACCCTGTGGATTTTCCTTTGTGAGTATCAAAAATGATTGGTGCGCCAGAAGGGACTCGAACCCCCGACCTACTGGTTCGTAGCCAGTCACTCTATCCAGCTGAGCTACTGGCGCATTCAACTCTAATATTATATCATATGCAAGCATCCTTGTCAACAAGTTAATTGAATTTCTCCACTTATTTTACAGAATGTTCACATCGTTTCTTGTAGCTTCACACCTTTATCCACCCTTTAAATGCCATTGTTTTTCACACTTTTTGTCAATCAAGTGTTTGTAATCATTTGTAATACTTTTTCGGCAAACTGCTCTGTTTTTAACCGGAATTTTTGTAGATTATTTATCATTCTATGCCCTTGACTTATATTCTGATTGTGGTATAATAGTAAATGTTCAATATTATGTTGTAATAAAAGAAGTCAACCACAATATATAGTGGTTGAGCAGGATAAAATGAAAGGAAGAGTATAGGTGAAGATAATAAAAAGAAGCGGCGCTGAGAATACATTCGATAAGGAAAAGATAGAAAATGCCGTTGCGAAAGCTAATATCACTGTGGAGGAAAAGGATAGGCTCTCTGAGGGAGAAATAGGAGAGATAGCACAGAATATAGAGGACAAATGCTCTGAAATGAATAGGGCTATGGACGTTGAAACTATTCAGGACTGGGTGGAAGCCGATATCATGCGCCACGGCAAGTATACAGTGGCAAAGCATTATATCACCTACCGCTATGAGCGTTCTATCGTCAGACAGGCTAATACTACTGACAAGCAGATACTTTCTCTTCTTAACTTCGAGAACGAGGAAGTAAAGCAGGAAAATTCCAATAAGAACCCTACTGTCAATTCAGTTCAGAGGGATTATATGGCAGGCGAAGTGAGCAAGGATATCACAAGAAGATTTTTGCTCCCTGACGATATAGTTGAAGCTCACGAAAAAGGTCTGATACATTTCCACGACGCCGATTATTTCGCTCAGCATATGCACAACTGCTGTCTTGTAAATCTTGAGGATATGCTCCAGAACGGCACTGTCATAAGCGAGGTCATGATAGAAAAGCCACACAGCTTCTCTACAGCCTGCAATATCGCTACACAATCTATCGCTCAGATAGCTTCTTCACAGTATGGCGGACAGAGTATCACACTTTCCCACCTTGCTCCGTTCGTTCAGATATCCCGTGATAAATACCGCCGTGAGGTAAAAAAAGAGTTCGCAGAGCTTAATATCCCTGCCGACGAGGATACTATAAATAAGGTAGCCGAAATGAGAGTAAAGGCTGAGATAGTTCAGGGCGTTCAGATGATACAGTATCAGGTCATCACTCTTATGACTACCAATGGTCAAGCTCCTTTCGTTACTGTTTTCATGTACCTTGACGAGGTGCCGGAGGGGCAGACAAGAGATGACCTTGCGGCTATCATAGAGGAAATGCTCAGACAGCGTATCCAAGGCGTAAAGAACGAAAAGGGCGTCTATATAACACCTGCGTTCCCTAAGCTAATATATGTCCTTGAAGAGGACAACATAAGAGAAGGCTCAAAATATTGGGAGCTTACAAAGCTTGCTGCAAAGTGTACCGCAAAGAGAATGGTGCCTGACTATATAAGCGAAAAGAAAATGAAGGAGCTTAAAGTAGACAAGAATGGCAATGGTCAGTGCTACCCTTGCATGGGCTGCAGAAGCTTCCTTACAACATATCTTGACGAAAACGGCAAGCCTAAATATTACGGCAGATTCAATCAGGGCGTTGTTACAATAAACCTTGTGGACGTTGCCTGCTCGTCATATAAGGATATGGATAAGTTCTGGAAGATATTTGATGAAAGACTTGAGCTTTGCAGACGTGCGCTTATGCTCCGTCACGAAAGACTTAAAGGCACTCCGTCAGACGTTGCGCCTATCCTTTGGCAGAACGGTGCATTGGCAAGGCTTAAAAAGGGCGAAACGATCGACAAGCTCCTGTTCGGCGGATATTCCACCATATCACTTGGCTATGCAGGTCTTTGCGAATGCGTAAGATACATGACGGGCAAGTCACACACAGACCCTTCAGCAACGCCTTTTGCACTTGAAGTTATGCAGCACCTTAATGACGCCTGCGCAAAGTGGAGAGCAGAAACAAACATAGATTTCAGCCTTTACGGCACGCCATTGGAGTCCACAACATACAAATTTGCAAGATGTTTGCAGAAGCGTTTCGGTGTTATCGAGGGTGTAACAGACAGAAACTACATCACAAACAGCTATCATATCCATGTTACCGAGAACATCGACGCATTTGACAAGCTCACATTCGAGTCTCAGTTCCAGGCTCTCTCACCAGGAGGAGCTATCAGCTATGTGGAAGTGCCGAATATGCAGAACAACATAGAGGCTGTTCTTGCAGTTATGCAGCATATTTACGACAACATCATGTATGCCGAGCTTAACACAAAGAGCGACTACTGTCAGAAGTGCGGTTTTGACGGTGAGATAAAGATAGTAGAAGATGACGGCAAGCTTGTATGGGAGTGTCCGAACTGCGGCAACAGAGATCAGAACACTCTGAACGTTGCAAGGCGCACCTGCGGCTACATCGGCACGCAGTTCTGGAATCAGGGCAGGACTCAAGAGATAAAGGAAAGAGTTTTGCATTTGTGATTTCCCCAAAAAACCCATGTAAAATTACAATTCATAATGAGATATGACAATTCATAATGAGATATTAACAGCTTGTACACAAAACAAAATTACAATTATAATGAGATATCTCTGACATTAATATCCTATATTTTCATTGATTATACAATGGCATAACTTACAACAACGTAAGTTATGCCATTTTTGTAACATTAATAAGGCAGAAATAATCTATAATTCTATCACGTTCAAAGATTTATTAACATTCAATTCATATTGCAATGCTATAATAAAAGAACAAACGTGTGCTAAAAAAGATGTATAACATCATAAAAACTAACTAAGATATAAAAATAAGTCAAATAAGTGTAACCACACATTGAGGGAAAAGCTATGAGCAAACGTATATCCAGAGCAACGAAACTAGCAAGGGGACAAGGATCCGGTGAGGGTGCAAAGTACAAGCCATATGTGATGACCAATGAGTTCAATAGCTTGGGGACAACTTCCGTCATCAAGGATTGGAAAACAGGACGTGGCGTTCATTGTCTGTCACAGGCGGAAGCTTTATGGTTTTACATTCTCCGCTGGGACGATAATAATATAGATATTCGGGAGCAATACCCTCTTGACCGAAATATCACAAGCAGGATCGCCGATAAATATGGTTTTAAACACCCAGGCAATTCTGATCATATTATGACAACTGATTTTCTTGTCACAAAGAAAAATAATAAACTGCACGCATATTCTGTGAAACCTGACCGTGATCTAAGCAAACGTACCTTGGAAATTCTCTGTATAGAAAAGCTCTACTGGGAACATAACAATATTGAGTTTGATATGCTTTTCAAAGAGGACGTTAACACGATATTGGCATCAAATATAAGGCTTGTCACAGAGTATTATGACGAAAGCCGTGTCTTTGATAGATACAGTAACATAAGGCATAATATCGCCACGAAAAAGATCCGCTGCGATATGGAACACAAAATTCTAACAAATGACGATCTTGATAGAATATGGGGTGAATACTGAGATGAATGATTATATTTTGGCTATAGGCGATATATTGTATGATAAAGATAATCAAAACAGCTATCGAATAATATCATTAATTGACGATCATTTAATACTGTGTGAAATGGAAACAACCAAACTGGAGTTACAACAAATCAAATATACCATTATAGCTGATTTGGTATTATCTAATAAAATAGAAATAAAGAAAGACCAAGCCCTCGTTTATGACATTGACCAACTATCAGAAAGCGTAAGAAACAGATATATACTGAAAGTACATATTATGAACGATGTCAAGATCGCATATGGACCTTCTTATCTAGGATTAATGGGTAAATCCTCAAAAATAGAATTGCAGAAAATACTAGCCAAATACAACTATCCTATATCGAGCTTTTGGAGAATGTGTACCACTTATTTTCAAAGTGGAATGAAGAATTATTCACTTATTAACGCCAAATCGTTTAAATCAAATGAAGTAAAAACATATACTTACAAAGCACGACCAGGAGCTAAATCCACATATAATCTTGATAATGTAGTCAAGCCTAATGAATATGTCATATATTTTGAGGAAGCCCTTAATGAATACAAAGCAGGCAGAGAGAAAACATTAAAAAATGCTTTTTCAAGAATGAATATTCTACACTTTACCCAAGCAGAAATAATTGATGGAGTAGCCACAAGATTACTTTTGCCTGAATGTCAAAGACCTACCTACAAACAGTTTTACTATTACGCCCAAAAACATCTGACAAAGGAAGAAAAAGATCTGATAAAAACCTCTGCAGCTGAACAGCGAAACAACAAAAGACTTCTCATAAGCGATTCATTGAAAGACGTTTATGGACCTGCGGATATGGTCGAGATAGACGCTTGTGAGGCTGATGTTTCTCTGGTATCTGAGCTTGACCCTGACCAGGCAATAGGCCGCCCTATCGTGTATTTTATGATAGACGTATATTCTAGGATAATACTTGCGGTGTCAGTTGCATTTGACAATAACTCTATTCTCGGCATAACAAATCTGTTTTTGAATCTAGCTGACGATAAGCAGGAATATTGTAAAAAATACGGTATCGAATTTAATGACAAAAGACTATGGCCGTCAGGTGTTATCCCCAAAAGAATAAGAGTTGACCGTGGAAGCGAATTTAAAAGCTATGAGTTTGACAGGATATGCAACGAACTCGGAATTGAAAAACAAATAGTCAGCGGTGCGTCAGGCTCTCTCAAGAGCGTTGTTGAGCAAGCCTTTCATCAAATGCACGCCAAGCAAAATGTACACCTTGAAAACCACGGACTTATCGAGAAAAGATATGATTCTCTTCATCACAAAGAAGCTTCTCTCACCATACACGATTACACCCGAATGGTGATAAACTTTGTGTTAGCACATAATCAGCAGCACCTTGAAACATACCCTCTCACAAAAGAAATGATAGAAAAGAACATAGCTCCTGTTCCTGCGATATTGTGGGAATACGGCTAAAAAAAATATGGAATGCCGCAGCCGATACCTGTTCTTGAACAATACCTTTATAGCCTGATGACGCCTATCAAAGCCAAGATATCAAAACGAGGCATAAGCTACAAAGGCTTGTGGTACTTTGCACCTAACGATAAACGGCTGATGTCAGAGATGTATGCCGCAGGCACAAGGCGTATGCCATTTGAAGTGAGAATGGATATGCGTGATGTGGGTGCCATATACTACATCAGAAATTCCAAGCTGGTAAAGATACCACTAAACGTCCTCATTACAGGCAACAGCGACTATAAGGGACTTACAATGAAACAATATGAAGAATATTATAGTGCAAAAAAGAAAATGCAGGCTAAAGGCAGGATAGACAACGAAAAAATAGACTCTGCCGTGTATGCAAACAACGAGAGTATCGTTAAGTCAGCAAAGAAAAACGTTCACTCACGAACAACGGACATACGAAGCTCCCGTGAGATCGACAAGCAAAAAGTATCTTATGAGGGCAAGATAAGCACAAGACTTGAAAACAAAGATGAAACGTCCAAAAACATTTCAGCAGATGAACAAAAAGAAAACGGTGTGACCGAGTATCGGGATTATGCAAGCTTTGAAGAAGCTTTGCAGGACTTTTATGACAACAACTGATGTCAAACTTGGGGAGATAACGAATGGCAAAATATAATTATGTAACATGTGAAGAAGGCGTGTCACAGTATGATGATTACGATCTGAACGAACATCGGATAGTTCCTGCACGATATGTTGAAGCCAAACTAGCAATAGACGCTGGCAATCCATACATAGAAGCTCTACCATATCCGAGAACAGGAAGAAACATCATATCGTCATATAGCCAAACTATGGCCGATTTTGATTACGATAAAATAAAGAGTATGTCAACCATTGATAAGATACTTCAGATAAGATCTCTGAGGAGCATACGCTTTCCGCTTCCATTTCATGCAGAGCTTGAGCTTTCTTTCTACAATGCCTTGATAACATCATACAGATCACGTCACATTCTTCATTCTGACAATGATAAGGTATCTTATTCCGTGGAAAACCAGGAATTCGCCGCATCAAATATTTTGATAGGCGATTCAAGTGCTTCCACAGACGCAGGCTTTTCTCTTATCGGATATTCAGGCTGCGGCAAAAGCTCTGCAATACAAATGCTTGTATCATACTATCCGCAAGTTATTATGCACACAACAGAAAACGGAGAGTATTTTCCTCAGATAACATATCTTGTTGTCAACTGTATCCCAAACAGCAATTTTTCTGCCTTGTATGACGGCATAGGTGACGCTATCGATAAAGCGTTGGGAAATATCAAACCCATATATTCCGCTGAGATAATGAAAATAAGGACATTAGGCGCAAAAGCAGAGCGTATCCGTGAATATGTAGAAAAGTTCGCTATTGGAATCATCATTTTCGACGAAATACAGCTACTAGATTTTTCGCACACACGAGAAAACTCTTTCGATTCTCTGCTTACACTCTCAAACAGAACTAAGGTCGCAACAGCTGTTGTGGGTACAGAAGACGCAAAAGCCAAAATGTTTAAAACACTCAGAACAGCTCGAAGAGTCGGCAATGTCATTAATGGGAATATGTATTGTACGGACAGAAATTTCTTTTGCTTTCTTGTAAACGAACTTTTCCGATACCAATGGTTTGATAAACCTGTTACAGTTTCAGAGGAGATAACAGACGCTTTGTATGATGTTACAAAGGGAATCGTAGACCAGCTTATCAGCATTTACATATATATGAATATTGATTTTTTAAACAGAAAGAAAAAGCCTGAAATAAACAGCAAGTATATATATGCTGTAACTAACAAACATTTCGCAGGACTTCGTGATGTATTGGAAAATCTTGATTCTGACTTTAGCGATTATCTTATGCAAGAAATAAAGGACAATGCAAAGCTTGAGCTTGATAAAATAGAAGATGAAGCCAAACAGCTCAAAGAAACCGAGAAAATATTAAATAATAACAGCAGTGAGGAAAAGGTACAAATAAAAAATGTCGTGGCAAATATCACCGCTATCTATGATGAATACACTCCGACACAAATAGAAGACGCTTTCAAAAAGGTAATAAGGAAAAAATCATCAGTTGGAAAGACCGAAAGAGAAATAAGCAAATTGGTAATAGAACAGCTTACAAAACAGCAACACACAAGATCAGATCTGCATAAAAAGAACACTCCAAGCGTAATTCAAATGCAGAACTTTCTTGGCATAGATAAAGAGGACAAATAAATGCCTGTTATTCCTGTATACAGAAACCCTTATCCTGATGAATTAATGTATTCCTGGATACATCGTCTGGCAAAGAAAAATGGTTTGCCGATAACAACTTTTGCAGACTCATATCTTAATAAATTCAACTCCAAAATTGGCTCTCTGGAATATGACATTCGATATGGACTATTATGTCTTAACGAGAGTTTTTTCATTCAAAAGGATCTCAAAGAAATGTTCTTATCTATGTCAATATTTCCTTTTGAGGCTATGTTTTTCTCTGTAGGACAACAAACACGATATGTAAACAATATGTTTAGAAAGCCTGATCCGCTAAATGCTCCGGTAAATACGATGATAAGGGAAATACACATATGCCCACAATGCATAGAAAATGACATTGAAATATTTGGAGAACCATATATACACAGGGCTCATCAACTTTCAGGCGTATGTACCTGTCACAAACACAAGGCCCCATTGTATAAGTATACTGGCATCAAGGGTCACGAATGTGAATATGACTTATCCCATTATACAGAGCTAGAGATCAAAGACATAGCTATAGAAAATGAATACACCGACTATGCTCAAGCTCTTTTTAATTCAAATACAAACTGCAATATAGCTGATCTAAAACATATGATATACAACAAGTTAAAAGAACTTGGACATAAAGCAACAAATGGGTATGAAGATTTTATCTCTGCATTTAATGACTCAAAACTTGTAACTTTGTTTGATGCAGATCTTAAAAACTTCTTGCTTGTAAGTATTATCAGTACTCAGAGTACAAGTGCTAGATCAATGCTCCCACTTTTAATGTACCTATTTCCAAATGTGCAGGAAATCATACATCGGTTTGAAAATGCTCCGCCTATTATACAAAAATACCACTGTGCTGAGTGCGGCAAAAACTTCTATGCAACACCTACATCACTCACAGAGGGCTGGGGCTGTACTTATTGCGACGCTAATAAATCAATAGATGAAAGGTACAAAAAGCTGATAGACTTTGCTGGTAAAGGGAATTATGAGCCACTAGAGCCATTTAGATCATTAAATATAAAATCAAAGATACATCATAAAATCTGTGGTGAAACAATACAGATAAAACCACGCAAATTCATATTCGACCATGTTAGGTGTATATGTGAAAGTCTGTTAAATGAATGGGATGTAAGGCAAAAGCTTGAAAAATTTGAAGACTATGAATTTATTAGCTATGATAGTGAGTCTTCAAAAATAACTATGCGAAGCAAGGCTTGTGGACATGTATTCAGTTGCAGATTCCATAAATTCATAAAATATCCGAGTTGTCGAGTATGCCGCCCTAAAAATATGACAACTGAGCTATACACCGAAAGAGTATATGATCTAGTCGGGGATGACTACACAGTTTTAAGTGAATTCGTTGATCAAAGGACTAAGATTGCAATAAAGCATAACAAATGCGGTGGAATACAAGAATACAAGCCGTCGGCATTCCTTGACGGTCAGAGGTGCAACGCCTGTAATTCATTGATCGTAAAAAAAGCAAACGATTCTTGGGAAAAAGGGTATGCCTTACTCTGTGAATACAAAGAGGAATGTGGCACTGCCAATATACCAAAGCGTGATCACTATAAAGGTGTCTTTCTAGGCAATTGGTTGCAATCGCAGAGAGACAAATATAAGGCGGGTAAACTGACTCGATCACAAGAAGACGCTCTTGTATCATTAGGAATAACACTTGATCCATTAGCTGCAGAATGGGAAAGAAGATACGAACAATATAAAAGATATATACAACAAAATAACGGAAGTTCAGATATAACAAAACGAACTATTTTTGAGGGTGAAAAACTTGGCGTTTGGGTGGTACTGCAAAGAAGGAACTACAACATAGGAAAGCTAAGTGAAGAACGCTACAAGAAGCTTTGCGATATAAATATGAAGTTTTAATAGGCTGCATTAATATTAATATCGCAAAATATATAGACTTTCTCATTTAAAAGTGTTATAATATTCTGTAGAAGATAATGAGATACAGTATACATCTATTATATCTCATTATAAATTGTAATTTTTTAATGTTTTTTATGCTCAAAATACTAATATCTCATTATGAAATGTATTATTACCTTACAAAAATAATGTCTAAGATATTAATATCTCATTATGAATTGTAATTATTCCCGAGTAATTACTCGTTTTGAGCGTAATATATCTCATTATGAATTGTAATTAAACAACTCGTCAAAAAAATGAACATTATAGCAAGGAAAACTCAAAAACTCAAAACTGCAAAATCCAAAAATAATGAACATTATTACTGACATAAAACAGCAAACAGCATATAACTATCGGGGCAATACAAAATCGTATTGCCCTGCGTTGTATATACGAAAGGAGCGGCAAATGAATTATTGTGAGATAAAAAAAACCGACATCGCCAATGGCTCAGGGGTGAGGGTCACGCTGTTCGTATCAGGTTGCAGACACCACTGCAAGGGCTGTTTTCAGCCTGACACTTGGAACTTTGACTACGGCAAGCCTTTCACAGATACCACCGCAGACGAGATAATTGACGCCCTCTCAAAGGGCTATATAAAAGGACTTACGCTCCTTGGCGGCGAGCCTATGGAGCCTGAGAACCAGCCTGAGCTTACAAAGCTCCTCCGCCGTGTGAAAACTGAACTTCCCGACAAGGACGTGTGGTGCTACACAGGCTGTACCCTTGAAACTGACCTGCTTGCAGGCTCAAAATCCCCATACAGAACACAGTACACAGACGAAATGCTTAGCCTTATCGACTACCTCGTTGACGGCGAGTTCGTCCTTGAAAAGAAAAACATCTCACTGAAATTCAGAGGATCTGAAAATCAGAGGATACTTCATAAAAAGGACGGCATTTGGCTGCCTTGCGAAGATATGTAAAACAAAACCGCTCCCCGTGACATCACGAAGAGCGGTTATTTTTATTGCGTAGGTGCGACCTAAGGTCGCCCACCTTGAAACTTTTATAAGATAACTCTACAGCCTTACTTTTCAGACTTTGTAAAGAATATCGCCTTTATAAGCTGGATAACGAGCATAGAGCCAAAGCTTAGAATGTATATCCATGCAAACTGCATACCTGTCATGTCTGCTATCTTGAAAAGTCCCTTGAGTTGTGGAACGAGCAGAACGGAGTTTAAAAATACCATTCCAAGACCGAACGCCATAAGACCGAACTTGTTGTTGAAAAAGTCCTTTGAGAAGATAACAGGACCTTTTTTCTTGCAGGAGAATCCGTGGAACAATCTTGCAGAGCAAAGCACCGCGAATGCCATCGTCATACCAAGAGCTGCGCTTGTCTTGTTTCCCATAAGGAAAGCCGAAGCTACTGCTATCGCTATAACTACGCCATACAATGCGATCTCGCCCAGGAAAGGACGTGTGAGTATAGATTCATTTGCGTTTCTTGGCTTGCGTTTCATGACCTCTTCGGAGTGAGGTTCAAGACCCAAACCGATAGCAGGAAGCGAGTCTGTAAGCAGATTAATAAACAGCAAATGTATTGCCGCAAACGGAACAGGAAGTCCAAGCAGTGAGTTGAAAAGCACCACAAGAATTGCCGCAAAGTTGCCCGAAAGCAGGAAGAGTATAGCCTTTTTAATGTTCTCGTAAATGTTTCTGCCGTTTCTTATGGCCTTTACTATAGTTGCAAAGTTATCGTCTGCAAGCACCATTGAGGCAGCGTCCTTTGAAACCTCAGTTCCTGTGATGCCCATTGCAACGCCCACATCAGCCTGCTTTAACGCAGGTGCGTCGTTCACTCCGTCGCCTGTCATGGAAACTATACAGCCGTTTGCCTGCCAAGCCTTTACGATCCTTATTTTATGCTCAGGTGTAACACGAGCGTAAACAGCCTTGTCCTTTACAAAGTCAACAAGCTCTTCGTCTGAATAAGCGTCAAGCTCGTGACCCTCAACAGCCTTTGAGTTGTCGTCAAGAATACCTATCTCACGGGCAATAGCCGAAGCCGTAACGATATGGTCGCCTGTTATCATGACTGGCTTTATGCCTGCCTTGCGGCATTCCGCAACAGCCGCCTTTGATTCCTCTCTCGGAGGATCCATCATAGCAATAAGACCGACAAACTCCAATCCGTCCTCGTCCTCTGGACATACGGTATCTTTGTCGAATTTTTTCTCTGCAAATGCAAGTATACGCAGACCTTTTTCCGAAAGCTCTGCCACACGCTGGGTTATAACAGCCTTTTCCTCGTCGCTTGAAGTTATCCTGTTTATAAGAACGTCAGCCGCACCCTTTACATAAAGCACCTTTTCGCCGTCGATAACGTGCAGAGTTGACATAAGCTTTCTGTCTGAATCAAATGGTATCTCAGAAATTCTAGGGAGATCTTCCCTCACCTTGTCAGTGTCGATACCAAGCTTTGTGCCGAAGTTGATAAGAGCCGTTTCAGTCGGGTCGCCTATCTCAACGCCGTCCTTACAGCTTGAATCGTTGCAAAGGATCATGGCTCTTGTCATAATCTTGACCTTTTCATCGTCAAGATCAACAGCGTCAGTGTCGATTATCCTGCCGTCTACCATTATTTTTCTGACCGTCATCTTGTTCTGTGTCAGTGTACCAGTCTTGTCAGAGCATATTACAGAAACACTGCCCAAGCCCTCAACAGCCTGAAGCTTTCTTATGATAGCGTTTTCCTTTGACATTTTCTGTGTGCCGAAAGAAAGCACAATAGTAACGATAGAGCTGAGAGCCTCAGGAATAGCCGCAACAGCAAGTGCGATAGCGAACATGAACGAATCCATAAGCTTGCCGCCACGAAGCACACTAAGTCCGAAAACCACTGCACAGACAATAAGTATAGCTATGGAAAGCTTTTTGCCGAACTCGTCAAGCGTGTTCTGGAGAGGCGTTTTTCTCTCTGATGCGTTTTGGATAAGCGAAGCTATCTTGCCCACCTCAGTGTCCATACCCACCTCAGTGACAAGCATTTTTCCTCTGCCATATGTGACAAAAGAACCTGAATAAACCATGTTAGCACGTTCAGCAAGAGGCTTTTCGCCCTCTATATCGCTCATATCCTTGTCGATATTAACGCTCTCGCCTGTGAGTGCCGACTCGTTCACCTGAACAGACGCACATTCTATCAGCCTGCCGTCTGCACATATCTGGTCGCCTGCTTCGATAAGAAGAATGTCGCCCACTGCGATCTCCTCAGAGGGGATAATGACCTTTTCGCCGTTACGAAGCGCCTTAGCCGTTGGTGCAGAAAGCTTTTTAAGGTTCGTCAGTGACTTTTCAGCCTTGACGGTCTGAACTGTACCCAAAATAGCGTTCATTGTGATAACAACGAGAATTACTGCACAGCTCTCAACATCTTTCATGAAAGCTGAAACTATCGCAGCAATAATGAGTATAAGCACAAGAAAGTCCTTATACTGCTCTAAAAAAATCACGGGAATGGACTTTTTCTTGCCCTCTGTGATAACATTTCGTCCGAACTTTTCGCAGTTTTTCACTGCCTGCTCGGTTGAAAGACCATTTTCACCTGATGAAAACTCAGTGTAAAGCTGGTCAATTTTTTTTTGATACTGCTTCATAAAATACCACCTTTTTTATTTTTTCCTGTAAACATTGCCGATATACCCTTCCAAGCCTCCTTTTCTCATAGGCTCAGTAAAATAAACGCATAAAAAATCGGCAAGACGTTTATTGGGTAAACTGCGCCTGTGGCAATTTAATCAATAAAAGTCTCGCCGTTTAGATATGCAGCGGTCCCTCATCGGAACGTATTGACGCAAACATAAACGGATCTCTCCGCCAGCTACTCTCTTTTACTATGAGGTTATTATAACCTATATTTTTGATTTTGTCAATAGTTTTTTATATATTTTATTGTAAATTCGCAACGCTTCATATCATCAAAAAAGTGGGTCTTTGAGACCTGACTTTTGTATAAAAAGTCCTTGGACATATGAAAAAATATATGGTATAATAATTATAACAATGAGCAGCGACAGCGTAAGTCCGATTGTATTCGGACTTGTGCTGTTTTTTTATGCGCAAAAAACGGGAGGTAATGAAATATGAGCGAAGAAGCTCTGAAAGAAAACAAGATGGGCGTTATGCCCATGCCGAAACTCATGCTGAGCATGGGTCTGCCTATGATAATTTCAATGATAGTTCAGGCTTTTTACAATATCGTTGACAGCTATTTCGTAAGCAGGATAACAGATGATACAGTTGAGCACATAGGCGAATATGCCGTAAACGCCCTAACCCTTGCATACCCTGTCCAGCTTTTGATAATCGCTGTAGGCGTAGGCACAGGCGTTGGAATAAATGCCTTGCTCTCCAGAAGCCTTGGAGAAAAGAATTTTGAGCGTGCAGGCAAAATAGCAGGCAACGCCATTTTCATAGGTCTTTGCACCTACATCGTGTTCATGCTGTTCGGATTTTTCGGCACTGACGCATTTTTGAAAACACAGACCCATGATAGTCTTGCTCTAAAGCTTGGGGGCGAATATCTAGGCATATGCTGTGTGTTGTCATTCGGTGCAGTAGGTTCAATGATATTTGAAAAGCTTTTGCAGGCGACAGGCAAAACTATCCATTCCACCATTGCTCAGCTTGTAGGCGCAATAGCCAACATCGTCCTTGACCCTGTTTTGATTTTCGGGCTTGGCCCTTTCCCAGAGCTTGGAGTAAAAGGTGCCGCATATGCCACTGTCATCGGTCAGGTACTCACAATGGTCATAGGCGGCGTGCTTCATTTTGTGTGCAACAAAGAGATACCAAGCGGCATAAGGTATTTTATACCCCAGCGCAAAATGATAACAAACATTTATAGAATAGGCGTTCCTGCCATAATAATACAGGCTCTTATGTCCGTCATGACCTACGGTCTTAATGTCATACTCAACAGGATAGGTCAATCCGCCGTAACAGCCTATGGTATCTATTATAAAATACAGCAGTTCGTATTCTTTGCGTCATTCGGCATGAACAATACTATCATTCCGGTTGTATCATACAACTACGGCAAAGGGGACAAAACAAGAGTTCGTTCAGGCATAAAATACGGTATGCTCTACACGTTGGGACTCATGCTCCTTGGCATTATAGGCTTGCAGCTTTTTGCTTCTCAGATATGCCATGTATTCTCACTGTCAGCAGATACGGAGATATTCGCCACCTACGCCATAAGGATAATCACTTTAGGCTATCTTTTTGCAGGTGCAAACATAGCCTATCAGGGAATTTTTCAGGCGCTCGACCATGGCATAGCTTCCCTTGTGCTTTCCCTTATCAGACTTTTAGTTATCCCTCTCCCCGCGGCTTATCTTCTCACCCTTACCTCCTCAGCAGGCAAGATAGTATGGGCAGCCGTTCCGTTCGGCGAGCTTGTAGGCACTGTCGCCGCCATTGTGATAATGGGCAGGATAAAACGTGAGATAAAGCTCAAAGACTAAAACACTGCCCTTGATTATTATTCCAAAAGGTGCTATAATAGCATTGGTGATAATAATGAAAAGGAAAATACTTGTAGGTCTGCTTACCGCCGTTATCTTTTTGGCTTGCGCCCTTGTGATAAATATAACCCCAAAGGTGGAGAAAGGTTCAGTTGTGCTGACCTGTGACGGAAGCAAATATGAGCTTCCAGGCACTGAAAAGACACGATACTGCAACGGCAAGAGCGAGAGCCTTTCCGCTGAAGAGAGCTTTGAAGATCTGCTCTCCTCTGTACCGTCATTTAATATAAAGGCAGATATAGATAAGGACGGCAATGTTACCCTTAAAACCCCTATGTCCGTAGAAGTCACAGGGGACAGGCTCGGTGACGTGCTTTACACTGTCTACAGCTATGACGGAAAGGTGCTTGCCAAGGAGTCCAAAAAGCTGGAGCTTCCAAAAGAGGATATTGACGGCTGTCTTGTGAAAATAAAAATTACATGGGGCAAGAAAGACACAAGCTATCTTGAAGAAGATTACTGGTTTGCCGCAATGTACAATACTGAAAGATAACAAAAAACGTCGGACGAATTTGAAAACGTCCGACGTTTTGTTTTTTAACATATTTGAAATCCTATTATGCCCACCATACAAATAACGCTGCCGATAAATCTCAGCTTTGTGATAGGCTCTTTTCTTATGAGCGCTATAACAAACAGCGAACACAGTATCATAGGCTGGATAAATGACGCACTCGCAAGGCTCACAGCAATAACAGCGTTCTCCGCAAGCAGACCTGCCACATTCGGAATCTTTGTAAGCACGACCACCCATGCGCCCTTTTGATTTTTCTTGAATATCTCCAAAGGCTTCGCCCTTGGCAGAAGTATGATAGCCATAAGTATAAGCGCAAAGAACAGCGCCATGGTCGAGGATATGTAATTCTCCGACGCTC
>UMJW01065011.1_pt1 | contig 19211 bp, 13 predicted proteins | sample 1966151 | NCBI WGS metagenome assembly UMJW01 (sample SAMEA4836160, study PRJEB28245) | human gut metagenome | biome: gut microbiome; material: fecal sample | place: Denmark | collected 2008
GGAAATCCACGGGCTTTGTTGCGCTTTTTTTTACAGCGCCTATTGTAAACCTACACATGATATTGAAAATTTTTCGCAAAAGCACTTGAAATCTTACGGAAAATTTGATATAATTATTCTGTGATAAATATGATTTTAAGACATTTTGTATAAATTTCAGTTGCTATTTTGTATGGAATAATGAAATTTTTGAAAACGGCTTAAATCAGTTGAAAAATAACGTGGTTTATTGTATAATAGAGATAATCACTAATGTGGAGGGATTGAAATGGCTAGTAATGGTTATTTAAGAACGGTTAGAGTCGGCGGATTTGATAAGCAGGACGTTCTTGCTTATGTAGACGACCTTACTTCTAAAATTTATACTCTTGAGGCTCAGGTCAATGACCAGAACGAAACTATCGAACGTCTTGAGAAGCAGGGCGGCGCTCAGAAGCAGGACTTCGAGGGCAAGAAGGAACTTGAGAAAAAGGTAGAAGAGGCTAAAAACAAGATAGCCGAGCTTATGGCTAATACTGATACAATGAAGGTTCGTATCGCTGACTATGAGCAGCAGGTAACTGAAAAGGACGCTGAGCTTGAAAAGCAGAAGCAGGAGATCGAGGATCTTAAAGAGAAGCTCGAAACTGCTGAGGCTAATGCCGGCACAGCCACTCCTGCATTCGATCTTGGAAGCGTGTTCATGGAAGCTCAGAACACAGCTAATAAGGTCGTTCAGGAAGCTAAGAAGGCAGCTAAGCAGATGGAAGATGAAGCTAAGCAGCTTCAGGATCAGGTTCTTGCTGACGCAAACGCACAGGCACAGAAGCTTGTTACAAATGCTCAGACAGAGGCTGATACTACACTTCAGACAGCTAAGTCAAGCGCTGCTGCAATGACGGCTGCCGCTAAGCAGGAGGCTGAAGCTGTTACAAGCGCAGCTAACAAGCAGGCTGCCGAGGTAACTTCTAAGGCTAACGCTGAAGCTGAGGCTGTTACATCTAAGGCTAACGCAGAAGCCGCTGACGTAACATCAAAGGCAAATGCTGAGGCTGCAAAGGTAGTAAGCGACGCTAAGAACGAAGCTAAGAACATCAGAGCACAGTCTGCTGATCTGAGAGAGTCTGTTAAGACACAGTTCACAAGTCTGAGCGAAACTGTTCAGCAGCTCGTTACATCACTTAACGATCTGTATGGCAATAGTATCGGTGCTGTAAACACTGCAAGAGATCTTATTGACGATGGTCTTTCTCTTGTAAGCGATGATGACGCTGAATAACAGTTTGTCATGTCGGAAATAAGAAAGGTACGTTCCGAGGAGCTTAAAGCGGTGAGCGGAGAGCTTAAATGCGGTGACAAGATATTGCTTTCGGGCGTTGTGTACACTGCAAGGGACGCTGCACATAAAAGATTCAATGCTTTGCTTGACGAGGGAAAGAAGCTTCCTATCCCTTTGAAAGACGCTGTTATCTACTATGCCGGACCTACTCCTGCACCTGAGGGAAAGCCTATCGGTTCATGCGGACCGACCACTTCAGGAAGAATGGACAGGTTTGCACCGAGATTGCTTGATCTTGGATTGGGCGGAATGATCGGCAAGGGCGAGAGATCACAAGAGGTAAGGGACGCCGTGATAAGAAATGGTGCGGTCTATCTCTGTGCTATAGGCGGTGCGGGCGCACTTGCCTGCAACTGCATAAAGTCTTGTGAGGTAGTGGCTTTTGAGGAGCTGGGCTGTGAATCTGTGAAAAAACTTTACGTTGAGGATTTTCCTCTTGTTGTGGCTGACGATTGCCACGGAGGGGATATTTTCAGCGATGGCAGAGCAAAATACTGCCGTGTATAACATCAAAGTTGCGTAAATTGCGGTCAGCCGTGTATTTCGACACGGCTGACTTTTTGTTTGTTGAAAATCACAAGAATACATTCTTAAAACTGTGGTATGTTACAAATATTTTGACAGGGACGGCGGATTTCGTCAATTCTCTTGACTTTTATGGTCTAAAATGGTATTATAACATTACGCAGTGGCGTCAGAATGGGGCATTGCGGTAATTTCTACGATTAGGTGGGCGGTATTTTTTGAGAGACGATCGGCAGGATCAGCAGAAAAAGCTTTCAGATGAGCAGCTTGTGCTAAATGCACAGAGTGACAAAACGGCTATCGGTGAGCTTATTGCGAGATATATCTGTACGGTGGAGTTTCTGGCAAAAAAATATGGTGCCGAGGTTCACGAGGATCTTGTCCAAGAGGGGCTTATGGGGCTTCTGGGTGCGGTTAGGACCTATCGTGAAGACAAAAATGCGAAGTTTTCAACTTACGCTACAAAATGTATAAAAAATAAGATCATTTCGTCTGTTCACAGAAATGCACTTCTTTCAGGCGGCGAGGAAGCTGACCTTGAGGCTATTCTTGGCGGCGGTGGCACTGTACCTGAGGAGGTCGTAGTGGAGCGTGAGGAGCTGAATGAGCTTTATGATAAGATCACTTCTGCACTTTCGGAGCAGGAATGGCAGGTATTTCAATCGTTTTTGAGAGGAATGTCATACAATCAGATAGCATTAGGCTTGGGCACGTCGGAAAAGGCGGTAGACAATGCAATGCAGAGAGTCAGACGGAAATTGAGATCACTGTTGAGATAGGAATATGGCCGTATAGCTTAATAGCAGAGCGTTGTTTATTCAAAGGTGTCGGTGCAAATCCGACTAGGCACAATTTTATGTAATGAGGTAAGAACCATGTACGAAGACAAGACATTAGTATGTAAGGAGTGCGGAAACGAGTTCGTTTTCACAGCAGGCGAGCAGGAGTTCTATGCTGAGAAAGGTTTCGTAAATGAGCCACAGAGATGTAAAGCTTGCAGAGATGCAAGAAAGGCTGCTACAAAGTCTGAAAGACAGACTTATACAGCAACTTGTGCTTCTTGCGGCGGCGAGGCTGTTATTCCTTTCAAGCCAAGAGAGGACAGACCTGTTTACTGCAGCGAGTGTTTCGCTAAGATGAAGGAGCAGGGCTAATTATCTGCATAATTGAGCTGCCTTTGGGCGGCTCTTTTTTTGTTTGTGGTTATTTGATCTGGCGGAAAGCGGAGGGGGTCATGCCCTCGTATCTTTTGAAAAGCTTGCAGAAATAGCTTTCTGAGCAAAAGCCTGTTTCCTCGGCTACCTGCTCGATGCTTTTTTCTGTACCAGTAAGCAGGGCTTTGGCTTCTTGGATACGACGTTTTGCGATGTATTCCATTGGACGCATACTGAGTTTTTTGCGAAAAAGCAGACAAAGGTGCTGTTTAGTTACTCCTGACACACTGCAAAGCTCGTCCATTGTGATAGGTGAAAAATAGTTGTAGTTTATGTAGTCCAGTGCTTTCATAAGGGCGGAGGATACTGACGTGGCAGGGTCTTTGTAGGCGATAAGGCGGTAAAACTCCATAAGAAAATCATACAAATAGCCAGAGGCTTTGTAATTGCCGAAAATACTGTCGGTTCGCAGAGCATTGTGCATTTTGCGGAAAATATGCTCGAGCATTTTTGTGTCGCTGAGGTGAAAGGTTTTAAGCTCGGTAAGGCCGAACTGGGTAAGGATATCCTTGGCGGCATATCCGCAGGGGACTATCCAGTGGATATCCCATATATCCTCTTCTGGATAGTATTCGTGGGGCGTCTCAGCGGGAATGAATATGGCGGTATCATGTGGTATGGGAATGACTTTATTCTCAAAGATAAGCGTGCCGCTTCCTTTGGTGCAGTAGAGTATCTGGTCATAGTGATAGCCCTCGGGTCTTATAAGGTGATCCTGACAGTGATGATGACCCATATTTTGCAGATATAGTGGCAGGGACTTTTCGTTTCCCAGGATAGGATAATCGGCAAAGAACAAAAATATCAACTCCATATTCATATTGTTATAAATTAATAATATCATTCATTGACTTGCCTGTCAATAGCTGATAAAATAATTACAGTAATTTATAAACTTGTAAAGGAGAACATCTATGGATATTTTAAAGCTTGCGGCGGAAAATTCGCCAAGATCGAAAATGATATATCATGAGGATACTCAGGCGCTGCACATTGGCACGCTTGACAAGCACTGCTATTTTGTGCCGTTTGCAAAGGGGCAGGATCCTTTTGAGGACCGTAAAAATTCTCAGCGAATGGAGCTTTTAAACGGCAACTGGGGTTTTCGTTATTATGACAGCATAATAGACCTAGAGGACGATTTTATTCACGAAAAGTTTGATAACACTATCCCGGTGCCGTCAAACTGGCAGCTTTACGGCTATGACAAGCCGCAGTATACGAACGTGTGCTATCCAATACCATTTGACCCGCCTTTTGTGCCTGACGATATACCTGTGGGAGTTTATCAGCGTGAATATGATCATTCCCCTGACGGCATGGACAGGGTGCTTGTGTTCGAGGGCGTGGATAGCTGTGTTTATTTGTATGTGAACGACAGCTTTGTGGGATATTCACAGGTTTCTCACGCTACGGCTGAGTTTAATATTACACCATATCTTGCTGAGGGCAGGAATATCATTACTGCCGCTGTGCTGAAATGGTGCGACGGAACTTATCTTGAAGATCAGGATAAGATAAGGCTTTCGGGAATTTTCAGAGACGTTTATGTGCTGTCAAGACCGAAAATGCGTCTTGAAAATTATATCGTGAAAACTGTTCTCGGTGAGAATGGCTCTGCAAGGCTGGAGTTTACGGCTTTCGGCTGTGATGTTTCGGCAAAGCTTTGCGACAGCGACGGTGTTACAATGGCTCAGTTTTCGGCTTATGACGGTGAGAGCGTTGAGATAAAGTTAGAGAATGTCAAGCTTTGGAGTGCTGAAACACCTTATCTTTACAGGCTTACTATCAATGCAGGCGACGAGGTTATCGGCGAGGAGGTTGGCTTCAGAGATGTAAAGGTGGATAAGGGCGTTGTTAAGATAAACGGCAGGGCGGTGAAGTTCAAGGGTGTAAATCGTCATGACAGCTATCCTGACACGGGATATTATGCTTCTTATGAGCAGATGAGAGCTGACCTTGTGCTTATGAAAAAGCACAACATAAACGCTGTGAGAACGTCACATTATCCTAACTCCCCTATGTTTTATCAGCTTTGCGACAGGCTGGGGCTTTATGTTATTGATGAAGCGGACTTGGAGTCCCACGGCTGTGTGGAGGTCTATTATGACTACAAGTGGGACTATTCAGATTACAACGGCATTGCGATGCTTGCTTGCGACGAGAGGTTTGGCAATGCCATAAAAGATCGTGCGGAATGTCTTGTAAAGCGTGACATCAACCGCCCTTGCGTGGTGTTCTGGTCGCTGGGTAATGAGAGCGGATATGGCAAAAATATGCTTGATGAAGCTGAGCTTATAAAGAGGCTTGATGATACAAGGCTTGTGCATTATGAAAGCACACACTGCCTTGACGGAACTTCCGACAGCGTGCTTGACGTAGTTTCGGGTATGTACTGGGATCTAAACGGGCTGAAAGGCTATCTTGAAAAGCCTGAGGAAAACAGACCTCTTGTGCAGTGTGAATACTGCCACGCCATGGGAAATGGTCCGGGAGATCTGGAGGATTATCACAATGTGTTCTATTCCAATGAGCGTTTCTGCGGTGGCTTTGTGTGGGAGTGGTGCGACCATTCTGTACCGCTTGGTAAAACGGCTGAGGGAAGGATAAAATACGGCTACGGCGGAGATTTTGGGGAAAGACACAATGACGGAAATTTCTGCATGGACGGTCTTGTTTATCCTGATAGAACGCCACACACGGGACTTTTAGAGGTAAAGCAGGTATACAGACCTGTGCGAGTAACAAAAGGGGAAAGCGAGGGAAGCTTTGTTTTTTCAAGCACGCTGGAGTTTGTGAACGCTGGGGATATTCTCGATTGCCGCTATGAGATAACGGACAAAAACGGTATTATACATATCGGTAGAGTGGATTTTGACATCGAGCCTATGGGAAGCACTGTGGTGAATGTTCCCAATGATACAGCGGAGTATGAAAATGAAACATTCATAAGGTTTATTTTCACTGCAAAGGAGGACACTGACTATTGTGAAAATGGCTATGAGGTGTGCTTTGATCAGCTTAGGATAGCAGAGGGCAAGGCTTGTAAGGTCGCTGAGGTGAAAGAAAATGTTAAGGCTGTGGAAACGCCTCTTGATATCACTGTGACAGTGGGAGATGTTGTTTACCGCTTTGACAAGCGTAAGTCGGCGTTTATTTCTGTGAAATTCGGCGGCAGAGAGCTTCTTGACAGACCTTTGCAGTATAACTTCTTCCGTGCGCCTACGGATAATGATGTCATGAAGTACAATTGGTACAAGGTGCATCTTAATGACTTTGATGTGAAAAGCTACGGCTGTGAGCTTTCAGCGAGCGAGAACAGAGCGGAGATAAGCGTCACACAGTCTTTTGGCTGGTCCATACAACAGCCGTTTTGCAGGCTGAAAGCTGTTTATGTTATTGACGGCAGTGGGCTTGACATAAAATGCGAAGCGGAGTTTTCAAATAAGATAGATATGATTCCAAGGTTCGGTATAAGACTTTTCATGCCAAAAGATTTTTCAAGGGCGGAATATTTCGGATATGGTCCTACAGAAAGCTACATTGACAAGCGTCAGGCTTGCTATATGGGCAGATTTGCGGCTGATATCGGGGATATGCACGAGGATTATATAAGACCGCAGGAAAATTCATCGCACTATGGGTGCAGATATCTCACTGTGAGCAGTAAGGACACAAGTGTGATGTTCACTGCGGGAGAGGAGTTTTCATTCAACGCTTCTCAGTTTTCGCAGGAGGAGCTTGCGGCAAAGGCACATAACTATGAGCTTGAAAGGTGCGAGAGCAATGTTATCTGCGTTGACTATGCAATGGCAGGGGTAGGTTCTAACTCCTGCGGACCAAGGCTTGCGGAGAAATATCAGCTTGAAAAGCCTTTGATAAATGCACATTTTCATATTCAGATAAGTAAAATATAAAGGAGTTTTTATGGATATCTGTGAAACACACTCAGACAGAAAGCTTTTTTGCAACGATTGGGAATTTTACAAGGCGGCTTTCGGCTCTGACTACTCAGAGGACTTTGCTTTCAAGCCTGTGGACATTCCTCATGATTGGCTTATTTATAATACAAATGACCTATATGAAACTTCTACAGGCTGGTACAGAAAGGCTTTTTCTTACCAAAAGAAAGAGGGCATACGCACTTTTATCCGCTTTGACGGAGTTTACATGGACAGCAAGGTGTATGTGAACGGTGCTTTGGCAGGGGAGTGGAAATACGGCTACTCGGCATTTATGTTCGATATCACCGACCTTGTTAAGGACGGGGAGAACATTATTACTGTCCGTGTGGATCACCACTCGCCAAACTCCAGGTGGTATTCAGGAGCAGGCATTTTCAGAAAGGTTTGGCTTTGCGAAAGCCCTGAGATACGTTTCGGCAATGACGGTATTTATATCACCACGTCAAAGCAGGAGGACGGCTGGCAGGTGACTGTGAAGGCTGAGATGCTCCGACCTAATGGCACGCCTCTTAGGGGAATTCGCATCAGGAACACTATTTTTGATAAGGACGGCAAAAAGGTGGCAAGCTATGAGTCTGACGCTTGTGGGGCGGATATTTCCTGCATACCTGAGGCGGTGCGTGTGAAAGGCGTGAGCTATTCTCTCACCGCTCAGACCATGACAGTGAAAGACCCTGAGCTTTGGGATATCACTTCCCCTGTGCTTTACACCATGGTGTCGGAAATTCTTGTGGACGGCGGCTGTGTTCAGCGTGTAAGTCAGAAATTCGGCTTCAGGACTATCAAATTCAAGTGTGACAGCGGTTTTTATCTCAATGGCAGACACGTTAAGCTCCACGGCTCATGTGAACACCATGACAACGGCTGTCTTGGGGCAGTTTCCAATCCTGCGGCTATAAGGAGAAGATTTAAAAAACTACGCAAAATGGGCATCAACGCTATCAGAACTTCTCACAATATGCCTGCGGAGGAGTTTATGGACATCGCTGACGAAACAGGTATGCTCATTCTCTCTGAGGGCTTTGATATGTGGGAGAGGTCAAAGACCGACTATGACTATGCCAGATTTTTTGATGAGTGGGTAGAAAAGGACGTTGCTTCATGGGTGCGCCGTGACAGAAACCGCCCTTCTATCATAGGCTGGAGTGTGGGAAATGAGATTTTTGACACTCACGCTGACGAGAGAGGTCAGGAGGTAACGGCTTGGCTTAAAAGGCTCGTTAGGCTCCATGACCCTGAGGGCAACGGCTATGTCACATTCGGCTCTAACTATATGCAGTGGGAGAACGGTCAGAAATGCGCTGATATTCTCAAGCTTGCAGGCTATAACTACGGTGAAAGACTTTATGAGGAACACCACGCCACTCACCCTGACTGGATGATATACGGAAGCGAAACGGCTTCTGTTGTTCAGAGCCGTGGAATTTATCATTTCCCGCTGTCTGAAACCTTGCTAACTGACGATGACGAGCAGTGTTCTTCCCTTGGAAACAGCTGCACAGGCTGGGGCGCAAAGAACACTGAGGCTTGCATTATCCCTGACCGTGACGCTGAATATTGTGCAGGTCAGTTCATTTGGACAGGCTTTGACTACATAGGCGAGCCTACTCCATACAGCATGAAAAATTCCTACTTCGGTCAGTTCGACACAGCAGGCTTTGCAAAGGACAGCGCATATGTTTTCCGTGCAGAGTGGACAGACTATAAGGCTGAGCCATTCGTGCATATTTTCCCATACTGGGATTTCAGCGACGGACTTCCTTGTGACGTGAGAGTTTGCTCAAATGCTCCGAGAGTTGAGCTTTTCAAGGACGACGTTTCAATGGGTGCATATGATATCGACCACAAGCATGGCAAGGAGCTGACAGCGAACTATATCATACCATATGAAAAGGGCGAGCTTAAAGCTGTTGCATATGACGAGAATGGAAATATCATCGCAGAGGATATCCAGCGTTCATTCGGGGACGCTGTTAGAATAGAAGCTGTCCCTGACAAGACAGAGATACTTGCAGACGGCTCTGACCTTGTTTATATTGAGATATCCGCATTTGATAAGGACGGCACTTTCTGCGCAAATGCCAACAACCGTGTGAACGTCAGCGTTGAGGGTGCGGCAAGGCTTATGGGTCTTGATAACGGCGACAGCACAGACTATGACCAGTACAAAGGCACATCACGCAGACTTTTCTCAGGAAAAATGCTTGCTGTTATTGGTGTGGCTGATAAGACGGGGGAGATAAAGGTAACGCTTACATCAAAGGGTCTGCCTGACTGTGTTGTTACCCTTGATGCTGTTGAGGCAGAATATGACAGCGGTACATCATCGCTGGAGAATGTGGGCTTTGCTCCTACTGAGTGTGGAAGAACAGACGAGATACCGGTGAGAAAGATAGAACTTTATACTGATACTTTTACTCTTGACAAGGATAACCCTGAGATAACAGTGAAATATAAGGCGCTCCCTGTCAATTCGGATTATGCTGAGAATATCGAGTTCAGGGTGACAAATGAAAAGGGCATAACATCTAATCTTGCAGAGTGCGAGGTAACAGCAGACGGCATTAAGGTGAAAGCAAAGGGCGACGGAAGTTTCTGGCTCAGGGCAATGTGCAAAAACGGCACAGAGCGTTATCATATCATTTCCATGCTCAAATTCACCGCCGAGGGACTAGGAAGTGCTCTTACAGACCCTTATCAGTTTGTTATCGGCGGACTTTTCACAAGGGCGAGCGACAACGTTTCAAGCGGCATTAAAAAGGGCGTATGCTTTGCAACGGGCAAGGTCACATCATGGGCGGCATATGATAATCTGGACTTCGGCAGTGCAGGCTCTGACACTGTTACGGTGCAGATATGGGCGAACACCCTTGACCCTGTTGAGATAAGCTTTTTTGACGGCATACCTGAGGAGGGCGGCAAGCCTCTCGGCAGGTTCACATATCACAAAGAGCCTGAGTGGATGATTTTCAAGCCTGACACATTCAAGCTCACAAGAAAGCTCAAGGGTATTGAAACCCTTTGTATCCTCACTGAGGACGGTTTCCAAGTGGGCGGTTTCAACTTTGAAAAGGTCAGCCGTGAGTTTGCGGTGAACAATGCGGCTGATGCTGACAACATTTACGGCGACAAGTTCACAAAGGGCGAAAAGTGCGTGACCGAGATAGGAAACAACGTTATGCTTGATTTCGGTGAGTTCGATTTTTCTGAAAAGCAGCCGAGCAGGCTCGTTATAAGCGGAAAGTCACCTCTTGCACTCAACAGCATACATCTTATCCTGAATGGCAGCGAGGGCGAAAGCCGCATACTCTGCGAGTTCAGGACGGACGACAGTGAGAACTATGTTGAAAAGAGCTTTGATATCTCAGGCGTCAGCGGCAAACAGAAAGTTTCATTCGCTTTCCTGCCGGGCAGCAATTTCGATTTTGAATATTTCAGATTTGAGTAATAAAAACGCTCCGTACAGATTTTGTACGGAGCGTTTGCTAGTTCTGAAAGTTTATTATCTCGTTGGTTATCATAGGGTAGGCAATAAGCTTGGCGGAATCAAGGTCTTCTTTGTGCATATCAACAGCGGATATCTGATGTCCGTTGTAGGTGGTATAATAGTAAATGCCCTTTTCAGTATTGCAGCAGCTTGTATAAATGGTTATCTCATACTTGCTCTCTGCCACCTCGCAGCAGCCTCTTTGCTGGTCAACTGAGTTTAAAATGTGGAAGAACTGGCTCACACTGCTTTGCTCGTCAGGGGCGGAGCGTGAGTTCATTTTCACAAATGCTACTCTTATAAATCTTGACTGCGAGGACAGGTCGCCCGGAAGTCCCATTGCACCCATGCCACGGCTGTAGGAAGTAAGGTCAAGCTTGTCAGAGAATGTGTTTTCAGGCTGTTTAGGGGAAAGTCCACGGAAATCGTTGAGCCTGAACATCTGCATATCGAATGGAGGATTGTTCGTCAGCACTCCCACTGGGTCGTCATAGACCTTTATGCCTTCTTTTACAGATTCCACTACGATACAATCGTTCTTGTCTGCTATTATCCAATGGAGCTGACCTGACGGCATTTGCGGGCTGAACTGAGTTTTGGTTATGTTTATCTTTTCTATAAGCGTCCTTGCTTCTGTCACGTTTGCACACTGACAGAGTATCCATGGGATAAACTCGAACTGTGCAACGTTGTCCCTGCCGTCGATATCATCACGGTAAAAGGCATTGCCAACAAAGTTAAGACCTGCCATGGCAAGACCTTTTTCGTTTGCGGCGTCATAGAAAAGAGGATAATCCTGAGCAACATGAGCTGTGCCTATTACCGCATAATGGGTAGCTATCCTGCCCATATTAACAAAGTTAAGGGGAAAGTTTCTTGGCATTATGACTATTTCCTCGCCATAGGAGCTTTCATAGTCAAGAGTTCTTCCAAAATAAAAATCGTTCGTTTTATAAGTTGCCGCAGTACACATTTTGTTACCTCCAATTATATTATTTTCGTAGGGGCGAACAGTTCGTCCACCGGCTGACAAAGCTATCCGCAGGACTCGTTATATTTAATATAACACTTTTTAATAATAAAATCAATGGCGTTGACTTATGTTAAAAAAATTGTTATAATAATGGTAACATCGCATAATGATAGTGTTGTGTTACCCTAAGATGATAAATGAAAGGAGCGAAACTGAGTTGACGTGGAACAATGTAAAGAAAATAGCAGGCAGAGTGGTGGCGGTGATAGTTCCTGTGGCGATGCAGTTTTTGTGGTATCTTCTCATACTTAAATGGCTCAGCAAGGCGGCAGGGCTTCTCAGCATCGTGCTTACTGTGCTGTCATTTCTGTTTGTACTTTATATCAACACAAAGCGTGAGGAGAGCAGCTACAAGACCCTTTGGCTTATTGTGATACTTACTTTTCCTGTGCTTGGTGCAGTTATGTATATAATTTTCGGCAATAACAATACTGCGAAAAAGCTTGAAAAGAATATCACAAAGGCAAGGCTTCACATGGACTATGAGCTTTCTGACGGGGAAAAGTGCATAGGGGAGCTTGAACGTGAGGACAAAAGGCTTGCTCAATCGGTGAAAAGGATAAGCGACGCAACGGGTTTTCCTATGGTGAAGCTTGACAGCGCAGAATATTTTTCCGTGGGCGAGGAAATGTTCGCTGATATGTGCAAGGAGCTTGAAAAGGCTGAGAAATATATTTTTGCAGAGTATTTTATTTTGCAAAACGGCAAGTTCCTTAACACTGTGGTGGATATCATGGCGAAAAAGGCGGCTCAGGGCGTTGACGTCAGGATAATGTATGACGACCTTGGAAGTATCGCAACATATTCTCTTGCAGACGCTTTGAAGCTTGGTGAGAAAGGTATAAAATGTGTGCCTTTCAATCCGTTCCTTTTTATAAAATCACAGCTCAACAACCGTGACCACAGAAAAATAATGGTAATAGACGGCAGAGTTGCATACAGCGGCGGAATAAATCTTTCGGACGAGTATATAAACATAGGCTCGAAATACGGTCACTGGAAAGATATCGGTTTTAAGATAACAGGCGAGGGCGTAAAAAGCTACACCTATATGTTTATGGAGTTCTGGAACGCTTTTTCAAATGACATGATACCTCATGACCTTGTGGGGGAGAGCTTTGAAAAAGAGGGCAAGGGTGGCGACGGCTATGTTTTGCCTTATTATGATTCCCCTATGGTGGACGAAAATGTGAGCAACACGTTTTTTTCTGAGATGCTCTATGCCGCAAGCGATTATGTGTGGTTCTACACACCGTATCTTATGCTTGGTGACAGCCTTTTTGACGCTTTTATAAGGGCGGCTAAACGTGGGGTCGACGTGCGTATCATAATGCCCGGTATCGCTGACAAAAAGGTGGTTTTCAGGCTTTCGAGAAGCTATTATCGTCAGCTTATCGAGGCAGGAGTGAAGATATATGAATACACCCCTGGGTTTGTTCACGCAAAGGGCTGCATATGTGATGACAAGCTTGCGGTGCTTGGTTCGGTAAATCTTGACTATAGAAGTCTTTTCCTGCATTTTGAGTGCAGCTCCATATTCTATGATTCGTCTATAATAAAGACTTTCAAGGCGGATATTCTGGACACTCAGAGCAAGTGCAGACAGCGCACGCTTGAGGACACAAAGCGTGGTTTCTTTGGACGGCTCATTGACGGCGTGCTAAGGATATTTGCACCATTGCTTTAACAGCTTTTTAATATTAAAATAAGATTTTGGTTGTTGATAGATCTTTGCTAAAATGGTATAATATCGAAGGACTAAGATAATACGGAGGTGAATAAAGTGGCAAATAGCGACAGTTGCGGGTCTAACGGGCAATTATGTATATATGTGAACACAGCCGACGGGCTTCGCTTTGCGTTGCCGTTTTATTCGTTGTGATCTGATATATCTGCCCGTGTGTGACCTGTCATGCACGGGCATTTTTATGCCTGTTTGTCCCTCACGTCATAAAAAATGAAACGGAGGACAAGCAAATGAAGAAAAATGAACTGAACAAAAATGTAATTTTAAACGAGGACGCAGTAAAGAACATTCACTGCGACGAGATAACCGCTGTCATCAACAGCAATGATTCCCCGAAAGCCATGATGAACAGGCTTGACGATTATCATGGCAGTGATATCGCAGAGGTAATAAGTACGTTTTCTGTTCTCAACAGAAGAAAATTCTATCGTGTGTGCAGTCTTGAAATGCTGGCAGAGATATTTGAATATCTTGACGAAAAGCAGGCAGGGGAGTATCTCAGGGAAATGGATATCCACAAGGCTTCGGAGCTTATATCGGAGCTTGACACTGATACAGCGGTGAATATTCTGTCTGAAACAGATAAGGACAGGAGAAGCCTTATTATAGACGCTGTTGCACCTGATGTACGCAGTGAACTCAAGCTTATCGCTTCATTTGATGAGGAAGAGATAGGAAGCAGAATGACTACGAACTGCATTATCATTGACGAAGACATGACTGTAAAGCAGGCAATGAACGCTCTTGTTAGTCAGGCGAGAAAAAATGACAACATCTCAACGCTGTTCGTGGTGGACGAAAATAAGGTTTTCAGCGGAGCTATAGATCTGAAGGATCTTATCACGGCTGACAGCGAGGTGGAACTTGAGAGCATAACGGCAACTTCTTTCCCATATGTTTACGCCAACGAGCAGACTGCCGATTGTATCGAAAAACTGAAGGATTATTCAGAGTATATTATACCGGTGCTTGACGATTCAAACAGACTGCTGGGAGTTATCACGGCGCAAAATATCATCGAGGCGTCAGATGATGAAATGGGCGAGGATTATGCAAAGCTTGGTGGTCTTTCTGCAGAGGAGGATCTTAACGAGCCTGTGTTGCAGAGTGTGAAAAAGAGATTGCCGTGGCTCCTTGTGCTGTTGGGACTTGGCATGGTGGTGTCAACAGTGGTGGGAGCGTTTGAGAAAGTTGTTGCACAGCTCACTCTTATTGTGGCGTTTCAATCGCTGATACTTGACATGGCAGGAAATGTTGGTACACAATCCCTTGCAGTGACTATCCGTGTGCTTACAGACGGAGGCCTTACTGCAAAGCAGAAGCTTCACCTTGTGTCAAAAGAAATGCGAGTTGGACTTCTAAACGGCACTCTTATAGGCGTGCTGTCGTTCATAGCAGTGGGGCTGTATATTTTCTTCTTCAAGGGCAAGGGGCTGGTATACTCCTTTGCGATGTCGGGCTGTATAGGCATTTCACTTATACTTGCCATAATAGTATCCAGTGCAGTGGGAACGCTCACACCGCTTTTCTTCAAGAAAATAAAGATAGACCCTGCCGTTGCGTCAGGCCCTATGATAACCACGCTGAACGATCTGGTGGCAGTTGTGGCTTACTATGGAACTAGCTGGATATTCCTGCTGAATGTTTTGAAGCTGGGGTAGAAAAAATAGAATAAGATAAAAAAGCCGATCGCATCCATTTGGGTGCGGTTGGCTTTTTCAGGTTTGGCTATTAGATTCAAGGTAATGCCTATCTTATTGAATAATTTTGCATTTGGAGTTTTCTTCAATTTCTGAAAAGACCTTTTTTGATCGATTATTGAATCATAGTATGACTTCCTTATTTCTTTGACCAAAACTAATTTGTTATTCTCAATTTTTTTGAATTGATAAATGCCATAAATCTTATGGTTGAAAAAGTAAATGAAAGATACCAGTTTTTCATCTGACAAAAGTTCACCATTTTGTGCATCATATTGTTGATTTATATTTGAATTTTTGTAGCTTTAACTAAATTGAATGGCTCAATCATGTTAGTTTTATACAAGTATAAATTGCAAAATGTATTATAATTTCGGGTTATAAGTTTATTTGTTGGTATCTTGAAAAGTATGTCAATATGTGTTATGCTTAGTAACATAAGTAACTCAGGGGGGAATCAAATGTTAGCTGTATGTATGACCTTGATAGACAACGATAAGGATCAGACGTCTTTTGAAGATTTTTATTACAGAAATCGTCAGATAGCCTATGCTTTTGCATACAAGATCTTGAATAATTCTGCGCTGGCAGAAGAGGCTTGTGCAAATGCTTTTTTCAGCATCGCAAAATGTTTTAAAAAAATTCACAATTATTCTTTGCACGATATGGACGCATATCTTATTAGAACTATTAGAAACGCCTGTTATGCGATCTACAATAAGGAAAATCAAAATCCAACATCGTCTATATTTGATCTTAAGGTGGAAGATGAGCCGAGTGAGGATTTTTATGATGATATTGACTTAGATCTGCTTATAGATGCGGTAAGAAAGCTGGATGATAAACTAAAGTCTGTGATAGCATATAAGGTCTATTATGATCTGACTGCTGATGAGATCGCACAGATCATGGGCATTTCTAAGAGAACGGTATTTAATTATCTGAACAAAGCCAAAAGACAAATTTTAGATTTGATCGGTGGTGATCGTTTTGAATGATAAGTTAAGACGGGCAATAAAAACAGGCATAATTGATGAAGACTATAAGGATTATTTGGCTGTTGAGAAAATTCCACATGATTTTTCGGAAAAATATGAGCAGAGAATTGGCGAGCTGATAAAAACTAACAGAAAAAGCGGTCACAGACATATAAAGATCACTCTAAGATTTGCTGCGGCGATAATAGCTGCGGTGCTTGCGGTCGGCTCTGTGACAGTCGCCGCCGTACCGCCGCTGCGTGAATGGTTTGTTGGAGTTTTTGTACAGGATAATAATAAAAACGCTGAAATAACGCATATAAAAGATAATTTTTTGGACGATTTTAGCATTTATAATTTTGTTAAGTATGTACCGACATTCGTACCTAGCGAATTTGAAATCAAATCTGTTGTCACTACCGATACAAGGCATGAAATACATTATATATCAGGCGATAAATACATAAACTATTCGCAAAGTTCTTTGACAGTGTCTAATCAGGTAGATACCGAAAATATGAAGACTGAATGGGTAGATATTAACGGCAAAAAAGCATTCATTTCATATGACAGTGAATATACAATAATTGCATGGACAGATGGAACTTATGCTTTTGAAATAGACGGTAATTTGTGCAAAGATGACATAATTCGTATGGCAAATTCAGTTAAGTCTACAAATTAAAAATTCTTGATTTATTGCGAAACGAGAAAGGAAATAAGTATGATTATTAAGAAAATTGTTACAGGAATTGTTGCATTGGCTATTGTAAGCACTATGGCTGTTACTACTGCATTAGCAACTACGTCAGCAACCAAAGAGGTATATGGTCAGTCATATGCTTATTATATCCATCGTGTAGAAGTTAGAACAGATAAGGATAATCAGTATACTATAGACGATGTTTATTATCGTATAAATCAAAATAAGTAATATTAAGAGGACTAAATGAAATACGTTTTTATTAACCTGAAAAATTTTGCCGTAAAGAATGTACTTATCTTTATTCTATTTATTGTTTGCGCCGTTACTGATGTGCTTATAATATTGTTTTCACATGGTGCATTTCAGAATTTTAAAGCAAGCAAGGATATTGAAAAGCAAAAGAAGTATGTATTTAACTATACTTTTTCATTTGGCGATATAATAGATACTCAGGAAGACAGTGATGGCAGGATCTTGTCTTATTTTGGAACAGATTCTATAACTCCTGTTCAGCTTCGAGAGGTGCTTGACAAGCTTGATGATAATTCTAAAGCGTCAATACCGGGTATGTATTTTAGTATAAATTTTGATCAGAACGAGCTTAAAATTGATGAGTGTTTTGACGACGGTCAACCGTATCTTATGTCTGCGGTGCGCATTCAATATGATGAGGAGCTGAATGATTATAGTTTATACGAATCGTATGTCGACAACATGAGTATACGCAAAGGCAGATATTTTACTAAGGAAGAATATGCTTCAGACGAAAATTTGGTCGTGCTGCCTAGCGGCGCAAAAGACGATATGATCGGCAAGAATGTTGAACTGCTTGGCAAAAGCTATAAGGTCATAGGCATATTCGGTAATACTGTACAAGAGGAATTTCAGGTGCCATTTAAAACGTTGGGTGATAACTGCACTATTTCAAGCATAAGTTTTCTTGATGACAATGCTCTAGATACAGAAAGCTTTTTTAAGCTGAAAAAAGCTTTCAGCGAAGTTCTAACGTGTAATGTTAATTTTCCTCCGATAGACACGATCGATATGACTGAAATAAAATTCTACAATTCCGTTATATTTATGTCCGTAGCCGTTGCGATAGCTTCTGCAATAAATCTTGCAATGCTTTTCAGATACATAATAAGATCCCGTGCTAAACAGACTGCTATATTCATGCTGTGTGGCTGCACGTCAAATAAAATAAGACGGATGTATATAGCCGAGATAGGTATGATATCAGTGACGATATATGTGATATTTGCATTGGTATTCAATTATGCGCTGCTTCCTAAGCTTACTTTGTTTTTTGAGTATATCAAGGTCGCATATAATTTCAGGGTATATATGACCATATTTGGAATATATATTATTTCTATTTATTTGTTCCTTAACATTGTGATATTGTTTACAAATAAAAGATCCCCTGTGAAAATGATGAAAGAGAGGGGAAAATAATATGATAAAATATGGTTTAAAAGAATTTGCAAGAAATATCTACAGCAATATTTTTATCGCTGTTCAGCTCGCCATTGCATTTATTATAATGTCGGCGGCTGTTTCTTCTGTCCTTTCAAGAATAGAGATGTATACTCCTGTAAAGAAATACTTTCCTGATGGCAAGGGACTATATATATGTAATATATATGATGCTACTTCTCTTGACGATGAGCTTAAAAATATTGATGATGTGGAGTCGGTGACAAGCGGATATGATACAAGCTTGTATTATTCTCCGTCATCAAAAGATCTATCTAATGGACTTGGTGACGATAGAATGAGCGTTAATGCTTTATCTGAAGATATGATAAAGTCATTTACGCCGCAGATGAGTTCGGGAAAATGGCTGTCTAATGCGTCGGCTAACGGAGATTTGATACCTGCTGTTGTGACTGAAAACAGCAACTATAAAACGGGTGACATAGTTACCATTATGCACAAAGAGAAAGTAGGGGAGATGTCCCCTGATGATGAGGATTTTGACTATGCTGATCCTTATAAGTATGAGTATGTTAAGAACAAGGTGGAAATTGTCGGTGTCATAGCTGACGGCTCACAGTTGCTGGGGTTTTCATCTGCATATTTAGGCACTGAGGATAGTATAAAAGAAAAGCCTGATTTCAGAGATCTTTATGCTAATGTCAATAAGCATGGCAACATGATGCTGATAGTTCCGACAGACTGTCTTAAAGATATAAACTGTAAAATATATCCTTGTGGCAATCAAATAGTAACGTTAAAGGATAATGTAAGCAATGAGCGTTTTAAGGAGCTTGAATTATATCTGAGAGATTATGGCAGGGTTTTTGACTTTGAGGATTTCAGAGAAAATTCGCTTGTCTATATTAATGGTCAGCTTATCAAGCTTGTTCCAATGCTTATATGCGTGATAGTTCTTGTTATTGTAAGCTCAGTTTCGGCTTCGGCAGTGAACATAAAAAAGAGACTTGGAGATTATGGTATCTATTATCTCTGCGGAGCAAAGTGGAACGCATATATCAAGATAGATCTTGTGTGTGATCTTATGACCGCAGTTATGGCA
>UMJW01068756.1_pt1 | contig 18512 bp, 12 predicted proteins | sample 1966151 | NCBI WGS metagenome assembly UMJW01 (sample SAMEA4836160, study PRJEB28245) | human gut metagenome | biome: gut microbiome; material: fecal sample | place: Denmark | collected 2008
ACACCAAAATCAGCTTTTCATTTATAATGCGTCACCCCTGCACTTAGCTCGGAGCCGTTCGCAGTTTCTCACGAACTAATTCCTATTTTGAGGCGCTTGAAGCGGATCCCATTGAGATGTTATAGACAAGATCTCTTATGCCCCGATATGACTTTCCTTTAGAAGTGGTAGATCTCCACGTGGATATTTTCAAATTCCTAGGGAGGAAATAAAAATTCTCCACGTGGAGACGAAATGAAACTTCGGAGGAATCGTTTCTTCCCTACGTGGAGAATAAAAAATATCCACGTGGAGATTTGAGATTTTCCACGTGGATATCGTGTTAGAGATTAGAAGTTAGAAACGAGTAGCCCTTTGTAGGGACTCCCGACTCGCTTTGACACAACGGACGCTACAAGCTCTACCCATCGTTACTCGTAAGACTTGAGCAAACGACGAGGGGCGACACCTAGACTCCTTGGTCTAAGTGCCGCCCCCTTTGTTTGTGTGCGGTTCATTTGCTGACCCTACTTAGCGGGGGCAGCCACCGTTATTAGTACTTGACCTCCTCGTCTTGACCCATCTCGTGACGGGTGATCTTCTTGCGATCGATGGCACGCCAAGCGTAGAAAATGTACGCCAGGACAAACGGGATCAGCAGCGATACGATGCTCATAGCCTTCAGCGTGTAGGGGCTAGAGCTACTGTTGCGTATCGTCAGCGAGCTATTGAGATCTGCTATCGAGGGGTAGTAAGCCGTGTTGTTGTACCCGAGGATGAGGAGCAAGCTCAGGACAGCAAGGACGACACCGACACCTTCGAGCCAGATACCCTTGCGGAAGCCTTTCTTGACCAGCGTGAGGATCACGCCAGCTAGGACCAGCACCACGCCTACAAGGAAGACGATGAGGATCACGGGCATAGCGAGGAAGTTGTGCAGGTACTTATACTGTACTAGGCTCACGGCACCCGTGCTTGGGTCGACATCGTATCCCTTGGTCACCATGAGGAAGACCACATAAGCGACGAAGAGGACGACGAAGATAGCTGCATTGGGTAGCAAACTCTTGCGAGCACGCTCGTAGGCGACCTCATCTTCGATATTGTTGATGAAGTATAGGAGTGCCGTAGTGCGTGCGAGGAAGAGGAGCGTCACACCGAGTACCACATTCCAGGGGTTGAAGATCGCCTCCAGTCCGTGTAGCTGTAGCCCTGTGAGTGGATCGGGCTGCCAGACAGAGATGGTCTGCATAGAGGCGCCGAGGTCGTAGATAGCACTCTTGTCCACGATGAAGTTACCGCCTGTGAAGAGCGTCGATACCGCAGCTCCTAGTAGTACCGGAGCCAAGACACCATTGATAAAGAGGAAGGTCTGGAAGGTCTTCTTGCCCCATACGTTGCCATGCTTAGACTGATACTCGTACGAGACAGCCTGTATGACAAAGGTCAAGCAGATCAAGATCCATACCCAGTAAGCTCCACCGAAGCTGGTCGAGTAGAAGAGCGGGAAGGAAGCAAAGAAGGCGCCTCCGAAGGTGACTAGCGTCGTGAGCGTAAACTCCCATTTACGACCCGTCGAATTGACGAGCATGCGCTGCAGCGGCTCGTCACGACGCGCTGCAAAGATAAAGGTCTGTCCGCCCTGCACAAAGAGCAGGAAGACAAGCAGGGCTCCCAGCAGTGAGACTAGGAACCACCAGTATTGCTGTAGAAATGCGTAGTCCATTATGATAGTGTGTCTATGGGGTTAGTGATTACTTACTCTCACGCTTGCTAAAGAGCTGCTCCACATCATTCAGATGAGACTCAGGACCATGCTTGATCGCCTTGATCATGATGCTCAGCTCTGCAATGAGGAGGATCGTAAAGAGTACGGCAAAGATGAAGAACGTGGTCATCACGTTGGCGGGAGCAAGCTTAGAGACAGCGGCGTTCAGTGGGAGCATATCCTGGATAGCCCATGGCTGACGACCCAGCTCGGCAACGATCCATCCAGCCTGACTGGCGATCCACGCTAACGGGATGCAGATGACCGTGATGATGTGTAGCCAGCGATAGCGTGCGAACTCCTCAGCACTCTTCTTGCGCTGCAGGATCCACACGAGGAGGAGGACAAGAATAAAGAGGAAGCCGCAACCGACCATGATACGGAAGGCGTAGTACATGAGTGGCACATTGGGTACCAAGTCCGCCTTGTCCTGTACATAACCATAGCCAAAGTGGTCGAAGTTCTCCTGTATGATCGCATTCTGACGATCCATCTCGGCAGCGTCACCTGCCTTCTGCGCTTCGCCATAAGCAGCGAGCGCCTCGATAGCTATCTTGCCACGACGCATACGCTCATCAGCTGAGAGCGCTTGGTTGCCGTCCTGGTCGTAGTAACCACCCTCTAGGATATTGTTGATACCTGGCACGTAGCCACTGGTAGAGCGTGTACCCAGCCATGAGAGCATAGAGGGCATCTTGATGTTGAAGACGAATGGATCTTGATTCTCCTCAGCCAGTGGCGTGAGTTTGTTACAGTCGAGCAGACCGATAGCGCTGAGTCCTAGTCCCTTGCCGTCAGCAGTCTTGCCGTCGGGGGTGCTTTCGCCAGCATCGTAGAGCGCCTCCATAGCAGCGAGCTTCATAGGTTGACGCTGAGCCACGTTGTAACCAGAGGTATCTCCCGTGAAGGCGGTGAGCAAGGCAGCAATCAGTCCGAAAGGAGCTATGATACGACTATTGGCTAGTGCGAACTCCTTGTGCTTGCCACGAAGGATGTAGATAGCGCAGATACCCAGCGCAAAGATAGAGCCGAGCGTCCAAGAGGAGATGGTCGTATGCCAGAACTTATTGACTGCTGAGCTAGAGAGTGCTACGGCCCAGAAGTCGGTCATCTCACTACGTACGGTAGCGGGGTTGAAGGCCATACCGACAGGGTCTTGCATCCAGGCGTTAGCGACAAGAATCCAGACAGCCGATATGGTCGCACCGATGACGGTCAGCCACGTAGATGCTAGGTGGAAGCCACGGCTCACCTTGTTCCACCCGAAGAACATGACAGCGATGAAGGTCGCCTCCATAAAGAAGGCTAGAATACCCTCGATAGCAAGCGGAGCACCAAAGATGTCACCCACGAGCCAGCTGTAGTTGGACCAGTTGGTACCAAACTCAAACTCGAGGATCAGTCCCGTGGCGACGCCGATGGCGAAGTTGATACCAAAGAGCTTCTGCCAAAACATCGCCCAACGCTTCCACTCGGGGCGATTGGTGCGATAGTACTTAGTCTCGGCTATCGACATGATCACACCCAGTCCGAGTGTGAGTGGCACAAAGAGCCAGTGATAGCATGCGGTCAGAGCAAATTGCAATCTAGACCAGAGGAGTAAAGCGTCTACATTCATTATGCTATATAGTTAAGTTAGTGATTGTCTTGATGGAGCGTGTCGATGACAGGTGCCGTAAGCTGATGCTGCACGAACTCTATCTGCGCCTCCCGGTCTCCCTGCTCGGCAATAACCCGCGGGAAGAAGATAGGACGCAAGATGGCAAACATGATAAAGAGCTTGATGGCTACAATAATCCACAGCAGACGGCTCGTGCGGCTTTGACTCCGCAACCCGTCACGATAAAGGTCATAAAACCACCGAAGTCCCCCGTGCCCCTTGCGCGCTGTACCCGTAGATTCTGTATCCATACTCATCGACACTAGCTGATATTTGCAACAAATGTAGTGTTTCTACACTAAAGAAGAGGTCTACTGGTGGAATATGTCATAAGAAAGAACGATTTTGTCAAGTCAACCTCGCCGTCACCGCCCTATCGCTAAGATAGACTCGGGAATGATCTGGTGCAGCCAGTCGATCACCTCGCCATCGGTTGCCTCCTCAGCAAGAGCCACTATGATTGTGTCGTACCCAGCCACGCTACCGAGCGAGAGCGACGACGAAGAGCTGTCGAGGATGGTCGCTATAGACTGCGCAAAGCCAGGCTCTGTGCGGATCACCAGCATCTGCCCCGAGATCGCATACGAGCGGAAGCCGACCGTCGGAGAGATCAGTCCCGTGGGTTGCGTCGTGACAGCGTCAGACTGCGGCATCAGGGGGAGCTGATAGCACGACTTGAAGGAGCCGGGGCGCACCCCCTTGGTGGCACCCAGCTCAGAGAGGTAGGTCGAGAGCGTCCCCTGCGTGATGGAGATGTTACGTCCTCGCAGTAACTCGAGGAGCATCGCTTGGTCTGTTACTTCGTGGGTCCTCAGCAGGTCGGCGATGACACTGAGCCGCTGACTCTTCGTTTGCTTACTCATTATGGTACTCAGGGGTGATACTTCGATGGCACAAATGTACTCTTTTATTCCTATCCTAGACTAGTCTGAGCGATGTGTTGACTATACATTTGACTTAGTAGAGGAGGGTGGCGACGAGCGGGAGGTGGTCGCTGGGACCGGCGAGGTAGCTGTCGCCGCCGTACGTTCGTCGCGGACGGCCCCACGGGGCTGGGCTCTCGTGCATGTACTTCTGCAGGGGCAGGGCTATGCGTACCGTCTCTAGCTCTAGACGCGGGTAGCGCGTCTCGGTGAGCAGCGTGCGGGAGACGAAGAGTCGGTCGATGCGCTCCCAGTAGCCTCGGTAATAGTAGCTCCCCGGGGGCATCGTCTTGAGTTGCTCGTCGGTGAATGGTGGCGTGAGGTCTACCATCGCTAACGAATCGCTTTGAGATAGGTAGGTGTGGTAGGAGGCAGCCCAGCTGTCGGTCAAGCCATCTTCTGGGGTGGCGTTGAAGTCACCCACGACGATGATGCTTTGCTCAGGATTAGCCCTCAAGAGGCTATCGGTACGCATGCGGAGCATCTCGATGAGCGCAGCACGAGCCGCCTCGGCAGTAGCTCCTCCTCGGCGTGAGGGGAGGTGGCAGACGATGAGCGAGAGCGGCGCTGCGGAGGGGAGGCGACCGGAGACGAAGAGCAGATTGCGTGTCGGGTAGATGCTGTCGGGCGTGATGCGGAGGGGCCACTCCTCGGTCTGCTCTACGGCAAAGCGGTCTGCGTCATAGAGCAGTGCCACGTGAGAGCCACGGCGGTCGGAGCCTGTGGCGCAGATGGTCTTGTAGTTGCCCCCTCGTAAGAGTGTGTGGTGCGCCAACTGCTCGAGCGCCTCTACGCTCTCGACCTCTTGTAGTGCTAAGAGAGCGGGTATATCCCAAGCGGTCGCATGAGAGATCACCTCGGCTAGCTGATGGCACTTGCGCTTCATACGCTCTGCCGTCCACCCTTTGCGGGCCGTGGGGAGATACTCACGATCATCCCAGCGGGTGCTGGGGATGGTGTCAAAGAGGTTCTCCACATTGTATGAGACAATGGTAAACCTCTGCTGCGCTACCAAGCAGTAGCCACTGCCTAAGAGCAAAAAGAATAGCACGAACCCACGGAAGTTTAGGAAGATGGAGCTGGTCATCTCAAATAGAAAAGGAAGCGACGCTCCCATAGAGTCTACTGTCTCTACGAGAGCGTCGCTTTACGTTGATATGTTGATATAGTGTCTAGATTACCAGACCACGACACGCTCCTCAGGAGCAATGTACATGGGGTCGCCAGGCTGGATGTTGAATGCCTCATAGAAGGCATCAATGTTCTTCAGCGCCTGATTGACACGATAGATGCCCAAGCTGTGTGGGTCGATCTTGGTCAGACGTATCTCCTCCTCGGGAGTGATGTTCTGTCCCCATACACGAGCGTAACCGATGAAGAAGCGCTGTGCTGGTGTGAAGCCATCAATCTTCTCGACCGTCTTGCCCTCGAGCTGCTTCTGGAGTGCTAGGTAAGAGACGAGGAGACCGCCCTGGTCAGCGATATTCTCACCGAGCGTTAGGTGACCATCAGCGTTGAGGTTATCATTGATCTTGATCTGGCTGAACTGCTGAGCGAGACGCTCCGTAGAGTTCTTGAAGTTCTTCTTGTCAGCCTCGGTCCACCAGTTGTGCATATTGCCGACAGCGTCAAACTCGCTACCCTGATCGTCAAATCCGTGCGTCATCTCATGACCGATGACCACACCGATAGCTCCATAGTTGACAGCGTCATCAGCGTTGATGTTGAAGAAAGGAGGCTGTAGGATACCAGCTGGGAAGCAGATCTCATTCGTCGAAGGCATGTAGTAAGCGTTGACATCCTGAGGATTCATGAGCCAACGAGAGCGATCGACTGGCTGACCTAGCTCAGACATGTTGAAGTCGTGCTCGAACTGGATAGCACTGCGAAGGTTCTCCACAAAGCTCTTGTCCTCTGAGATGTTGAGCTTAGAGTAGTCCTTCCACTTGTCAGGGTAGCCGATCTTGACGGTGAATTTAGAAAGCTTCTCGATAGCCTTCTGCTTCGTTTCGTCAGACATCCACTCGAGCTGAGAGATACGATCCTTGAGCGCAGCCTGTAGGTTGCTGATCATCGTCTCCATACGCTCCTTAGCCTCTGCGGGGAAGTACTTCTTGACATAGACCTCGCCGAGTGCCTCTCCAAGCGTGCCATTGAGGAGGTTGACAGCACGACGCCAGCGTGGGTGCATCTCCTTGACACCTGAGAGTGTAGTGGAGTAGAAGTCAAAGCTAGCCTGTACAAAGTCATCCGAGAGATAGCTAGCATAACCGTCGATGGTCTGTGCTAGGACATAGTCCTTGAGTGCCTGTAGGTCTGCCGTGGGGAACCACTTGCTAAACTTCTTGAAGAAGTCTAGCTGACCAGCATTCCAAGACTCTAGAGTCTGAAGCTTGCGCCCCTCGATGTAGCGTGCCCAGTCGAAGCCAGGGTTGTCAGCGACAAACTTCTTAACCTCAACCTTGTTGAAGTTGCGAGCTACATCACGAAGCTGTGTCTGCGAGTAGCACATATCAGCTAGTACGTTGCTGATAGCGATATTATTTTTCGCAATGCGCTGCGCATCCTCGGCAGAGTAGCCAGCGAGCTGAGCGATGCGCTCGATGTACTGGTTGTAAGCCTTGATGATCTCCGCATTCTTTGGGTCTGTGTAGTACTCCTTGTTGCCCAGAGCCAGACCTGTCTGGTTGAGGTTGAAGATGTTCATATCGCTATTCTCAGCATCGGCCATGACGTAGGTGCCAAAGAAGGTAGCATCCCCCTTGTTGTCCTGCTGAGCTGCGAAATCTACGAGCGCCTCCTTAGAGTCGATAGCCTCGATAGCCTTTAGTTCGTCCAGGATCGGCTGAGCGCCTAGCTCGTTGCGCTTGACACTATCGATAGCCTGCTTGTATAGTACAGAGACGCGATACTCGTTGGTTCCAGCCTTGTAGCTACCCTTAGCGAGCTCATCAACGATACCGTGGATCTGCTCGAGTGAGCGATCACGTAGCACGTCGAAGGTGCCGAAGCGACTGTAAGCCGGCTTCAGTGGATTAGCCTTGATCCAGCCACCATTGACATAATGGTAGAAGTCATCCTGTGGACGCACGAGGGTGTCCATATCAGCTAGATTGATAGCTGGGACGATCTCCTCGTTGGTCTGATTCTCCTGCTTCTTGTTACAAGCAGAGAACGTAATAGATGCTGCGCATAGAGCAGCAACTAGTAGTTTGCAATTGTTCATATTCGATTGTTCGATTTCAAAATGATTCATAAGTAGAGGAAGAGCCTAACCTAGAGTAGAGGTGAAGGATACTCACCCGCCTCAGTCAGCTTTGCCAGATGCTCTATGACCATATCACGATCAGAGGCATAAGTAGCGCCAAACCAGCGAGCATCTGTGCTCAAGACCTGTACCTGCGCGAGCCCCTGACGGATCAGCGTGTCGACAACTGTCGGGATAAAGAACTCCGACGTAGGCTCGTTGATATGATCCTTGAGGAAGTCCGCAAAGAGTCTCTCAGAGTGCTCCAAGTAGTCAGGCGTAAAGCCCCAGAGATTCATCGATACGAGTGTACCGCGAGCTATGGAGAGCTTCTTGCCGTCGTGCATGCTGACTATCTCATGGTTCTCATTCTCGTGGATGTTCTTATGCTCGGTAATGTGCATGAGGTAGCCCTCGGGCGAAGCCTTGCATACGCCACGGCTCACACTACCCTCAGCGGTGAGCGTGCTCTCGATGTCGTAAGCGACCATACAGTAAGCACCACGACTATCATCGGGGAGCTGAGAAAGGTAGTCACTCATCGTCTGAAAAGCCTCACGACCGTAGAAGTCGTCAGCATTGATTACTGCAAAAGGGCCATCGATCTCAGGTGCCGCCATCATCAGGGCGTGGTTAGTACCCCATGGCTTGGTGCGCTCGGCTGGAGCGGCAAAGCCCTCGGGCAGCGAGTCTATCTCCTGATAGACGACCGCCGTGTCGACTGCCTTCTGGTACTTCTGTAGCACCTGTTCCTTAAATTGCTCAGCAAAGGCGTGACGTATGACAAAGACCACCTTGCCAAAGCCTGCTCGGATCGCATCAAAGACTGAGTAGTCCATAATACTCTCACCAGCCGGCCCCAGCTTGTCTAGCTGCTTGAGTCCGCCATAGCGACTGCCCATGCCAGCAGCCATAATGACTAGTGTAGGTTTCATTCGATCGTTAGTTGTTAAGTGTGTGTAGGGGGTGCCACGTTATAAGCGACGTGCGCCCCCCTCTACGTTATTGCGGATAGTGCGTATTTGAGTCGTCCAGATGCTCTAGCACCTCTTCGAGATAGCGTCGTGACTCCTCACGAGCCAGCTCTAGATTGTGCAGCTTGTAGTTACCACAGTCACGAGGAGCCACGCCAGGCACAGCGCCCTCATAGTGCGCTACAAAGTCAAAGGCACGGCGGAGCAGGTCTGCGATATCTAGTGGGTTAAGGTCTCCGACTATAATCAGGTAGTTGCCCGTCAAGCAACCCATCGGTCCCCAGTAGATGATACGACTCCCCCACTCGGGATCATTGCGCAGATAGGTCGCTACGAGATGCTCTATCGTATGCAGAGCACTCAGATCGAGGACTGGCTCACGATTGGGAGCCTTCATGCGTATGTCGAAGGTGGTCACAACCTGATCACCCACGAGGTCACGACGAGAGACATAGACACCACGCTTGAGACGCTCGTGATCTATGGTAAAGCTTGGAATATCCTTCATCACTTCAGATTTCGTAAGCTACTTTTTCTCGCTATATGCGAGTACTCCAGGCTCTATCTCTAGCGGATTGTCGTAGAAGGTGGGATAGTTAAAGAGGCGAGCCGGGCGCTCTCCCCACAGCGTGATCTTGTCACCCGTGATATGGAGCATACTCCCCTCTCGCAGACCTAGGACGTCACAGTTGGGATTGTACTTGACAAACTCACGAATACGCTGCTCGCGCGTCTCGCCGCCATGTCCCTCAGGATGTGCATCGAGGTAGTGCGGATTGATCTGGAAGGAGATCAGCCCCAGCGCCTGCGTTGTATCAGGATTGCAGATAGGCATATCGTTTGTCGTCATGATCGTCGGGCAGGCTAGGTTAGAGCCAGCGCTCCAGCCCACGTAGGGGATGCCGTCCTCGAGGACACGCTCACGGATCAGCTTCATAGCACCCATATCTTGTAGTTGCTTGAGGAGAGCCCATGTGTTGCCACCACCCACCATAATAGCCTGTGCAGAGGCGATAGCTTGTAGCGGCTTATCGTAGGTGTGCAGACCCGTGACATTGACACCAACGCCACCAAGAGCATTATTAACCTTAGCTACATACTCATCCCAGCTATAGGTGATAGCGGCATAAGGGACAAAGAGTACATCCTGAGCCACCGGACCTAGGAAGCGGCCAATCTCCTCGGCGGCGTAGCCTAGGTAGGGCTGCCCCTGTGATGCAGAGTTGGATATCAGTAAGAGTTTCTTCATGTCTATACCAAATTGGTTGAGATAATCTAGTCGCAAAGGTACAAAATAGAAACACACGGCTCCACGTTTTGCGGGCTCTAAATTTCACAAATCTCACGCGTAACGATCCGTTGGAACGCCTGGTTAGTGTCTAGCGGGAGGACATCCGTTATGTCAAGACGAAACTAGTTTTGACGTCAAGATGTTGACTCTATAACCTTTTAACATGAACAGACACTCAAGCCAGTCTTCCCTACAAGCCACTACACATCAGCTTGTTAAGCTAGCTCACAAAGATTTGCGGAGTCGGGTAGACCTATCGCCTTTTGTAGAAATGTTGTACCTTCGTAACGGCACCAGCCGAACGGATACCGAACTAATATGGATCAAGACAATCACGACATAGAGCAAGAGCAGGAGATGGAGGAGACCACTCCGACAGATATAGAAGCGGCATCGACCAGTGCCGACCCGAGCGATGAGGGCTACGTGGCTCCCGAAGAGGACGAGGGCGAGGGACACCTGCATACCCTCGGCGGGATGTACCGTCACTGGTTCCTCGACTACGCATCGTACGTAATCCTCGAGCGTGCCGTGCCTCACATTGAGGACGGACTCAAGCCGGTGCAACGACGGGTGCTCTACACGATGCACCTGATGGAAAACGGCACCCTCCATAAGGTTGCGAAGATCGTGGGTGCTACGATGGCATACCACCCACACGGTGATGCCTCGATCAATGATGCTTTGGTACAGCTCGGTCAGAAGGGCTATCTCATCGACACGCAGGGTAACTGGGGTAACATACTCACAGGCGACGAGGCGGCAGCTGGTCGATACATCGAGGCTAAGCTCTCTAACTTTGCCCTCGAGATACTCTTTGGTGACAAGATCACCCCCTGGATGAAGAGCTACGACGGTAAGTCTCGTGAGCCTGTTTACCTGCCCGCCCGCTTTCCCCTACTACTAGCGCAAGGTGCCGAGGGCATCGCTGTGGGTCTCTCCTGCAAGATCCTCCCGCACAATCCTAAGGAGCTGATCGAGGCTGCCTGTGCTTACCTTCGTGGAGAGCCCTTTACCCTCTACCCTGACTTCCCCACGGGTGGCATTATTGACGTGGATCGCTACAACGATGGTAAGCGGGGCGGACAGGTCAAGAGCCGAGCACGCATCGAGCGTATCGAGGATCGTGTGCTGAGTGTGCGTGATCTGCCCTTTGGCAAGACCACCTCGACGCTCATTGACTCGATCCTAAAGGCAAACGACAAGGGACTGATCAAGATCAAGCGCATCGATGATATGACCGCCGAGACGGCCGACATACGCATCTACCTACCCGTAGGGGTCTCGGCCGATAAGACGATCGACGGGCTCTACGCTTTCACCGATTGCGAGGTCTCTATCTCGCCGAATGCTTGTGTCATCGAGGACGACAAGCCACGCTTCCTCGGCGTGAGCGACCTGCTACGTCACTCGGTGAAGCATACGCGTGAATTGCTGCAGGAGGACCTGCGCCTACAGTTACACGACCGTCAGGAAGAGTATATGGGAGCTTCGCTAGAGCGGCTCTTCATCGAGCATCGTATCTATAAGTTACGTCCCTTTGAGGAGGCTCCTGATCAGCAGACAGCTCTAGACGTAATCCGCAAGGCTCTAGAGCCTATTGTGGGCGACTCTCTGCTAAGGCCCATCACGGACGATGACTTAGCACGCCTCCTAGAGATCAAGATGGCGCGGATCCTGAAGTTTAACCTAGAGAAAAACGAACAGCTCATCCTACGCCTCACCGAGGAGATGGCGCAGATACAGCACCACCTAGACCACATCACCGACTACACGATACACTACTACAGTTCGCTCCTAGAGGAGTATGGCGCTGGCTGGGAGCGGCGCACTCAGATCGGACACTTCGGGACGATCGAGGCTACGAAGGTGGTCGAGGAGAATCTCAAACTCTACATAGATCGCAAGATGGGCTTCGCTGGGACTGGCATCAAGGGCGGAGAGTACGTGTGCGACTGTAGCGAGATCGATGATATGATCGTCTTCTTCCGTGACGGTACCTATCTGATTACCAAAATCGAAGAGAAGAAGTTCCTCGGCAAGGAGCGTGTACTACATATTAATAAGTATGTGCGAGGCGACAAGCGCACGATCTACAATGCTATCTATCTGGATGGTAAAACGAAGACTTCGTTTATCAAGCGCTTTCACGTGTCGGCCAGCATACGTGATCGTGGGTACAACCTAACTATGGGGACTCCGGGGAGCAAGGTGCTCTACTTCTCAGCCAATCCGAATGGAGAGGCAGAGAGCGTGATGGTCAAGTTACTCCGAGGTGCCACTTCGCGACGTATCCTTGTCTTTGAAAAGGACTTTGCTGATATTGCTATCAAGGGACGCTCTGCCAAGGGCAATATCGTGACCCGCGCTCCGATCGAGCGTATCACACTCAAGGAGCAGGGTGGATCGACCCTCGGAGGACGCAAGGTCTGGTTTGACCCAGATGTGAACCGCATCAACTACAATGACCAGGGGAACTACCTAGGCGAGTTTGAGTCGAGCGACCGCATCCTCGTCATTCTACCTTCGGAGCAGGCTTATACGACAGACTTTGGCGAGAGTAACCACTTCTCTGAGTCGCCCAAGGTCATCGAGAAGTATGACCCCGACAAGGTCTGGAGCGTCATCTACACCACACCTGAGGGAGTTACCTACATCAAGCGTGTCTCTATGCCCGACAGCAAGCGACCGCAGGCTATCATAGACCCTGAGGAGCAGCTACTGGCTCTCACCGATGAAGCTGAGGCGCAGTTTACTCTGATCACGAAGCCGCAAGGACGCAAGAAGGCGGCGACGATCGAGATCTCTGTGACTGAGTACGAGCCACTCAAGAAGATCTCCGCACGTGGCAAGCGGATCACCGCGCTACCTATCGACAGCTTTGAGAAGGTAGAGTCCGTAGCAGACGAGACGGAGGAAGAGGAAGAAGAACTAACCGACGAATAAGCTAAGCAATACGGTCTATGAAACAAAGATTACGACACCTACTTCTAGCGCTTTGCTTGGGGCTATCACTGATGGGTACAAGCAGCTCACTCTCTGCACAGGAGGCAGATACGACTACCACGACTACCACGACAGCCACTACGCCCTACCGACTGCTCTATCTATCGCACGAGTTTCGCTTCGGGTGGAACACATTATATAATGAGTACCTCTCCCCACTCTACTACCGTGGGCAGTCGCTGAGCTACCGACTCTCCTCGGAGGCTCCTATCACACAGGCTCACCCTGAGTGGCTCCTCTTGCAGAGCACACAGATCACTGGTGGGCAGCTACTCAACCCCGCACGCACTGGAGCTACCAGTCATCTCGCTTTCGACACGAAGTGGAGCTTCGTGCATCAATGGCGTCTGCCCTTTGGGATGGTCGTGGGCGTAGGCCCTGGCGTTATGGTCGAGGGGGCTACCTCTTACAACGGGCGCAACCAAAACAACCCGGCCGATCAGCAACTCAACGGCGACCTAACGGCACAAGCCTTGGCAGCCTATCGTCTACGCATCGGGTGGTTCGTCGCTGATCTGCGCCTTCAGATGATCTCAGCACTGGTCGGTCTAGGCTTCGCACCTTATTACAATGAGTCTTACCTACAGGCTTACTACTACGACAAGCTCATCAACCACTTTGCCCTGCACACCTTCGGTCGGCGGCACTACTACCAGATAGGAGTGGCTCTCGACATCCCTATATGGCGCATTATGACCCTGCGCATGACCTACGACTACACTAACTCGGCAAGACGCATCCACTCCATCTATCGAGGATTCTCAGGGCACTATCTAGGAGTCGGTCTAGCCACTTACTTCCGGCCCTTCCGAGGATACCAAGAGGTACATAACGCAAACCACACGACTGCCATCAGCTTATGAATCTAATGAGACTACAGAGCGGGCTTGTCGGCCTGCTACTCCTGCCACTCCTGCTTGCCTGCACACAAGAGCCGAAGGAGCAGGGATACACCAGAGACTATCAGACCAACTTCACCGCACTCTGGACCATACTAGACGAGGGGTACTGCTTCTTTGACGATAAGCTCCCAGCTGCAGGCGATACCACCTGGAGCGACCTCAAGGAGATCTACACGCCTCTAGTACAGCGATGCCAGTCGGAGGATGAGTTTTTCGACCTCATGGTAGAGCTAATGTGTCACCTCAAGGATGGACATGTAAATCTTTTTGCTCCCTTTGATGTAGGAGGATGGGATATTCGCAAAGGAGCTAGATACTGTCTGGATAGTCGCATACGTAACCTTTATCTACAGCCTCATGTGCGCCGCGCTGGCTCGATCTACTATACGCCGATCACTTACAATGGACATGCAGCTGACTCAATCGGCTATATGGTGATTCCCTCTTTCTCCTCGTCTATCTCCTTGACTCATCTGCACGCCGTCTTTACCAGGTTGGCGCATTGTCGCGGTCTGATCATCGATATGCGTAGCAATGGCGGTGGACTGCTGACCAATGCGGATCGTCTGGCTAGCGTCTTGATACCCTCCGATACGGTCGTCGGCTATATGAGTACGAAGACTGGACCTGGACATCAAGACTTCGGTCCGCTCAAAGAGATCAAGCTCTCTCGTGCCCCCATCAGCTGGCAGCGTCCTACGGTGATCCTCGTGGATCGTGGCACTTACAGCGCAGCTAACTCGCTCGTCGCTTATGTCAAGGGGACGACCCGCCACGTCCTCTTCATGGGAGATCGTACAGGTGGTGGCGGAGGTCTACCTCGTAGTAGCGAACTGCCCAATGGCTGGTGGCTACGCTACTCCTCCTCTCGTATGTACGATGCTCAGCAGCACAGCATCGAGGCAGGCATCGAGCCACACATTATCCAGGAGCAGACGGACGAGGCGACGGCGCAGCAGCAAGATGCGCTCATCGAGCGTGCTATCACGATACTCCTCGCGGCAACTAAGTAACTCCCCACACATCAGACGAGACTGTTGCAAAAGTCAACAGTCTCACAATCTTGCCTGCAAGATTGTCCAGACTTTGCAGAAAGGATGAAGCGCAAGGCGCTGAGGGTGAGGTCTGAAGGGAGCATACCTCCGTATGTGACCGAAGCCGAATCCCGAAAGCAACACAGCGATTCGCCTTTATGCAACAGTCTCCAGACCTATAAACACAAAAAGAGCCTCCCATCTCAGGAGGCTCTCTTTGTGACCGCGGCAGGATTCAAACCTGCAACCTTTTGATCCGTAGTCAAATGCTCTATTCAGTTGAGCTACGCGGCCGATGAAAACTAAACCCTTAAAAAAACGACAAACAAGGAGCTGAAACAGTCGGACGCTCACAAGTGTGAGGCGTTCCTCCCCGTTTGCAGATGCAAAGGTACAACATTTTTCGGAACCTGCAAGCCTTTTCCGCAAAAATATTTCAGCACAACGAGCAAACAGCACCTAGGATAGCACACAACATAAAGAGAGACAATGAGATAAGCCGTATAAAAACATTTTACTCCCTTCCAACATCTAAATCCTTTACTCAAGGCTCTCCACCGAGGTCCTCCAGAGAGACTATCACACCTCTAGAGCCTTTGTAGGCTCTAGCTAATCGTATATTGGTATTCACCATAGAGCAAATCAGCATAGTTAGGTATTTTCGGCAGGGAGAATAGCCCGTAACTTTGTACAAATAAATGGAGCACACACGAAAGAATTACAACGCTCCTCGATTACCCCACAATTCGACCAACTAAGTATCTATCTATGCAACAGAAACGACTACGTTTTAGTACATTACTCTTATGTCTCCTGCTACCGCTCATCGGGCAGCTTCAGGCGCAGACCATAGACTTGGGAGACTTTGCCGATCCCTCGTCACACTTCAACCAGAGCATCGGGCAGACGGCGCCTTTTGACTTCGACTACCTCAGTAGCGTCACCCAGCAGATCTACACCGCTGCGGAGCTACAGGGACTAGAGGGAAAGGAAGTTACCAAGCTTGCTTTCCAAATTTATCTATCCGATGGTGAGTCCTACAATACCGAGTACACCAATGACCTTCAGATCTACCTTACCAACGTATCCGATGACCACTTTGAGCAAGTATCGGGCAAGTATTATTGGCTACCTATCAACGCAGACCAGGATCTCTATATGCAGAAGACGATCACGCTTGATCTGATGGACTTAACCATCAATGGTAACCGCAAGACCTCACAGGCTGGCGTAGACTATCACACGCTAGAGCTAGAGCTCGACAAGCCTTTTGTCTACACGGGGCAATCTATCCTCCTCTCCGTACGCTCTAAGGCTAGCAAGCCCGCTAGCGATAGCAGATCCTATATAGAGTTCTGTAGCTATCCTAAGAATGTCAAAGAGATGCCCGTCCGCACGATCAATAAAGCGACAGACAAGGCTATCAGCGAGGGCTTCGTTGGTGTACTCGGTGAGACCGCTGATCGTGGGCAGATGGATCGTGCCGTGATGCGTATCACTTTCCGCAATGCCAGCACACCACAGCCTAGTTACGACCCGATACACCCAGTCGTACAACTCACCGAGGCTGGTTTTCTAGCTAAGCTTATGCAGGGTATGGATCTCCTTAAGTGCCAGTCCATCACGGTGTCTGGTCCGATGAATTCTGAAGACTGCAAGACGATACGGGACAATATGGGCAATCTGACCGAGATCAACATCGCAGATGCGACCTTTGATGAGGATCAGCTCCCCGAGGCTGCCTTTTATAATATGCCACTCGTTCGCAAGGTGACACTTCCCCTCACCCTCAAGGTGGTTGGCGAGAGGGCTCTAGCTCAGATGTATCAGCTGGAGGAGCTAGTCCTTGGCAGTCAGGTGACTAAGATATGCGATAGTGCCTTTACGCAAAATAGCCGTCTGACCAAGATCAGCCCGATGCCTGCACTCACCACTATTGGCAAATATGCTCTTAAAGAGTGTACAGCACTCACCACTTTTCCTTGGTCTGAAACACTGACGACGCTAGACACTGAGAGCTTTTCAGGCTCTGGGCTCACCGAGGTGCGTCTACCCAATGTTGCTGTCGTACCTAGCACCTGCTTCGCCAGCTGTAAGGCACTTGCAAAAGTGTATCTCGGAGCCAAGACCACTGAGGTTATGTATGGCGCATTTGCTCAGTGTAAGGCGCTGACAGATATTACTGTCGAGGCGGTGCAGCCTCCTAAGGCTCACATCAAGGCCTTCAACGGGCTCAAGCCTGCGGACATCAGCTCCATCAATCTCTTCGTACCTAGTGATGCACAAGCGACCTACAAGGAGGCTAATGTGTGGAAGGGCTTCCACATCGCCCCCATCCCAGGCACAGAGCCTCAGGTCAAGAAGTATCTACTCACCTATCGTGTCATCGGAGAGCATGGCTCGCTAACGGCCAAAACGGCTACCGGCGTAGAAATACCTTCGCAGACAGAGGTCGAGGAGCATACGGCTATCACCTTTACCGCAGACCCAGATCTTGACTACATCGTCAAGAGCTTTAAGGTCGATGGTACAGAAACTCCGATGACCGCTGGCGAGCAAAACAGCCAGACATATACGCTCAACATCGAAGCTGCCACAGAGGTAACGGTCGAGTTCGTTCATCGTCCCTATACGGTCACCTACTCTGTACGAGACAATGTGGGAGGCACGATCACAGCGACCTACAAGGGGCAGCCACTCGCCTCAGGAGCTACGACAGCTGTCGGGGAGTCTGAGACGATCATCTTCACAGCCCACCCAGAGGAGCACTACCACGTCAAGAAGTGGGTCGTCAACGGTCAGGAGAGTCCCAAGCCTGCTGAAAACAATCAGTGGCAAGTGATCTCTGGCAAGGACTACGTCGTCGAGGTCCTCTTCGAGCGTGACAAGGTCTACTATACGGTCGATGTATCTCAGGAGGGCAATGGTGGTCCTATCTACCTAGAGGTAGGTGGCGTACGCAGTGCTCTCAAGAGCAAAGTGCCTGAGAATATGGACATCCGTGTCTACGTCGAGCCTGACAAGGGCTACCGCCTAGACTACTGGATGGTCAATAGGGAGCGCATCAACCCAGTCGATGGCTCGCTAGAGTACACGACCAAGGCAACGAAGGATCTACGCATCGTAGCTTACTACGCTAAGGTGGAAGAGGGCAACGCCATCGACGCACCTGCAGCGGGTACGCCCGATGTAGCCATTGCCCTAGAGGGGCAGACGATTACCCTGACCAGCAATACGGGTAGTGCGCTCGACACCGTCGCCCTCTATGACTACTCAGGCCGTCTCATCGAGCAGCGTGTCGTAGCGGACAAGCTCTGCACGCTCACCGCACCACAGGCTGGCATCTACCTGCTCTCTATCGGCACGACCACTGCAAAGGTCTGTGTCAAGTAAGAAGCTTATGTAGCATGCACATCAAAGCTTCCTAACCTTACTATATATAGGAGGCAACCCGTCAGGACGCACGGACGTGTCACCCGCTCATGGGGTAAGCGCGATCCGTGCGTCCGTTGTGTCAAAGCGATCCGTGCGTCCCTACAGCCGATATGCGTATCGGCCGTGCGACCCGGCAAATCGTCATCCGTCTCTATCTTCTAACCTCTGATATCTAATATCTAACTTCCAATACGATCCCCACGTGGCAATTCTCAAATCTCCACGTGGAGAATAAAAAATGCCTCCGGAGGAATGAAATGAAACTTCGGAGGAATCAAATGAAACTTCGGAGG
>UMJW01049992.1_pt1 | contig 18016 bp, 10 predicted proteins | sample 1966151 | NCBI WGS metagenome assembly UMJW01 (sample SAMEA4836160, study PRJEB28245) | human gut metagenome | biome: gut microbiome; material: fecal sample | place: Denmark | collected 2008
GCAGTCATAGCTTCAAGTTTTTCAATGCAGAGCGCACCGCTCTTTGCGGCATCGATCATGCCTGCGTCCTCAGAAACAGGGATAAATGCACCTGAAAGTCCGCCTATTCTTGAGCAAGCCATTACGCCGCCCTTTTTAACTGCGTCATTGAGCAGGGCGAGGGCTGCTGTTGTGCCATGTGTACCGCACTTTTCAAGACCTATTTCCTCGAGAATATGGGCAACAGAGTCGCCTACGGCCGGAGTTGGTGCGAGTGAAAGGTCAACGATACCGAATGGAACGCCAAGACGCTTGGAAGCGATAGTTCCAACGAGCTGACCTACTCTTGTTATCTTATATGAAATCTCCTTGATAACGTCGGATATCTTTGTGATATCAGCGTCAGGATATTTTCTCAAAGCGGCTCTTACAACGCCAGGACCTGATACGCCCACGTTTATCATGCAATCAGGTTCGCCAACGCCATGGAAAGCACCTGCCATGAACGGGTTATCTTCAACTGCGTTACAGAAAACAACGAGTTTTGCTGCGCCAAAGCAGGCAGAGTCAACTGTTCTTTCTGCACACTCTCTTACAACGCCACCCATCATTTTGCAGGCGTCCAGATTGATACCTGTTTTTGTTGAACCGATATTTACAGAGGAACATACTCTCTCAGTAGTAGCGAGTGCCTCTGGGATAGACTTGATAAGCTCGATATCGCCTGCGGAGAAGCCCTTTGGAACGAGGGCTGTATATCCACCGATAAGGTTTACGCCAACGTCCTTTGCGGCTCTGTCCATAGCGTGTGCGAATGGAACAGGTGAACACTTGCAGGCAGCAGACACGATAGCGATAGGGGTAACGGAAATTCTCTTATTTATGATCGGGATTCCAAGCTCCTTTTCTATCTGCTCGCCCACCTCAACAAGCCTTGCGGCTTTTGCGGTTATCTTCTTATAGACATTCTCGCAGGCAACGTTTATATCGCTGTCGATACAATCAAGCAGAGAAATGCCCATTGTGATAGTACGAATATCAAGACAATCGTCCTGTATCATTCGTATCGTTTCCAACACGTCATATGTATTAATCATTTTACAGAAATCTCCTCTTTAGATATGGTGCATACAGTTAAAAATATCCTCGTGCATGGTATGGATCTTTACACCCATTGTCTGACCAAGCTCTGTAAGTCCGTCTGCCATGGTAGCAAAATCGGAGTTGAGCTTTGTGATGTCAACAAGCATTATCATAGCAAAGAGGTCCTGCAAAACTGACTGAGTGACCTCGATAACATTCGCATTATATTCTGCACACTTTGTGCTTACCTTTGCAAGGATACCTACAGCGTCCTTACCTATAACCGTAACAACAGCTCTCATTAATAAGACCAGCCTTTCCAAATTCATTTATATATCTTCTATTATACCACACAGCGGAGATTTTGCCAAGAGTTTTAATTATAAATATTTTATTAACGTTGGGAATGCGTTTTATGGGGCGACGGTCAAGGCAGGTGGTTTGCGGTGAACGAAACGGGCGAACATTGTTCGCCCCTACCCATATTTTTACGAATTACAAAAAAATTCGTAAAAAAAATCAAAAACGTTGAAGTGCAAAAAAAGCGGGGTGTCAGATTTCTGCAAAACAAAAAAGTTTGATGAGCGGGACGTCGAGGGCGCCGTCCCCTACAAAAAACGCCCCCATTTAGGGGACGTTCTTGTATTATTTTTCTGTTCTGAATGGTGCGAGTGGTATGCCTGTTTCGTTGAAGATAGTTACCTCGCAATAGTTGAACCAGTTATATCTTGCATACAGAGGTTTTTCAACGGCGTCTGATTTTATGAATATCTTACTGCCGTTTATAGTGATATCGGCTTTTACGAACTCTTCGTCCTTGCCTGCTATCTCAAAGCCCTGTGCTTCGCCCTTTACTACAAAGCCGTTTTCGGCATGGTCAAAGCTAAGCTCTATACCGCCATTTTTATACTCCAGTGACTTATAGATAGGTCCGAATGCTTTTACGTCCATGCCGTAGAAAAGCTTTTCTGCCTGCAAACAAAGTCTTTCGCCAACGGGTACTTTATTCTTTGGGTGGATCTCGTTGAACTCGCCGCAATCTGAGATAACAGCTATTCCTGTATTTTTCACTGTCTTATATGCTCTCATCTGTGCTTCTCTTATTTTACACCAATGCTTATAATCAGGGTCGGCGGCATATTTGAACATTGGGAGCTGGACGATTATGAACGGAAGCTCGTCGTCGCCCCACTTCTCTCTCCACAGTTTTATGAGGGAGGTGAGGAGGGTGTAATAGCTGTCCGGCTTATGGTCGTCAGACTCGCCCTGATAATAGAGGAAGCCTTTTATTGTATAAGGACAAACTCTTGACACCATGGTCTCAAAAAGTCCTGTTGGGCGGAATGGGTTTACGCAGTTTATTGGGCCCGGCCAATTCTTATCGCCAAGGATCTCGTTGGCTTTCTCCCAGCTCATTGTTGGGTCTTTTTGCAGAAGCTCGCCGTATTTTTTATCCCACACACGCTCAAATTTCTGATAATCTCTGTATTCTTTTATCTGCTCCTCGACAGTTTTGCCCTCAATACGTTTTTCATACTCGTCTATGTAGCTTCTTATTTCAGCGTTGTTTTCAAGGGTCGGTCTGTCTACCCATGCGGAGGCTGATGTGCCGCCCCAGTTACAGCCGATAAGTCCTACTGTTACGCCAAGGTCTTTGGCAAGCTTTCTTCCAAAGAAGAAGCCGACTGCACTCCATGCCCTTGAATTATCCTTTGAAGCCTGCGACCATGCGGTATTGTTTTCGTCCTCATAGAACATTTCGTCAAGAGTGCCACGCTTTTGAGTGTAATAAAATCTTACGTTGCAATCAGGGGTGAGGTTTTCGAGGACTTCTTTGCCGCCCTTTGCGTTTTGAAGTTCAAGCTCCATATTTGACTGGCCACCGCAGAACCACACTTCGCCTATCATGATACGGCAGAATTTTTTTTCTGTACAGCCGTCTGAAACTGTCATTTCATACTCTCCGCCTGCACTCATTGGAGGGAGAACGGCTGTCCACCTGCCGTCGCAGACCTGCGTCTGGACTGACACGCCGTTAAGAGTAACTGTGACAGTTCTTTCCTCGTCTCCAAGTCCCCAGACTGTTATGTTCTTACCACGCTGGAGAACCATATCGTTTGAAAATATATTTGCTACTTTTAACATACTTCTTTCTCCTTTCAATATCTATAAGAATTCAAAAAATATCATCGCCGCAGGCGATACCTTAATTCCTCACTCCTAACTAATCAAAGAGTGTGGTAGAACAGAATGATATCCTCAAAGACGCCCTCTTTGTTTTCAAAGCCCTTCGGTACAGTGCCGAGGCGGACAAAGCCCAATGCCTCGTAAAGCTTTATTGCCTTGACATTTGACGCAACAACGGCATTGAACTGGAGCACCTTAAAGCCTTTCTGCTTTGCTATGAAAAGACAATGCTCGACTATGACCTTGCCTGCTCCTTTTCCACGGCAGGTGCTTTTTACGGCATAGCTTGCGTTTGCGATATGTCCGCATCTGCCAACGTTATTAGGGTGGAGGATATACATTCCTACAGTTTCGCCCTCATACTCTGCAACACCGCAGAATGTTTGTGAAGCAAAGAATTTTTTTGCCCCCTCATAGTCGAGGGTCTCTTTCTGTGGGAAGGCATTGCCCTCTTTTACAACTTCGTTCCATATCTCTGCCATTGCAGGAACGTCATCAATATTGTAACCTCTTACGGTCACGTTTTTCATTTTTGCCATTTTGGATACTTCTCCATAATAAAATTACTCTATAAATGACTTCATGCCACGCTCACGTCGCCAATCAAGGAACTCCTCATATGTTCCCTGTCTGTCGATACAGCCGTCGGGGGTTATCTCGATTATTCTGTTTGCAACTGTCTGAACTATTTCGTGGTCATGAGATGCGAAAATCACAACGCCTTTGAAATCTCTAAGTCCGTTATTTACGGCTGTGATAGATTCGAGGTCGAGGTGGTTGGTAGGTCTGTCAAGCATTATAACGTTTGAGCCGAAGAGCATCATACGGCTGAACATACATCTTACCTTTTCACCGCCTGAGAGAACTTTTACAGGCTTATATATCTCATCCCCTGAGAAGAGCATTTTGCCAAGGAAACCTCTGAGGTAGGTGTCTGTTACTTCGGAAGTGGAATATTTTCTTATCCAGTCAACGATGCTTTCGTCATTATCGTTGAAGTAGGCTGAGTTATCTATTGGAAAATAGGAACGTGATGTGGAAACGCCCCATTTTATCGTACCCTCGTCTGGTTCTTCTTCCTCTGCAAGTATCTTGAAAAGCATTGTGATAGCCTGCTCGGACTCGCCGATGAAAGCGACCTTATCGGTACGGCTGAGGGTAAAGGAAACATTATTGAGGAGCTTTACGCCGTCAACTGTTTTGGATATGCCGTTGACTTTGAGGACGTCTTTGCCCAGTTCTCTATCCATATTAAAGCCTATGAAAGGATATTTTCTTGATGAGGCAGGCATTTCCTCGACAGTGAGCTTATCAAGAAGCTTTCTTCTTGCGGTAGCCTGCTTGGACTTTGATTTGTTTGCTGAGAAACGGTTGATGAACTCCTGGAGTTCCTTGATCTTCTCCTCGGCTTTCTTGTTCTGGTTCTTTATCATTCTCTGCATGAGCTGTGAGGACTCATACCAGAACTCGTAGTTACCAACATACATTTTTATCTTTGTATAGTCGATATCCACGATATGGGTACAAACATTATTGAGGAAGTGTCTGTCATGAGATACAACGAGGACAGTTCCGAAATAGTCGGCAAGGAAGTCCTCAAGCCAGCTTATAGCGTCGATATCAAGGTGGTTTGTAGGCTCGTCCAGCATGATAATATCAGGATTGCCGAAAAGTGCCTGTGCAAGAAGCACCTTGACTTTTTCGTTACCTGAGAGGGTGGACATCTGTGAATAGAGGATATCCTCGGAAAGACCAAGACCCTGAATGAGCTTTGATGCGTCAGACTCAGCTTCCCAGCCGTTTAATTCTGCGAACTCGCTTTCAAGCTGACCTGCTCTGTCGCCGTCCTCCTCGGTGAAGTCCTCCTTGGCATAAAGCTCGTCCTTTTCTTTCATTATCTCATAAAGTCGCTTATTGCCCATTATTACAGTTTCGAGAACTGTATACTCGTCAAATGCAAAGTGATCCTGACGAAGCACTGAAAGTCTGTCCTCTTTTGAGATCACTACCTCGCCTGTGGTAGGCTCTATCTCACCGCAGAGGATCTTCAGAAATGTTGACTTTCCTGCACCGTTTGCACCGATTATGCCATAGCAGTTGCCGTTTGTAAATTTAAGGTCAACGTCCTTGAAAAGAAGCTGACCACCGAATGAAAGGCTTACGTTTGATACTGTTATCATTTTAACTCTCCTATATCTGATAATTATACTTTGACACTTTATTATACCACACAAAGCGGCTTATGTCTACTTTTAATTATTAATTTTTCATCACTGCGCTTTTATGGTGCAAACGAGGTTTTGCTCTTGACGTTTTCAACAAAAAGTGTTATAATTGTTATGTTCACATTGGCAATAGCGATAATTATTGCCCTGAAAATTCAAGAAATTAAGTTGGAAAGGATAACTTGAATATGAAAAAAGTTTTGTTTGCTTCTTCGGAGTGTGTTCCGTTTATCAAGACAGGCGGTCTGGCTGACGTTGTTGGCTCTCTGCCTAAGTGCTTTGACAAGAGGTATTATGATGTCAGAGTAATTCTTCCTAAATATTCCTGCATGAAACAGCAGTGGAAAGACATGATGCAGTACAAAACGCATTTCTACATGGACTTTGCAGGTCAGAGCCAATATGTGGGCGTGCTTGAATGCGTTTATGATGGCGTTACGTTCTATTTTATCGACAACGAACATTATTTCACCGGTGACAAGCCTTACACTGAGCATCACTGGGATATAGAAAAGTTCATGTACTTTGACAGAGCTGTGCTTTCTGCTCTGCCGCTTCTTGATTTCCGTCCTGACGTTATACACTGTCACGACTGGCAGACGGGTCTTATACCTGTATATCTTCATGACAGCTTTGCAGGTGGCGATTTCTTCCGCGGCATAAAGACCGTTATGACTATACACAATCTGAAATTCCAGGGAAATGACGGCGTTGAGCAGTTCAAGAGGATATCCGGTCTGTCTGACTACTACTTCACTATCGACAAGCTGAGAACGGGCGTTGACGGAAATATGCTCAAGGGCGGTCTTGTTTATGCTGACGCTATCACAACTGTCAGCAACACATACGCAGAGGAGATAAAGACGCAGTTCTACGGTGAGGGTCTTGACGGACTTATGAGGGCAAGGGCTAACGATCTCCGTGGTATCGTAAATGGTATTGACTACGTTGATTACAACCCTGACACGGACAAGAACATTGTTGTAAGATACAATTATGACAACGTGCTTGAGAAGAAGATACACAACAAGAGAGCAATTCAGGCTGAACTTGGTCTTGCGCAGGACGACAATCGCTTTATGATAGGCATTGTTAGCCGTTTGACAGATCAGAAGGGCTTTGACCTTATTGCATACATGATGGAAAGAATGTGCGAACAGGGCATACAGTTCGTTGTGCTTGGCACAGGTGAGCAGAAGTATGAGGATATGTTCCGCTGGTTTGCAGGCAAGTATCCTGACAGGGTTTCCGCGAACATTTACTACAGTGAGGAAATGAGCCACCGCATTTACGCTTCCGCTGACGCATTTCTTATGCCGTCACTTTTCGAGCCATGCGGACTTTCACAGCTTATGTCACTGCGTTACGGCACGTTGCCTATCGTTCGTGAAACTGGCGGTTTGAGAGATACTGTTCAGCCGTTCAATCAGTTTGAGAGGACCGGCACTGGTTTCAGCTTTGCAAACTACAATGCACACGAGATGTACAACACTGTTATGTTCGCAAAGTACATATTTGATGACAGACGTGACGAATGGAACGGACTTATCAAATCTGCAATGGCACAGGATTTCTCATGGCAGGCTTCTGCTAACAAATATCAGGAAATGTATGATTGGCTTATCGGCTAAGATATATACAAGAAAAGCTCCGCAGGAAGGCGGAGCTTTTTTTATGTTATAGGTTTTGTGGCAAGCATATGATTTGTCGGAGATCAGGTGGGCGACCTCAGATCGCCGCTACGGAAACAAGCATAAAAAGCGGCACAGTTTAGGCTGCACCGCCTGTTTACGAATATTTTAGTCACCGAAAGCGACGCCCAGAGCCTTTGCGGTCTTAACGAGCTGGTGGTCGGCAGGGACGAATTTTGTTTTGCCTGCCACTTCTGAAAGTGGGTTTTCTGACACAACTTCATTTATCATTGCCACTGCATAGCCATATTTATCGGCTGCGATAAGCTCTGCGGCATGGACGCCGAACTTTGTGGCAAGAACTCTATCGTAAGCGGACGGACTGCCGCCTCTGAGCATATGACCAGGCACGCAAACTCTTGTTTCTCTGCCTGTAAGCTCTTCAATCTGCTTTGCAATTCTAGGGGTGGCAGTTGTAAGGCCCTGTTCTGCACGAAGTCTTGCTCTTTCCTTTTTCTTGAGTTTAGCCTCGTCCTTATCGAAAGCACCCTCGGCTACGGCGAGGATAGAAAATCCCTTTGATTCTCTCTTTTCGCAGGCAGCGGCAAGCTTTTCGATATCATATGGTATTTCAGGAATGACTATCATATCTGCACCACCTGCGATACCTGAATAGAGGGTGAGCCAGCCGGCTTTATTGCCCATTATTTCTGCAACAAGTATTCTTCCGTGGGAATTGGCTGTGGAATGAAGTCTGTCGATAACGTCTGTGGCTGTGTCAACAGCGGTATGGAAGCCGAACGTTACGCTTGTGCCCCAGATATCGTTGTCGATAGTTTTAGGCAGGCCGATAACGTTAAGTCCCTCGGTTGAAAGGAGGTTAGCGGTCTTATGAGTGCCGTTGCCGCCCAAGGTGAGCAGGCAATCGAGCTTCTGCTTTTTATAGGTTTCTTTCATAGCCTTTACTTTATCCACGTTATCTTCTTCGATGACCTGCATTTTCTTGAAAGGCGTTCTCTTTGTGCCGAAAATAGTTCCGCCTGTGGTAAGGATACCTGAAAATTCAGACTGCTTCATTTCCTTGCACATATTATTGATAAGCCCATAATAGCCGTCCTCTATGCCGATTATCTGGACGTCTTCGCCGAACTTTTCATAGCAAGCCTTTGCAACGCCTCTGATAGTTGCGTTAAGTCCCGGACAATCTCCTCCGCTTGTGAGTATGCCTATTCTTTTCTTCATTTTACCAAGTCCTTTCAATGAAATTCTATCATTATCAACGATATCAATACTTATCGCTTGTGCTGAAATCTTCTATATCGGCTTCGTCGGAAGGAGTGATATCCTGCTGAGTTTCCTCAGGGGTGGCCTCGCTTTCCGGCTCATCGTCAATATATGTGAACCTTGAAGTCTGATGCTCTTTCTTATCCTTTTCACTGTTCTCGCTAAGTTTGAAACGTGCTATCATATTCTTTAGTATGAGCGACTGGCTTGAAAGCTCTTCACTTGCGGAAGCTGAACCGACTGCAGTCGAGGTATTGGCTGATACAACGGCTGATATCTGGTCTACTCCCGTATTTACCTGAACGATAGCCTCTGCCTGCGCCTCAGAAGCGTCTGAGATATTCTTTACGAGATCCTTTATAGTATTTGAATTGCTTACGATATTGTTCAGTGAATCAGCAGTTTCTTCGGCTATCTTAGAGCCCTTTGAAACAGCGGCAGACTGGTTTTCGATAAGTGAAGCGGTCTGCTTTGCGGCTTCGGCTGATCTTGACGCCAGACGTCTTACCTCGTCTGCTACCACGCCAAAGCCCTTTGAACCCTCTCTTGCGGCCTCTACGGCGGCGTTAAGGGCAAGGATATTTGTTTGGAATGCGATCTCGTCAATGACCTTGATTATCTTTGAGATCTCATCAGAAGCAGTATGGATAGCATTCATGGCATTTACCATGTTGCCCATATCGCTGTTGCAGTTGTCAACGGCTTCGGTATTCTTAAGTACGATATTATAAGCGTTCTTAGAGTCCTCAGAGTTCTGAGTTATCTGCTTTGAAACATCACTGAGGGTAGCGGAAAGCTCCTCGATCGCGGAAGCCTGCTGTGTAGAACCCTGTGATACAGACTGTGCGATATTTGACACCTGAACCGCTCCTGAGTTCACCTGCTCGGCTGACATATTGATAGAAGCAAAGGTATCAGACAGTGAGTCGAGTATCTCGTTAAACGTACTCTTTATCTTATAGAAGTCGCCCTTGAAAGTGCCTTCCATTCTATGGCAAAGGTTACCCTCGGATATCTGGGTAAGAGCCACTGTAATAAGGTTGATATACTGTCTGAGGCAGACGATAGTTTCTTCCAGAGAGTTTGAAAGGACGCCAAGCTCGTCCTTTGAATACCAAACGTCAACAGGGTCGGTAAGGTTGCCCTGTGCGAGAGAACGAAGTCTGTTTGTGGTAGAAATGATAGGCTTTGTTATCCTCTTTGCAAAAAGCAGAGAGAACAGCACCGTCAGGCACATAAGCACAACGCCCATTACAATGATATTAGTAAGTGCGCTGGAGCTTGCAGTGGTGAAGTCGGCAACATTTGTAACCATGACGACAGTACCGTCAAAATATGACGAACCATAATAGCCCACGATATAATTGTTATCCTTAAATTTATACTCTGTTGTACCGCTATTATTTGCAAGTATTTTCTCAATGGCATTTGTCACTTCCGTATATTCTTCATCTTTCTTACCGATCTCAAGGGCATTTTTACCTATCTGATCTGTATCTTTATGAAGAAGGATCTCTCCGTCTTTACCAACAAGATAAACATAGCCGGATTTTCCGAAGGTATATTCATTAAGAGCATTGACAAGCATATCGCTCTGAATGGTAATACAAGCGACTTTTTGTTCTGTGTTGCCAGACTTTGTTGAAGCAAGTATAGAAAAATAATTCTTACCGCCAAAGTAATATATATTGGTTATATAAGCCGAGCTTCTTTCGCAAGCGCTTATGATGTGCTTCTTTTCAACTGATGACGATACCATTTCATTATCTGTTGCAAGCACAATGCCGTTGCTGTCAAAAACCGTAAAATTCAGATAGAAGCCTGTGTTGTCTGCAAAGCCACTTTTTACCGCCTTCAGTCTGTCAGCGTCAGTTTTTGCCTCTAAAAAAGAATCAGACTTTACGGTCGAAACTATATTATTCGTATAAGAGCTGATCGTCGAGTCAAAATTCTTAGCCGCCTGAACAGCCAGTGGTTCAGCGGTGCTTTTGAGCGTATCCTTTGCAGAAACGTTTATAAAATACACGGAAACCAAGCTGAGCAGCACCGTGATGATAAGTGCGATTGAAAGCATTGCCAAAAGCAGCTTTGAACGCAACGTTTTCATATACAGTTCCCCCTTATGAACTTGTTTTTAACGCAGCACACAACAATGCGATATTACGTGTTTATTATATCATAATTGCACAATTATTTCAAGTACCACAAGCATATTTTTTGTGAACTTATGATGCAATTAATGATATGGAGGTGAATAAAAATAGGTAAAAAGGGGGTAAATAAAATATGTACATAAGTCTAAGGATAAGAAAAAGGGTGATGCTTTGTGTTATAGCTGTGCTTTCTATGCTGGCGGCGGTGGCTGTTATGCCAACCTTTGCAAAAGAAGAAAAAACAGATGGGATAAAGCTTCCGATCATAATGTATCACAGCATTGTAAAAAACGAAGATCGCAGCGGTGAGTATGTCATAACGCCTATCGAGCTTGAAAAGGATCTGCTTTATCTGAAGCAGAACGGCTACACTACTGTTTTTGTAAATGACGTTATAAGATATGTGAAGCGTGGGGGCGAGCTGCCTGAGAAGCCTATCATACTGTCCTTTGATGACGGCACTTACAACTACAGAGAATATCTTCTGCCGCTTCTTGAAAAATACGATATGAAAGCCACTGTATCTATTGTGGGAGCTTACACTGACGCTGCCTGCGAGGAGGCTGAGCCTGATCCTGCTTACTCTTATCTTGACTGGCAAGACGTTTCAGTGCTTCGTGACAGCGGTCATGTGGAGATATGCAATCACTCTTACGATATGCACAATCTTGATGGCAGGCGTGGAGTTGGTCAGCTAGAGGGGGAAAGCTACGAGGATTACCGAAAGATATTTCTTAACGACACCACGAAGCTTCAAACGCTTTGCGATGAACACTGTGGTTTTCAGCCAAACGTTTACACCTATCCTTTCGGCATAACCTGCGAAAGTGCAAGTCGGCTCGTAAAGAACATGGGGTTTGAGGCTAGTCTTGGAGTAGAGGAAAAAATCAATATAATAAAAAAAGAAGATGAGCGCTGCCTTTTTGGTCTTTACAGATACAATCGCAGCGGGATCATCTCCACAGAAGAATTCATGAAAAAAGTTTTTGGAGCATAAAAAAAAGCAGCCCCTATTGGAGCCACTCTCTAAACTGAATCACCATCAGCATATTCACATTATACTCTGGCAGGTGTCGAAATTATACTTGTTTTTGTGTGATTTTTGTAAAAAAAATGTGTATTCGTGTAAGCAGAGTGAAAAATGCTGTCACAAGCAGCCAAAAGCACGTTGATACGCCTCTTTTGGCTGTTTATCATCTCTTTACACAGAACTTATTTATCCTTTTTGCCGCCTTTGATCTTTCCTCTTATCCAGATAATTATTACTACAAGTGCAATAACAAGGACAATAAGGACGATAGCAAGGGCGGTATTGAGCATCTTTTTATACTGGTCCATAACGTTTGCGTTTTTGGACACGGCAGATGAAGTATCGGAGCTGTCTTTCTTTTGGGCGGTCTGGGTCTGCTGTTCATCTCCGCCTGCGGCTCTTATTATGGTGACAGTATAGGTGGCGGCATTGCCGTCAACGTCTGTGACGGTTATGGTTCGTACATTTTCGCCTACCTGACACTCGCTTGTGCCTGTATACCATATGTAATCAGAGGGGCTTGCTGTTGTTCCCTCTATCTCAACATTGGTAACGGAATTGTCAACGTTCACTGTATAGTTATAGACATTATAGGCAAAGGCAGGAGAAAGCTCGCCGTTATCCACTGTCAGGGCTGTAAGAACGCCTTTATCGGGTATGCCGTTTGAAGGTGCGGTCTTAGTGGTAGTGGTGGTGGTGGTTTTTTCGGTGGTGGTCGTGGTTTCTGTTTCGGTCTTGGTTTCCACCTTATCGCCTCCAACTGTTATGACGCAATAGGCGGTAGGCGAGCCTATAAGCTCTGAATCAGGGGAATATATCTGACAGCTTTGCAGGCTTATATTTGCATTTCCTGCTGACAGACCTTTGAACGTAAAGCTGAAATCCACTTCTGAAGAGGGGGTATCAGGAAATCCGTTTACTGTAAGAACTCCTCCGCCGCCTGAGGCATTGTCGCTTGACACAAATTCTATAACGGAATCATCATAGGCGATATTTGCCTGAACGCTTCCTATCTCTGAATCTGCAGAAAATGTCACGGACACTTCAAACTGCTGATCGGTCATGACGGGGTTTTTAGGCGGATAGAAGAAAGCCTCCCCTGTTGCATGGGCAGTGAGAGCCGTCATTGGAACTGCAAGTGCGGCTGTCAAGAGCGATGAGAATATTCTTTTTACAAGCTTTGTTTTTGTGGTCATTGCTATCCCTCCCGATAACATGGATAATTATTTGGTATAAACTTTGGCTATATCAGACCACTGTCCGAAATAGGTCTTGTCCCCTGTGGCTGTATAGCTTCTCACACGGACAAAATATGTCTTTTGGCTTTTAAGATTTGTTACGGTCTTTTTGTCGGTCTTATTTGAGGTCACCTTAACTGTCTTTGCACCGCTGAAAGATATATTTTCAGCGTAGGATATCTCATAGCCTGTAGCAGAGCCTTTCTGTGCATAGTCTATATAAAAGCCTTTTTTCACTGGCATGAGCTTTTGTATGGTCTGCCTTGCAGGGGTGATGACAAAAGACTTCGTTATCACTCCGCCATACGAGCCTTTTCCTGTTACTGTTACCTTAGCTGTGCCTATATTCTTATTGGCGGAATATTTCACTATATAGTCTGTGCCGTTTTTAAGGGTCTTGCCCGAATATGTGACTGTTATGCTTTGAGTGATGTTCCTGCCTGTGAAAGACTTGTTTTTTATGCCTGCAACCTTAGCTTTGGCAATATCATATTTTGCGGTGGTCACGCTCTTTGTATCAGACCATGCACCGTTATAACGCTTGCCGCTGACTATTGTATATGAACGCACTCTTACATAATATTTTTTCCCTGCCGTCAGGTTTGAAACTGTCTTTTTATCCGTTTTGTTTGAGGATATGATCAAGGTTTTTGCACCTGCGAAGTCAGAGCGTGTACTGTACTGGAGTTCATATCCTGTGGCTGAACCTTTCTGAGCAAAGTCGATAAAAAAGCCTTTATATCTTGTTTGCAGAGATTGTATCTCCTGTTTTGCAGGAGAAATGGTAAAAGTTTTTGTTATCGTACCATGATAGTTGCCCATGAAGCTTATTATTATTTTTCCAACGCCTATTTTTGTATTTGAGCTATAGGAAACAGTATAATCATGTTCAGGAAGAAGAAATTTTCCTCCGTCCGTTACCATAACGTCAGGTCTTATAGGCTTGCCTGTGTAGGAGAGCGTATCAACATAATAGACGCTTGTCAATTGGGCGGACTTTGGAAGAATGTCGAATGCTTTGGCTATAGCACCGCTGTATCCGCCAATGCCTGTTATTATCATTTTGCCCTTGCCTGCGGCTATATTATCGACATAGTCGATGGTATAGTCTTTATTATTTGTCAAAGTGGTATCGCCATAGGAAAGCGTTATACTGCTTTGAGCAAGCTCATAGCCTGTGAATGTCATATATGTTTTAAAGCCTGATATCTCGCAGTCTTTTATAAGCTTTCTGTCGGTATAGACCGCCTGCACTGTCATATGGGCTGTGACTTTTGAAAAGTCTTTATCCCAGCCTGTAAAGCGTTTGCCTTTTATGGTCGGTGCTTTGGGCGGATCGGCACTTTTGCCGTATTCTACGGTCTGAGATGACAAAACTGTGCCGTTTATATCGGTGAAATCGACCTTGCAGGTATTGACTTTCCAGCCTGCATAAAGCGTCTTTGAGCCGTCTGAAAAGCTCACGGACGTTATAGGCTCGCTCTCAAGCTGTGAGTCGGCATACCAGCCTGTGAACTGTGCGCCCTCTTTTGTGGGGGCGGAAAGCTGTGCGGTTTCGCCCTCACCAAGCTCATCAGGGTTGAGGGAGCTGTTTTCGCCACCGTTAAGGATATAATCTATCTTTGCTTTGTCACTTGGGGTGACTTTTGCGGAAACTGTAGTGTTTTCTGTGAAAACTGTGTCGCTGTTCACAGGTTCACCTTTACGATACCAGCCGAGGGTGAAGCCCTGCTGAACGTTCACATTCGGGAACACGGCTTTGCCTGCATGGTCGGTGCAGACTTCTATGGTCTGTGCCACAGCGGAGAATGTTATCTTATGGGAAGCCTGCTCGCTATATGATGTCTGGCGCACAAGAGTGCCGTCCATTGTCCACTTTGCGCTGTCTTTGAACTTTTCACCGTAGGTGTTCATTGCATATGCCCCTTGAGAAAGTGCATTTTTTGCAGAGAGGCTTGAAACCAGGCTGTCGCTGTCATTGCTGTAACAGCCGTATGCGTTCACAACGGAAACGGCAATATCCCTGCCTCCTATAAAGGCATTTGTAATGGCGGAGCTGTTTTCACTTAGGTTTGAAGAGCACTCTGTTATGATACCGCAGGATTGTCTTCCTATGACGCCACCTGAATAGACTTCTCCTGACACTGTGCCGTCAAAGGTGCAGGCTTTTATGGCTGTTCCTTGATAAAAACCCACTATTCCACCTGCGTAATCGCCTTTCACTATACAGTTTTTCAGGGAAATGTTATTTATCTCTGCACCATTTTTTATGTATGCAAAAAGCCCTGAATACTCCTCTGAGGAGATAACTGCGTTTTTTATAAGATGTCCGTTGCCGTCAAAATAGCCCATGAATGGGTTTTCAGAATCGCCTACGGGTGAGATAGTTTTTCCGTCAAAGTCAAGGTCAGCTTCAAGGGTGACTAGCTTGCCCTCGAAGCTTTCGCCACTGCTGACACGCTTTGCAAAGCTTTCCCACTGGGCTTCTGTGGTTATAACAAGGGCTTCGTCCTGTTCTTCTGCGGCGGAGATAAGTAGCTTTTGTGCGTTTGAGATATCATTTTTAGAAGCGTTCTCGTCTTCAAGCACCATTCGGGCGTTGTTTGCTTCCCTTTCACAGCCTGCAAGGGTGCCGTACTTTGCAAGGGCGCTTTCAAGTGAACTTTTATCGGGCTTTGCAGTATCGTCAGTGTAAGCATAGATAAAAAGACTTCCTATGGAGTCGGTCTTATCTGCTCCAACGTCAGACCAATATTTGCCGTTAAGAGAAACATAGCTTTGCCCTGACTGCGCCTTTGATGTTCGGTCGCTTTCTGCAAGGAGATATCCCCTGCCGCTGTCGCCGCTGAATTTTACTGAAATGGAATATTTCTCGCCCTCTTCAAGGAGGATATCCTCGGGAAAGTCAACTGTATAAAAGCCGTTTGCGGACACTGAGCCGCTTATCTGCGTTTCAAGGACGCCTATAGGGTCGCTGTCGGAAACGTTGGTATAGACGCTTAGGGTGTAATCCGCACTGCCCGTTTTGCCCACATACATAAAGCCTGCTTTATCAAGCTTTTCATCGGCTTTAGCTGTGAAAACATTTGCACCGTAAACAGAGCCGTCGTTGCTGGCGTTCACAACATAGCCTGTCATTTTGCTGTAGTGATATGTATTATCACAGCTTTCTTCAAAGTCATAGCAGCAAAACTGTCCGAACTCTGCTTCGTCATAGGACACCCAATAGAAACCGTCATTGTCCTGATCTGCGCCCCACGACCCTTTCACAAGCCATGCGCCGTTATTGGCAGGCTTATATCTGAAATTATCCTTACTGTAGTTATCGTCCCAGCCCACCACTGTGACGGAATGATTTATGATAGTGTTTTTTGAGGCGTCGGGATCATAGTAGGCAGTATTGTTATGATTCATATAGCCATTTCCTGCAAAATAGCTTGCGGAAACTGCTCCAAGCTCCATTATTTTACGCTTCACCTGCGTGGTGCTTGAAAGCTCCATGACATAATTCAGCCTGTATTCGCTGACGCTTTTCTTATTTTCGGAAACTATCATATTCTCTGTGCCGGATTCTAAAAACGGCTCGTAATCCTCATAGCATAGTCCCTGACCATTTGCAAGGGCGGAGGCCGCAAAGAGCCAGTTTCCCCCTGATGAAAAATCGTCTTTACCTGTGGCTGTGCCTGAATTTGAGGACAGCACCAAGGCAGGCACTGAAAATTCTGCGGAGGGGTTTTCAAGCCCCTTTTTTATAAGATCCTGTTCTGCACAGGCAAGGGCTGAAAATGCCCAGCAAGCACCTGTTGAAGCCTGATCTTTTACTGTTGTGATCTCTCCTGAGCTTCTTGGGTCATAGGTGGATGGGAGCTTTCGGGCGGCTAGTCTTGCAGGGGACTTTATCTGATAGTCACCGTCTGTGCTTTTGGCCACGCCCTCTATCTCATAGCTATAGCCGTTATGGGTAAAGTTTACGGGAACGACTTTTATGCCGTTATCCTCGCTGGCAAGTGCAAAAGTCTGCGCCGAAAGCTGAAAAGCCAAGAGCAAAGCTGTCAAAAGCCCTGCCGCACCTTTCATTCTTCTCATGTTCCGCCCTCCTGTTTATCTCAGGTTATGGTTATCTTTCTTGTATACTCGTTTGAAATACATCTTCCGTATGCCGCTGTTTCTCTAAGTCTTACTGCGTTCTTTTCAAGGAAAGCAACACGCTTTGCATAGTCGGAGATATCCTCAAGCTTTTTCAGCGAGGTATCATACTCAAGAGTTCTGTTCTCAGCCTGCGCAAGTATGCGTGTGCCTGTGCGGTTAAAGGCAAGTATCCTGCCGTATGGCACTTGTCTGATATCGTCCTTTCTGATGCCGAGAACAAGGTGCAGGACCATTCTTCTTACTCTTGCCATGGTGATATTCTTTGACTTTATACGCTGTTCAAAGATATCCATAGTTTCAGGGCAGGAGCTTACGACAGACATAAATCTGTTGGCAAGGTGTTCGTCGCAGTCAGGTAGGGCTAGAAAATCTTCTCTTGAAGCTGTGCAGAGCTTGAAAAGCATTTCTCTGCCTGCCTGCCGGGTAAAGGACGGCTTACAGCCCTCAAAATCATATGGAACAAATTTCTGCCACTCACCGCCCTCTTTTATAAGCTCTCTTATATGAGAAGCCGAAGCAAAATCACCAGACTCTGCCTGAGAATCATGTGCAACAGCTTCACGCTTTACGGCATAAGGCACTAACCATGGGGCTATACGCTTTGCCGCCTTTATGTACTCAACTGCAAGAACGTTATTGGGTGTGGAGAATATCTCTTCGGCGGTTCTGCCATAAAGACCTATGGAGGCTTCATACATAGCCTGCGGGTAGGACTTTCCCTGAGATAAAAGTTCTCTTACCTGCTGTGAATTTTCAAGCATTGCGGATATTTCAGCTGCCTGTTCAAGGGCGTTCCTATCACCGCTTTCACAGCCGAAAGACAAGGTCGTTACCACGTCCTCCCCGAGACCTGCAAGAAGCCTTACTGCACTTCTTGCAAAGACCTCACTGTTTGAACATGAGAACGGGCATGGCAGTTCTATAACAAGGTCTGCACCGTTTCTTATAGCAGCCTGCGCTCTGTCATATTTTGAGAAAACAGCCGCTGAGCCACGCTGCACGCAATCACCGCTCATTACTGCGACGATACCCTCTGCGCCAGCCTGTCTTGTGGCTT
>UMJW01067849.1_pt1 | contig 17143 bp, 19 predicted proteins | sample 1966151 | NCBI WGS metagenome assembly UMJW01 (sample SAMEA4836160, study PRJEB28245) | human gut metagenome | biome: gut microbiome; material: fecal sample | place: Denmark | collected 2008
GCTAACAGCTTCTTTCTGTCTTTGGTCGGTCGGAAAGAAGCATTTTTTTATTTAATGCTTTCTAAACTTTTTTCAAAATTGAATGATAACATACTCTTTCTATCTTCAATAAGAATCTTTAATTTCTCATAGTCCACATAATGGGCTATGTTTTTTGTTTCTTCTGAATATTCAATAGGGTTATTTAAGTCTGAATAATCAGCGCCCATTTCTTCAAGGTCGCTTGTTTTTACTAATGCTAGTTTTTTAGGGAATGAATCAAAGAAAGTAAATACATATACCCACTTAATCCATTCTTTACTATTAATAATTTGATTTTCTACTATCGGTATACTTTTTGTTTTTTCAGCGTAATACTCATTATTTAAATATGGATCTATAAGATAATAGCCACATTCTTTTAAAATTTCCTTATCTAAATTTTTAATTCCAAAATTTACGGTTTCTAGTTTAGCGTTTGCTATGTTAAGTAGCTGTATTTTTTCGTCTTCTTGAGTCGGCATGCTATCAATTCCACATAAATAATTAGTTGACACCTCAAAATAATCAGCAAGTTTACTCAAGTTGTTTTTTGTTATGCTTGATGTACCATTGAGCCATCTGCCAACGGTCACATCTGAAACGCCTATACGTTTACCTAACTCAACCGTATTTATTCCCTTATCGTCCATGAGTGATTTTATTACCGAACGTGTTGTAATGGTAAATTCTAAGGCTTCTTTAAAGCTTTTATTTGGGTTCATTGCTTTAGCCATTTTAGTAATTAAGTTCGTGAAATCTGTCTCGTCCATATTACCTAGTAATTTGTGTTCTTCTGGTGTTGGATAATAAGCAATAGTAACACTAATGTTTGAATATTCGTTACTTAACTTCACAAGTTCTGGTATTGGTTCAATTGTCATAGTATTCATTTTTAAATTCCTCCTCCTCCATCATTATACACTTAATATAACTTGTTTGTAAATGGGTTAACATGTAGAAAATATAGTTAAATCTTCTTTTTCTAATCTATTATTAGTTATATATATATTGCAATACGTAGAAATAAGTATTAAACTTACATTAAAGGAGGTGAAAAACAGATGAAAACAAGACCTAATCAAGAAATTAGAGACACATTGAAGCTTTATGGGTTCACGCAATGGGATTTATGTAAAGCGCTAGGAATTGGGGAAACTACCCTATACAGAAGATTAAGAGATGAATTACCAGAAGACCAGAAGCAAGAATACATGAACGCAATAAAGAAACTTGCTTCAATTAATTAGCAAAATGCAATTATCCCCCAATGTCTAAAAAGTGGGCTTGTGCTTTTTACATTGAAAGAGTGAATACTCTTAGAAATAGAAACAAGCAAATATAAATACAATGAATGAAAGAGGTGTGAATATGATTTATTTAAGAAAGAACTTAGAAGACGGAAAACTTGAGTTAGGTATCTATGATGATGAACTTGTTACATATTGTTGTGAATGTGGTAAAGAAATAAAATTAGATCATGAGGATATTAAACATTTAGAATCATTTGATAGTACTAATTATTTATGTGCTGAATGCGCTAAGAAGCATAAAGAACCAGAAGAACCAAAAACCACATTCAAAAACCTGTTAGAGGGTGGGCAACTATCTGGATTAGACCCAAGGGGTAAAGTAGTATACATGATTATTGAAACTGACGGTTTAATCCATAAGCATTTAAAAGAAGAAGAAGCCACTAAAGTATTTAAAGAGTTAAATGAAGCTTTAAGGGTTTTATATAAAGATTTAAAGGAGGCTTAGAATATGGATAATTTAAGAATGCTTACAGTGGACGAGGTCGCAGAACTATTACATACAAGTTTAACTACACTTTCATATCTAAGAGAAACAGGGGCATTGAAAGCAATCAAGACAGGTAAAGCCCATATGTATTCACAAGAAGCAGTAAGAAAATTTCAATTGACTTATGAGGGCTATGACATGGACAACCTTGTAAATATCAACGCTTCTGTTGAAGCCGTCAAAAGTAAGCAGTTAGGCAAATTAGGGGCGTAAGCTCCTTTTTTGTTAGTGGTGATCATATGACAGCAAAAGAAAATCAAGAGCCATTTTATAAGGTATACCGTAAAGATTGTGGGCGAGGTCTTAACCCTAAAGAGTTATTGATTATTAGCCTTGTGAGGTCTTATGAAGATGATAACAAGCCGTTTTTTATGTCTAATGAATACATCTCTAAAGAGATTGGACTATGTAAAAGAACAGTACAAAAAACCATTAATGAATTGGTTGGTAGTGGTGAACTCTTTAAGAAAGAAGTAAGAGACAACACAAGAGGACAGGCGAATTGTATTAGAATACTAAGCACTAAACCACTAGAACCGAGTGCAGAAAATGCATACGGTAATACTGAACCGAGTGCAGAAAATGCACAGAAGCGCATGCAGAAATTGCAAGAAGCGCATGCAGAAACTGCACCCTATAATAAGAATTATAATAATAGTTATTATAATAAGAGCGAAAACACAAAAAACAGAAGTACAGACTTTAACAATTTAACACCAGAAGAAAAAGAAAAGACTTTAAAAGAAGCATTAGAAAATATGAATTATCGACATGATGAAGATTTTTATTAAGGAGGTAATATGATTGATAGAGAAACATTGAAAGAATGTCATGTGTGTTTAATTGGGTATCTATTGAAAAACATTGAAGACATAGACAAGTTATCTATTACTAAAGATTATTTAAAAGACTTCTCTATACAAGGCAAGAAGTACAATTTTAAATACATTTTTGAAAAGATAGCACAAATTCATAAAGAGAATAGAGATAATGACATGTTACAAATACTTTCAACAGATGAACAAATTGACATGAATATAATAATGGAAATAATACAAGGTAACCCACTTGAGCAAATAGGCGCTATCTTATCAAAAGAAAGTACTATAATACAAGCACACAAAGAGGATCTATTGAAAGAAGCTTATAATAAACTCAAAAATGGGGAGTGTGATATTAACGAATATACAGAAACAGTCAAACAGATAAATGAACTAGGCATAGTAAAACAAGCATATATTACTGAAAATGATTTAAAAGAATGCTTAAGCAATGAGAATATAGCCATTAAGGGCTTAGGATTCCCGACACTAGAAAGTTATCTAAATATGAAACAAAAGGACTTTATGCTTATTTATGCTAGCACTGGAGGAGGAAAAACGGCGCTAGCCTTGAACTTGCTTAGTAACCTGTCTAAACATTACCCATGTATCTATTTCAATATGGAAATGGCAGAACAAACCATGTACGAGCGCCTTGTATCTATTCAAAGTGGTGTACCAATGGAAACGCTAGAAAGATATAAGTATATAACAGATAAGGAACTCAAAAATAGAATTGATGAAGCCATGAAGGAAATAGGAGAACATAAAAGAATAACAATGTTAACAGGTGGGAAAAGCATTCAAGCCATTCAAGCCACTATAAATAAATTAGACCCTAAGGAACACACCATAGTATTCATAGACCATGTGGGATTAATAACAGGGGTAAGAGGTTCATCACAATACGAGAAAATAACAGAATTAGCGAAAACCCTTAGGAATATGACAATGGCACACAATATAACTATGATTGCATTGTCTCAAGTTTCTAGAAGTCAGAACCAACAGGGGAACACAAGAAATAGAGAAAATGAACCACTACCACTAAGCCGTTTGAAAGACTCTGGAGAACTAGAAAACAGCGCTAGACAAGCCGTAAATATCTACTTTAAGACAGAGGGCAACTATTTTGTTTATATAGCTAAAAGTTCAAGTGATGGAGTAGGTAAAGAAATACCAATAACATTTACTAAGAACATCATGACAATTAGAGAGAGGTGAGAGAATGACAACAGACGAGGTAAGGGAATACTTAAAGAGTTACAAGATTTACAAAGATAGAATAGAGTACATAGACAACAAAGTTCTTAATGTGCATTCAATCCAATATAACAAGGTTATAGGGCGCACAAGTGAACCAAAGACCCAAAATGATTACATCATGATGAAAGAAGAATGTAAGAAGGAAATGGAAAAGATACGCAATTCAATAGACAAGGTGACTACACTAAAATATAGAATGGCGCTTTGTTATAGATATGTTGACGGTCTAACTGAGTATGATATAGCCGACATTATGGGAATGGCACTCCGTACAATTCAAAGATACGAGTATAAAGGCATAGCAGAGTTAGCCAACATTCTAGAGTGATGTTATTTAGCTTTAAAGCAGTATCAAACCTAGGCTATTAGATAAATGGGCTATATCTCAATTCTAAGGCACTTTATAAGAAACATAGGCAAACACTCAAGAAGAGAATAAAAAGCGACTGCACCATGGATTATTCAATAAATATGAATGGTTATGGTGCTAGATAATGGAATAGTGTTATAATAAATACGTTTTCTAATATTCGTTTAACTTTTTATACACCTTAAGAGGACTTAGACCATCGGTCTAGGTCTTTTCTTTTTGTTTTTTCGTATAATCATACAGAAGATAGCAAAAGACGAGGAGATAAAACGACGCTTTGCAATTCTAAGATAGCAAGAAATGACAAGTTTTTTATATATAGGTTTCTTATAAGCAAGAAGAAACAAGCAAGCACCTTTTAAATTAATACATGAGCCTTGTTTTATCTGAATTTGATAAAGTGTAAGGGAATCTATAAAAGACGCTTAGAATCGAAAATAGAAGGAAATAGAAAGGGGCGAGCGAAATGGACACCCCTATTTATATCTATCTTTAATGAAAAAGATAAGCTAAGCTGTCGTTTTGACAGGTCAGCGCATAAAATCGCAAAATGCGATTCTATCCATTAGAATAGAAATAAACTTCATTTAATAGTTAAATAAGCACCATATAAGGCATATGAGCGCCCTAATATTAAAGATGATAGAATATAGGTATTTTATGTGAATGCTTCTCATGGTCTTAAATGATATGAATATAAGGTATCTCCAAAATGGAGAACTCACAACGAACACCACAAGCTCATTATGGGAATCTGGAACACTTGCAGAAGGTAAGGACGCCCCAATTTAGGGCATCCTATTAGATAAGTCAATAAAACATGACATGAAATAGAAAAATCATACATGAAATGAATAAAACGAGCGCCATACGCTCATATGGTATATATAACGAGCGTGACAGTCTCTAAAAGTATGCTTTCATGCAGTAGCTTTATAATCTCATGCATAATAAAAAGGAGGTCAAACAAATTGACCCCCACGAATGATAATACTTTATGCGATAATTCTTTCTTTGTGAGATGTTTCTTTTATATGCGAGGTTTCTTTTTTGGTAGTTTTTTCTTTTTGGTAGTTTAGCAATCATATAGAAGTATTGGCGTACTCCTTTTATAATCTAGCGCCAACTAGACTATAAAATAAATATGATCATGCTTTTTTCTTTCTGTCTTTTGCCTTCTGGGCTTTCATTCCTTGAATATAACCAAAGGTAAAAGCGTTTGAAATTAATGAAAATCTATCATGTGAATTATTTGATATTTTTTCCATGTCTTCTATATCCATATCATAGTAATAGTTTATCCCCCCCTTGCTTCTTGAATTTTCTTCATAACGTCCATTTTACTCATTATCTTATATCTCCTTTAGTTTATTTTTGACACTTTTTTGACAGTTAAATGTTTTTGACACTTTTTTGACACTTTCTATATAGCCACGATTATAGAACCATGGCTATATGTGATAGTGTTTTCATTCTTAGAACTCCTATATTATGCAGTTGTGGGCTTGTATGGAATTGTATAAATGCGTGTAATTTCCTAAACTTTTTCTCATCTTGAAAACTATTCTTTATTGAAATGAAGACGAACTATGATATAATCTAAAAATTGAAAGAGGTGCGATTATGAATATTAGAAATATAGCAATTATTGCTCATGTTGACCATGGTAAAACAACATTGGTTGACCAGCTTATTAAGAAATCTGGAACACTTGAAGCACACGAAGAACTAGCTGAACGTGCTATGGATAGTAACGCTTTAGAAAGAGAACGTGGTATTACTATTTTAGCAAAGAATACAGCTATTCATTATAAAGACTATAAGATCAACATCATGGATACACCAGGCCATGCTGACTTTGGTGGAGAAGTAGAACGTATCATGCACATGGTGGATGGTGTTTTACTTGTAGTTGATGCTTATGAAGGTACAATGCCTCAGACTCGTTTCGTATTAAAGAAGGCATTAGCTGCTCATGTTAAACCTATCGTTGTTATCAACAAGGTTGACCGTCCAGTTGTAAGAATTCAGGAAGTTATGGATGAAGTTCTTGAATTATTTATGGAATTAGGTGCTGATGATAATCAGCTTGATTTCCCAACTGTTTTCGTTTCAGCATTAAATGGTACAAGCTCATTAGATCCTGATATTAGTACTCAGGTTCCTAATATGGACTGTTTATTTGATATGATTATCAATGAAATTCCTGCACCAGCAGTAGATGTTGGAGGTGGTTTACAGTTACAGCCAGCTTTATTAGACTACAATGATTATGTAGGAAGAATTGGTATTGGTAGAATTCAGAGAGGTTCTATTAAAGTAAATGAAAATGTTGTATGTTTAAGAGCAGATGGTTCTAAGACACAGTTCCGTGTTCAGAAGTTATTCAGTTATTTAGGTATGCATAGATTTGAAGTAGAAGAAGCAAGTGCTGGTGATATCGTGGCTGTTGCAGGTTTAGCTGACATTGGTGTTGGTGAAACAATCTGTGAACCAAGCTGTGAAGAAGCATTACCATTACTTCATGTAGATGAACCAACAATCCAGATGATTTTTGGTACAAACACTTCACCATTTGCTGGTCAGGATGGTAAGTTTGTGACTGCATCTAAGATTGAAGAACGTTTATTCAAAGAAACAAACAAGGATGTATCTTTAAAAGTAGAACGTATTCAGAATAAAGAAGAATGGATGGTAAGTGGTCGTGGTGAATTACACTTATCTATCTTAATTGAAACAATGAGAAGAGAAGGATATGAATTACAGGTATCTAGACCTCATGTTATCTTAAAGGAAATCGATGGTGTAACATGTGAACCATATGAAGATGTAGAAATCGAAGCACCAGATGATTGTATTGGTTCAGTTATTGAATCATTAGGTTTAAGAAGAGGTATCATGGAAAACATGGATTCTATGGATGGTATGACTAAGGTTCATTATATTGTACCTTCTAGAGGTTTAATTGGTTTCATGACTAACTTCTTAACAATGACTAAGGGTTATGGTATTATTAACCACTCATTCTTAGAATATCGCCCATTAGAAGGTGAAGCAGTAGGTGAAAGACAGTTAGGTGTTCTTATTTCTATTGAAACAGGACAGACTACTGCTTATGCACTTGGTGGTGTAGAAAGCCGTGGTGTGATGTTTGTTGGTCCAGGTGTAGAAGTATATGAAGGTATGATTGTTGGGGAACATGCAAAGGACAATGACTTAGTAGTAAACGTTACTAAGGGTAAACAGCAGACAAATACACGTTCATCTACAAAAGATACAACAGTTGTATTAAAGAGACCTAGACACTTCAACCTAGAAGCTTGTCTTGACTATATTAATGAAGATGAATTAGTAGAAGTCACTCCAAACAATATCCGTTTAAGAAAGAAATATCTTTCTGAACTTGATCGTAAGAGAGCTTATAGATCTAAAAATTCAGCATCAGAATAGGGGGAGTAATGAGAATTACTCTCTCTTTTTTTAACAGGAGTACGTTATGAAAATTAAAGAACTCACAACTATTGGTTTTAAACCAACCCCTAAAAAAGACTATTATTACTACATTCAAGATCATTTTTATTTATTATTACAGGTATTACCTCATCATAAAATAGCTTTATTATTGACTACAGAAGATAGTAAGCATCAAAGAGATATACTAGAACAACTCTTTATTAAAAGAGATGATGTAGAACGTATATATTCTAATGAGAAAGGTGCAGGACTTGTTTTATCTAAGCGCATTAAAAAAGAAGAGTTAGAGAATATTATCTTAACACTCAAGAAAGAAATTAATCAGTCACCACAATGTCATCACTGTCATCAAAGCAAATCATTAAATGTCTATTTATTAGATGATGAAATAGATATATTATGTTCTGACTGCTTTAAAAAACATGAACGTATTACCAAACACACTGCTTCACCACTTGGAATACTTGGTGCTTTTATTGGTGCAGTCATTGGAGGTATTATATGGGCTTTTGGTTATAACCTAGGTTATATCATCTGTCTAGATGCCATACTATTATCATTGCTTAGCTTTATTGGATATAAGAAGCTAGGACACTATATTGATCAAAAGGCAAAGATTATTATTTCTTTAATAGATATTCTTGTATTATTCTTTGCGCAATATGCTTCATGTGCATTCTCTGTTCAGGCAGCCTTTAAACGTATTGGTACATCAAGTGTTTCATTTATTCAGGCATTAGTTGTTGTACCAGGGATGATGTTTGATTCAAGTCTGATAGGATTACTTCTTGTGTATTTACTTTATGGTCTTATTTTGATGATCATTACTTTGATTATTTTGTTTATATATGACAAGCGTAAAAACAGTTACTATTTTACATATAAATGTATAAATGGTGAAAATAGTTGATATTTTCAAGAAAAATGGTTGATTGTAAAAGGAAAAGTGTTATATTAAAGGTGGTTTTTATCATACTAGGAAATGGAGGATACAAACATGAAAACAAAAATTGAAGTACAGTTCATGAATAAAGATGTTAATGTGTCTGATATCGAAAAATTAGTTAAAGAAGATATCAAAGCTAACGGAATCAAGCTTAACACTCTTGAAACTTTAGAAGTTTACTATAAACCTGAAGATAGCGCAGTGTATTATGTAGCAACTACAAAAGATAAAAAGGTTTATGGTGTAAACAACGATCCATTACATATTTAATGTAAAAGAGGCCTTTATAAGGCCTTTTTTTGTTGCTTGGTATATAATAAGAAAAAAGAGAGGAGATACGCTTATGAATTATAATGACTTATATTTCATAATTTCCATTGCGTTACAGCTTCTTATTTTCTTTGAATTAAGAAGACAATCAAAAAGTCTCATGATGTTACTTATGAGTTTCTTGATTACTGTACTTTGTATCTTGTTTTTCTATTGTGGTGTAAAATATAAAACACTAGTCTCTTTTGGTATGTTAGTCGTTGTATTTCTTATGTTCCTATGGAATGTAAATTATCGTTTCAGAAAGATTCTAAAATGAGAGATTATCTCTCATTTTTTTTACGTAAAGAATTATGTTATAATGATGTTGTAGAAAAAAAACAAGGAGGCAGACTATGAAGAAGGTAATAGGAATCCTGGCTACTGCATTAATATTAAGTGGCTGTGGATCATCATCCGATAATCATGAGATTAAGAAGACTTCTTTCATGAAAGAAGGAAAGAATAGTTTATATGCTCTTTATAATACTAAGGGGCAGCGTTATACCAAAGATATGTATAAGACATATACACCTTTTGAAGGTGGATATTTAGTGACTAATGAGAGTGATCAGACTGGTTATATTTCTAATACAGGTAAAACAATTATTAAACCAGGACGTTATACAAGCTTAAAAACACAGGGTAATATGCTTGTAGGTGAATCTCAGCCACAGACTGGACTTTATTTAAGTGCATCTTCTCTTAATATGACAGAAAACACTTTAACACAGGTATTTGCGAATGATGCTGTTGTATGGTCTACAAATGATAATGATGTCATTGATATTAATCAGGAAGGCTATGTTTATGCAAAACATGCAGGGACTGCAACACTTACTGCAACTAAAGATAATGCGTCAGTGACTTGTGTGATTAAGGTAGAAGCATTACATCCATATCTTTCTCAGGAATCTTTAGATGTATATACATCAGAACCTGCTACACTTACAGTGAATGATTTTGGTGCACGTACAATTGAATGGAAGTCTAAGGATCCTAAGATTGCAACAGTAGACAATGGTGTCATTCAGGGATTAAAGCCTGGTAAGACTACAATAATCGCAAAAGTAGGGGATGATACTTTAAAGTGTAAGATTAAAGTAAAACGTAAGACTTTAAAGATTTCTCAAAATGAAGCAACACTTTATACAGGTGAAGAAGGTCAGTATGGCATTGAAAATGCATATCCTGATATTAAGTGGGAAACAAGTAATGCGAATGTAGTGACTGTTGCTGATGGACATATCTGGGCTATTAATCCAGGTAAAGCGACTATCAAGGCAACAAGTAATGGTCAGACAGTTAAATCTAAGGTGACTGTAAAGAAGAGAACACAGAGACTTGATCAGACTAAGGTGACTCTTTTAACTGAACAGAAGGTTGTATTAAATGTATTAGATAAGAAGAATCCAGAAGAAGTTGTACAATGGAGTTCTAATAAGAAAAAGATTGCTTCAGTCAATGAATTTGGTGAAGTAACAGGTTTAAAGAAGGGTAAAGCTGTTATTACTGCAAAGGTCGGCAAGAAGAAATATAAGGCTGCTATTACAGTAAAGAAGAGACAGATTAAGATTAATCCTTCTAAGACTACTATTGAAAAGGATCAGCATATCTTCTTACAAGTATTAAATAAGAAGGATGAAGATCAGGCAGTATGGACTACAAGTAATGATCAGGTTGTGATTGTAGCACCGGATACTGGAGAGATTGCAGGTGTGAAACCTGGTAAGGCTACTATTACTGTTCAGGCTGGTAATCAAAAGGCTAAGGCTAAAATTACTGTTAAGGCTAAACCTCTTTCTTTAAGTGAAACTAAGATTGAGATGGATGAAGAATCTGATTATGGTCTTTCTATTAATAATTATGAAAATCAGAAGGTTAAATGGACAACTTCTGATAAGACAATTGCGACTGTAGAAAATGGTACAATTCATGCGAATAAAGCAGGAAAAGTGACTATTACTGCAACGATTGATAAGAAGGATTATACATGTGATGTTACAGTTCATAAGCTTATTAAAGTGATTGATCAGAAGGAAATGACTGTTATTAAAGGTGGACAGGGTCAGCTTTCTGTGACTAATGTAAATCCTGAAGAGGTTAAATGGGATTCAAGTGATTTGAATATTGCGACTGTAGAAAATGGTACTGTATATGGTATAAGAACAGGTAAAGTAACTATTACTGCAACTATAGGTAAGAAGAAGCATATAAGTGAAGTAACTGTTATAAGAAATCCAGAAACAGAAACTAAAACAAGAGCGGCCGATATTTCTTTAGGTGGTATTGAAGTACTCAATACAAAAGGTAAGGTTCTTTATAAATCATCTACTAAGAGCGGTTTATTAAAGACTGATCTACCTGTTATCGTAAAGGGTAAGACTTATAAAGTTGTAAATAATGGTAAGACTCTATATGCTGGTAAGAAGAAGGTTTACTATGCTTCTAGTATAGATGATGCATCTATTGTAGGTTTTGAAGATTCTATTAATGTTTATTTAAAGAATGGTAAGAAATCTTCTATTAAGGAAGTAGGTAACTATTCTATTCTTGCATCACGTAAGAATCAGGCTATTTTATATGATGCAGATAACCAGAATACATTAGCTGTAATTGGTACTAAGATTTATTCAAATGATTATGTACTAACTGGTGCAGAGATCACAAACAAAAACAATATCGTATTAACTGCAGATGATACTGTCAGTCTTTATAGAAAGGGAGAGATTGTTCCTACAAACTCTAACTTTAAAGACAATACACATTTCATTTCTAGAAATAAGAAGATTGCCTATGGACCTCATACAGTTTATAACGGTAAGAAGACAAGTGAATTAAAGAATGTACAGGTTTATCCATATGCACATGAATTAACGGTGTCTCGTTATCCAGGTTTTGTAAAGGGTAAAGGCTATGCTTATTATGACTTCAATGGTAAGAAGGTCAGTCCTTATTATCAGGAAGCCAATCAGTATGATGAAAACAAGTGTGCTATTGTACAGCTTAAAAACGGTAAGTATGAATTAATTAATGCGGAAGGTGAAAATGTATTAAAATCATCATATCCACGTTTAGAATTCATCGGCAATTCATATTATGCAGCATATAATAAGAATGGCCAATTTAAGGTCTATGACTGTAATGGAAAAGAAGCACTTTCAGATGTTTATACAAAGATTCCTGAAAAGGCAGCAATTGTCTTTGATGGGCATCCATATCTTGCATTAGAAAAGAATGGACGTTCTTATATCTATGATGTAGATAATGATATGAAGGAAATTTACTCTATTGAAAAAGAAATCGTTCTTCATGATGAAGGCTATTTCACAATTGGAGATCAATACTATACTCTTACAGGTCAGAAGATCAAATAAGGGGGAATTCTATGGCAATTTTACTCGCAACTTTATTAACGTTTGTTGGATTGATGTTAACATTCCAGCTGATTTACTTTGAAATCAGCCGTAAACGTGCATTAAGAGTGAATAACTTAGTGTGGTTTGAACAATTCAATCGTCCTTTCAACTATACAGGAACAGCAAGCATGGTTGTATTATGTATTATCTGTTATATGATTGGTGGTACAGATGCACCATTCATGTCAGCACTGTGGTTCTTAGAACTCATTATCTTTGTGGCATGTGGTGTGATTGCGGATGCAATCGTACAATTTATTATTATTAAGTATGGTAAGTTCAGATGTCGTCAGCAGATTCAATCAGCTACACATCTAATGAAAGAAATTGAAGAATTAAAACGTGGAGATGAAGAAGACTATGGTTATGAAGTCTCTGCACCACTTTATGATGAAGTCGCTATTACTAAGAGCTATGTTCATCCAGAAGATCATTTAGCCTTTATGACAGTGGATAAAGGGCAGTTTGTAAAGGATTATAAAGATTATCCAGCAGCAACATTTGATATTGAACCTTATACTGAAACAAGTGAAGTAGAAGCAACTCTAGAAGGATTACCTGTTAAGGCAACTAAATTGACAGAATCTAACCTGCTTCCATTTAAGGATGAACGTATCGATGTATTAATGGATCAATTCTCTAACTATGATAAGAATGAAGTATTACGTGTACTTAAACCAAATGGTACTTTCATTGTGAATCAGAATGGTAGTGAAAACCTTCATGAATTCTTATCTATGTATATGCCTTTTAAGATGAGAGGTGTATGGGATATGAACAGCTGTGCAATGACTCTTGCTGAGGCAGGATTTGAAGTTGTAGAAACTAAAGAAGATAAAGGTTATATTCGTTTCCATAATCTTCGCCAAATACAGACTTACTTCCGTAAGGTGGCTCCAGAAGTGGCTGAAAATGTCGCACAATATAAGAGCTTCTATATGAATGCATTAGATCAGATTAAACAGAATACATATTTCCAGTTGACAACATATCGTTTCTTAGTTGTCGCAAAGAAGAATTTCTAATAGGCTTTCTTAATTGAAAGCCTTTTTTAAATAGGGGGATTTTATGAATACATATGAGCATAAAAATGATGTAAAAAATAGTATTGTAAGAGTAATAATTGCTGCACTTCTGATTATTATTCAGGTATTTATGATTGTGAATCTTGCGATACATCTTTCTGAATACTATGCAGCTTTTGATACAATCATGAGTATAATTGCCTTTATATGTGTACTACGTATTTATGGTAGACCGGATAATAGTGCTTTTAAGCTATCTTGGATTGTTTTGATTCTCATCTTTCCTGTCTTTGGTTTAGCTATATATATCTTGTTTGGTAGACCTTCATTGTTGAAGACAGTACAGAAGAAGTTCAATAAAGTAAATGATGATCTCAACAGTTATAAGATTGAAGCACAAGGTTATGAAGAACTTCAACAGAATGATCCTCTTCATGCCACAGAAGCTTATTATCTACAATCTTTGGGTTTTCCTACTTTTAATCATACAAAGATAAAATTCTATAGTTCTACAAATGATGCATTGGAAGCACAACTACATGATTTAAATAACGCTAAAGAATTCATATTCATGGAATATCATGCGATAGAAGATTCAAAAGCATGGAGACAGATAGAGGATATCCTTGTAGAGAAAGTAAAACAGGGTGTGGATGTAAGAGTTTTTTATGATGATATGGGAAGCGTAGGATTTATTAATAATAAGTTTAGAGCACGTCTTCATGATGAAGGTATACAATGCCGTGTATTTAACCCTATCTTTCCTGTTTTAAATCCCTTTATGAATAATCGCGATCATCGTAAGATTACTGTCATAGATGGTCTAATAGGCTATACTGGTGGTTATAATCTTGCCGATGAATACTTCAATTACACACATCCTTATGGACTATGGAAGGACTCTGGAGTAAGATTAGAGGGTGATGCAGTAGACTCTCTCACAAAGATATTCTTTGAGATGTGGCAGACATCAAGTAAAGAAGATAATGAAGACCTCACACTTTATTTAAAAGGTCATAAAGTATCAGGAGAAGGATATATCATCCCTTACTCAGATACACCTTTAGATGATGAAGAAACAGGTGAGAATGTCTATTTAAATATGATTAAACATGCTGTTGATCATATCTATATCACTACACCATATCTGATATTAAGTGACGAAATGCAAAGAGAACTTATTCTTGCATCAAAAAGAGGTGTCGATGTAAGAATCATTACACCTGGTATTCCTGATAAAGCAGTTGTCTTTGCATTGACTAGAAGCTATTATTCACATCTTGTGCAGGCAGGTATTCATATTTATGAATATACTCCTGGATTTATTCATTCAAAACAATGTTTGGTTGATGATCAGGTCGGTGTTGTTGGTACAATTAACTTTGACTTTAGAAGTCTTTATCTACACTTTGAAAATGGATGCTGGTTTACACATAATCATGCAGTCAAAGAATTAAGAGAAGACTTCGATGAACTATTTGAAATAAGTCAGGATGTATCAGAAAAGTATATAAATACAAGTGTTGTATTAAGAGGATGGAGATGTATTTTACGTTTCTTTAGCCCTCTTATGTAAGGAGGTACTATGTTTCGTTTTAAACCTAATAGAAAATATACACAGATATCTATTTATGTAGTACTTACTGTCATTGCAATCTATCTTGTGATTGCAGCAGGAAGTAACATATCAGATATTCTTTTGTTTCTTAAGAAGGGATTGGGATTTTTAAGCCAGGTATTTACACCATTACTCATTGGTTTTGTGATTGCCTATTTATTAAAGCCAGTAGTAGAAAAGGTAGAATCATCTCTTAGAAATGTTTCTTATTTTAAAGAAAAGAAGAAGTTAACTCATCAGTTATCTGTTGTGATTACTTCTTTAATTGTATTATTTGTTTTTGCGTTATTATCTACTTTTGTGATTAAAAGTATTGGTAAAGAACTTGCAGTCACACGGTTTAAGGATATGAGTGATTTCTTACGTATTGTCGCAAAGAATGTGAATGAGATTTATGAGGCAATCATCGTACAGCTTAAATCTATGAGTATTTCTACAGTACAAGTACAGCAGTTCTTAAAGACAGCAGTTGATGGTGTTACAAGTAATCTTCTAGGCGGTATCACTAAAGTGTCGGACTTCTTCACTAATTTACTATTCTCTATTATTTTTGCGATTTATTTTATGCTTGATGGAGAAAAATTATGGAATTATTGGAGTAAGAGTATTAAAGCTTTTACAAGTAGGAAAGTAGACACTGCTATTCATCAATTATTAATTGATATTGAAGGTGTATTCTCTGGTTATGTACGTGGTCAGGTGATTGATGCTTTTCTTATGTTTGTCATGGTAAGTGTAGCATTTGGCTTCTTGCATGTTAAATTCTGGATTGTGATTGCATTATTAGTTGGTATAGGTAATCTAATACCTTATGTAGGCCCGTTCCTTGGATATGCTTCTATCGCAATTATTGGTCTTGTGACAGCTGATTTACATATGGCTTTAAGAGCTTTGATTGCATTACTTATTATTCAGGGGGTAGATGGTAATATTATTAACCCAAGATTATTAAGTGCAAGTATTGATATTCATCCTGTACTTGTTATCGTATCACTTATTTTCGGTAGTATGATTGGTGGATTCTTAGGAATGCTCGTTTCTGTACCAGTAGGTGCATTATGTAAGATCTGGTTTGAAAGATTAGTAGAATATCGTACGGAAACCAAAAATGAATTAGAGGAGAAAGAAAATGGAATTTAGATTTAATCCATGGATGTTAGATGTAGATGTTAATGCAACACAGCATGACTATAGTAAAAATGATTATTCTAAAGAGAAACAATTAAATGAAGAACTAAAGAAAGCTATGTCTTTCCAGCAGTCTCGTATCTTTGAAACATTAGGCGTTGATCCTGATAAGATTCTTGTCGAAAAGATTCCTTTAGAAGGTTCTCAGAATGTTTATAAATTCTCTTTTATCATTAAGGGAAAACTTCTGACAATCACAAATATGCAGGCGGCAGTATATAGTGATGAAAAGGTGTTTGGACCTGAAATATTAGATTATGTAGAAGTTGTAGATATCCCAAAAGGTGGCGTAATGGTCTATGAAATGGGTAATCTTGCATTAGCTTTTAAACACCCTGGACATACAAAAGAATGGAATTGTGGTTCTGTTTTAGGTGTTGGATTTATACAATTATAAAAAATTATTATCAAAAAAATAGCGTATATATCAATACTTTTGTAAGCGTTAGTAAAAAATAACATAAAGGTATAGAAAAAATTAGGATTTGTGATATAATAAGACCATATTCATAAGGAGGAATTTTTTAAATGGAAAAATTATCATTCGTAGTATCTGACCCAGTAGGTTTACATGCAAGACCTGCTACAATCTTAGTAAACCAGGCTAGCAAATTCTCTAGCAATATTAACTTAATCTATAACGGTAAGAGCGTTAACCTTAAATCAATCATGGGTGTTATGTCTTTAGGTGTTCCAACTAAGGCTACTGTAGAAATCGAAGCTGAAGGTGAAGACGAAAAGGACGTAATCGAATCTATCGCTAAGGTTATCAAAGAACAGAAAGTTGCTGAATAATATACTTTTGTTTTTGACAGTGGATTTTATCCACTGTTTTTTTACACAATTTTTCCCATATTTACTCCATAATAACGCAAATATTATTTCT
>UMJW01061567.1_pt1 | contig 16902 bp, 10 predicted proteins | sample 1966151 | NCBI WGS metagenome assembly UMJW01 (sample SAMEA4836160, study PRJEB28245) | human gut metagenome | biome: gut microbiome; material: fecal sample | place: Denmark | collected 2008
CTCACCGCAGGGTGCGTCGCCGACCGCAACGTGAGCGACTGCGTCGCCGAGGGCGATGAGGTCGAGCTCGAGTTCGCTCTCAAAGTGCCAGCGCTAGAGACCTCCCTCCGTCAGCTTAAACCAGAGGAGGAGAGCGCAGTCAAAAGCGTACGAGTATTAGTCTTCAAGACCGACGGCATCACCGATGAGGCTCAGGAGACCTTTGCCTACGAGGCACAAGTCACCACGACCAACTTGACACCCGATGCTGAGGGCGTCACGCGTATCGTCTGTAAGCTCCTAGCTACGGAGAAGCCGATGCGCATCGTCTGTATCGCCAACCACAACGTTCCCGATGGCATTCTCACCGTGGGCACTGCCAAGAAGACCATTCTTGAGAACAATGATGGAATGAAGAAGCCCTTCACACAGCAAGGCTGGAAGACCGACGGCTCGCAACCCATCCCTATGTGGGGTGAGAGCGACAAGCAGCCCGTCAAACCCACCACCAAGTTCAACAGCTGCACCAAGCTCGCTTATGGTAATGCCACTCAGAACAGAAACAACGATGGGGTCATCCACCTCGTTCGTGCGCTAGCTCGTGTCGACGTCGGCGTCAACTTTGAAGCGGATCCCTCCAGCGAGAAGCCCGTTGCAGGTGGCACAGACTTCAAGATCATGTCGGTACGCGTCTACCGCTACGCCACCTCTATGTACGTAGCAGGTACGCAGGAGACCGCTTTCAACTTTGACAATGGGCGTCGCAACGCACTGCCCCATACACCCGCTGATGTCGCCACTGCTGCCGATGCTAATCCGCTCGTCTTCACCGCTCAGACCGCAGAAGATGCCAAGGGTTATGTACGTAACATCTACATCCCCGAGATTGAGAACAAGGACAAGACAAAAGATCAGCGCATCTGCCTTGTCGTCGGTGGTTTCTACAAGGGTGCCAGCAAGGAGACCTACTACCGTGTCGACTTCATACGTACTGAGACCAACGCTTCTGGCAAGAAGACCATAGAGCAGCTAGACATCTTGCGTAACTACCGCTACCGCTTCAACATCACCAAGGTAGCTGGTCCTGGTACAAACAGCCCCGAGGAGGCGCTCATCACCGAGCCGGTCAACATCGCTTACGACTGTCTCGTATGGGACGATGCCGACATCGACAAGATCGTTTACGACGGACAGTACTACCTAGCGGTCTCCAAGGATAAGTTCGATTTTGGTAGGAGTGAGGGCAACGAACCCTTTACCGTGCGTACCAACTGGCCCGAGGGCTACAAGATCGTCGACAAGGACGGCAAGGAGTGGCCTAAGGCTGCCACAGATCTGCAGGGTACTGACAAGTGGGCATACATCTCTCCCACGGGCAGTCAGAAGTTAGTCAACGAAGACATGACCAGTACGGTCAACGTCCTCGCCAACCCGGGTGCCCCTCGCACCATCGCTCCCACAGAGCTCTTCGTCCAGGCCGGTCGCATCAAGTGGCCCCTCAAAATCAACCAATCCAATGAAATAGCCGTCTATATCAGGCTCTACGAGCAAGTGGGTGGGAAGCGTGTACCCACCAATCTGCTAGAGATTAAAAAGGGCGAAACCAAAATAGTTGAAGTTGAGTACACGCCCGGAGCTAACTTAGAACGCCGTGTAACCGATGCGGGTTCTCAATTCTTATGGGAGCGAACAGACGATGGCTCTGTTTCCGGAAAGGCCGTTTATAAAATTACGCCCGATGAAAGTCGCATTGACGAGGAGACGTTTAATCTTATTGCGGCGGCACGCTTCATAGCCGACTTGGACGGAAGGGCCGCCAATGCAGACCTAACCGTTATGCTGCAGGTATATAACGCCATTCCCTATAGATTTGGAGATTTGCATTTGAACATGATCAATTCTACTGAAAATGGCTACGTGTTGGACAACAGAGAGCAAAGCTTCTACATCAAAGCAAATGCTCCCTACCAGCTGATTATTACGTCTATACAAACGAGCCCGAATGATATACAGAGTTTCCAAGATAAAGTGGTAAAGGGTTGGAATGCACGTTCCAATAAACTAGTGCATGAAAGTGTGGGACACCTTTCTGGAGATCGCATTAGTTTTACTCCCTACGACTATACATTCGGGGAAACCGGTATTACTCCTGGAGATGTAACTATTGCGAAGATTACTTTCAACATTGTACCTACAGATCCACAAAAGACATTTGAAACAAAGCAATTTACAATTCTCCTCGCTTCTAGTATTATTCAGCCTACGGCTAACTGCTACATTATCAAGAGGGGAGCTAAACTACCCATTTTGATTCCGGTTTCGGAGCAGATTCTAAAAGCTGCTGAGTGGTATGAGCAGTTTGAAGATGTTATGGAGGCAACCGTAAAGCAACGTGCGAATGGTGCTTCAGGGGATGTCAATGGATTCGATAAAAACGTAATCAATAAATATTTAGCTGACGAAGCTTCAAGGTTGACGCGTTTGGAAGCCACTGATGATAATTGGGAAATTGACTGTCTTTGGTCTACTATCGACCATACCGGAGGGGGACCTGGATTAACATTCAAGAAGGTTCAGATTGAAGGCTTCGGAAAAAGAAACTATATGTCTGTGGCCGTAGATCCCAATTCAGATGACATAGGGAGTGCTGTGCTCGTGGTGAGACGTCCAGGCAATGACGGTGAAATCTTATGGAGTTGGCATATTTGGGTAGTGGATAACTATCCTTGGGAACCGTTACAAGGATCAAAGTCACCGCTGCCCTTTATGAATAGGAACTTGGGGGCACGTTATCAGAAAACGGACAAAAGTCCTATTTATGACCCCAACCAAGCCGGTATGTACTATCAGTTTGGTCGTAAAGATCCGTTCCATCCTTACAATAAGGCTTCGGGTGAGGGTGTTAAGTTGTACCAGAATACAAACCTGATTTTTGACAACCCAGCAATGCAAAAATCAACAATATCATACCAAAAGAGGATTAAGCGTTTGCCCCAACACAACATGCAGACTCTCTTTGAGATGAGTGACCTAAAACGTTTCTGGCGTATGAAGGACTTTGTGCGAGACCCTTCCGGTATGGGCTTCTTTGATAGTTCATTCTCTAATTCGATGGAGTGGGGTCCTTGGGAGTTCCGTAACGAAGCTGGTAATACGGCTTGGCAAGGAACAACTGCTGTGACCACCTATATGGAAGTATCGCGTCGGATATGCAAGAATAAAACTATTAAAACACCTTTCGACCCCTCTCCTTACGGATGGAAGGTGCCTGCAGTAGGGCTCGAATCCAATTATGCGGATTCACGAGGCTTCTATCCCGCGGCTTCTGGTTGCTTTCCACAAGGGGATAGCCGTAAGCTTGAATGGATAAAGGATACTGATAAATATTCTGCATACTCCGTATCCACCCGTATTAACGTGCGGGATATTAATCCCGGAATTCAATATGATTATAGTACAAGGATAATGAACTATAATATGTTGAGGGGTACGAGTACGAATCCGTCGGCGGCTATACCGGTGCGTTGCCGTGTGAATGAAAATGAGTTGGATTACAAGGCGTTTACAGAGGAAGGCTTCTTTCAACGTCGTCGCTAACCGCACCGTCCGTCACGGCACCGCCCGCTAACTGCGGGCACGCCGTGCCGACACAACGTCACCCCGCTCCGCTAACCGAGGCACGCTGTGACGACAAACGACCCGAGGGGGCGCCGCCTGCACATTCGCAGGCAGCGCCCCCTCGCTCGTTACGATGGAGCGGGGCTGTCAAATCGAAATTAGAGGTTAGATACTTGTGGAATTGAGGGCTAACCGCTAACTTCTAACCTCTAAATTCGTACCTTTGTGGCATATCTAAGATACTTATCCTCTTATGACATCAAAAGTTTCAGATCAGCAGTGTACTATCGCGCAGTCGGTAGCTCATCGTTTGCTCGCTATCCAGGCTGTCGAGCTGCGTCCAGACGCACCCTTTACGTGGGCTTCTGGGTGGCTTAGCCCTATTTACTGTGACAACCGCAAGACGCTCTCTTACCCCGAGCATCGCAGCTATATCAAGCAGGCCTTTGCACTTCAGGTGAGCGACCGTTACCCAGATGCTGAGGTGGTGGCTGGTGTTGCCACGGGTGCTATCTCGTGGGGAGCCTTGGTTGCAGACGAGCTGGGGCTGCCCTTCGTCTATGTACGCTCCTCGGCTAAGGATCATGGCAAGCAAAACCTCATCGAGGGCTATCTACCCGAGGGAGCTCGTGTCGTAGTCATCGAGGATCTGATCTCTACGGGCGGCAGCAGTATGAAGGCTGTCGAGGCGCTGCAAGCAGCAGGAGCGCAGGTCGAGGGACTCATGGCGGTCTATACGCATGGCTTCGCTGAGGCCGAGGATCTCTTCGCCAAGGCTGGCGTAGAGATGCGCACCCTGACCGATTACAACGAAGTAATTCGCCAAGCGGTCTCTGCCGGTTACGTCTCTGAGCATGACCTAGAGATGCTTGCTCAGTGGCGCGAGAACCCGAGTCAGTGGGGACGCTAGCATTTACGACATCTTAGCTTACACATCCCATTCCTATGACGATACAAAGCCAACCCGTCGCCTCTACTTATAGCTGTGAGGCGATCTATCGTAAGATTAGCGACCTGACCAATCTTGAGGAGGTCCAGCAGCTCCTAGAGGAGAAGCAGGTCACGGTCTCCTCACTCAGTAGCGATCGCTGCGAGGTGCAGGCGCAGGTGATGAAGTTCCCGGCAAATCTCGCGCTCGTTGTCTCGGAGCGTATCCCCACCGAGGAGGTGCGCTATCAGATCGAGCACGATATGATGCCCGCCAATGTCTCCATACGACTGACTCCCCAAGAAGCTGGAGGTAGCACCTTAGTCGTCTCACTAGATGCTAAGCTCAATCCCTTTGTTGCTGGCATGGTACAGCCCCACCTAGAGGAGGCGGTGCAGTACATTGCCAATATGCTGGGGCAGATGCGTTACGACTCATAGCCCAAAGCTAGAACCAAGGCAAGGATGAAGGGCCTCAGCATAATGCTTTTACCGCTCATGACGCTCCTACTACTGGGGTGTCAAGGTGAGGTGCAGTACGCCACGCCCCTGCGTCCTATACACTATCCGATATACTTCGCCAGTGCCGAGGGGCGGGCGCTCATACCCGTCGGGGGGTACCTGCGTATTACCAAGCCCTCCACAGCAACCTCAGCCATCGGCTTCGGAGGCATCCTGGTCATTCACGGCTTCGCCGGTAGTGGCATGGCCGATTACTACTACGCCTACGACCTCGCTTGCCCTAAGGAGCTGGACCCTACGAATTCACTGATGGTCAATGAGAAGCTTGAGGCGGTCTGTCCGAAGTGTCATAGTCGCTTTAGCATCGTCTATGGCGGGGGGACGCCTGTTCAAGGGCCTGCCCAAAGCCCCCTCCTGCCTTACCGTGTGCTGCCCATCGATGGAGGTATACTGATCACCGCACCTGAGCTATGAGCAAGTTAGTCCGACACTTTCTCAGCCTCCTCGTCTTGTGGAGCCTCCTGGCGACAGTCGTTAGGGCGCAGTCGCGCTACGATTACGACATACCGCTGCCAGCCTTTGACAAAGATCCCAACGAGCTACTCTATCGTGGCGAGACGCTCCACAGCTATCTGATCAATCCCTACACGGGAGCGCTCTATGCAGCACGTCCCGATACGCTCAGCACGCTCTTTCACGATCAGGTCAAAGCGGAGAGCCGCTCCATCGTGATGGCTTACCTAGGCAACTTGCGCTCTCCGTGGGTTGACATGGACTACTTCAACCGATGGCGTCCGCAGCATCGCTTCCTCTACGATCAGACGCTCTCGGGCTTCGTATGGGACGAGTCTAATAGGCTTTTCTATCGCACGAAGACCCCCTTCTCCAAGCTCTTCTATCAGCGCAATGGAGATGCCCAGAGACGCGAAGAGCAGTTTGATGCGACGATCGCCTTCAACCTCAGCAAGCGGATAGCGATGGGAGCCGACTTCAACTACACCTACTCGCCAGGCTACTACATAGGCAATCGCACCAAGAGTTGTGACTATCGGCTCTTTGCGACGCTGACACTAGACCGCTACGAGGCGTACCTCACGGGCGGGGGCAACTTCGCACGTATCACGGAGAATGGCGGTGTCCTCGAGGACGCCTATGTCAATGATCCTACACGGGGCAACTCCGGCAGGCGCAATCTAGAGAGCCACGAGATACCCGTTCGTCAGGCAGAGCACGTCTGGAACGGTATCGACGATGCTCACTTCTTCCTCTCGCATCGCTACAACTTCGGCTCCTATCGTCCTCGCAGTGCTAGCGACTCGCTGACTATCTTTGGCGAGCGCCGTACCGAAGCCGATACGATGCGCTTCGTGCCGATAGCTAGTGTGGGGCATATCTTGAGCTTCAGACAAGGCGTGCATCAGTATGTGAACCGCAACCAAGCCTCCTGGGACCAGTACCCCAACCACTACTCCTACATGCACAAAGGTCCCTCGGGGGCGCTTGACTCGCTCTACGTCTTGCCCGAGGATAGTACCCGACGGTGGCAGCTGGACAATAGCTTCGTCCTCTCGCTCCGTGAAGGTTTCAGACCGTGGGTCAAGTTTGGTCTAGAGGCTTATGTGCGACTAGAAAACAAATACTACTACAACCCCGACTCGCTCTATCAGGAGCGACCTGGGCACAGCACCATGGACGTGGTCGTGGGGGGACGCATAGCACGTACCTCGGGACACTTGCTCAACTTCGATGCACAGCTCGAGAGTACCCTCCTAGGCGAAAACATCGGCTCCATACTGGCGCAAGGCGGTATCAGCACTTCGTTCCGTCTCTGGAGCTTCCCCGTAGGATTGCGTGCCTGGGGCAACTTTGAGAATCGCCGCCCGGACTACTTCATACGGCATTTCCACGGCACCTTCCACCGCTGGGACAGAGACTTCGGCTATGAGCGTCGGCTAGCCTTCGGAGGGCGACTCACGCTCGACAAACTAGGCACTTCGCTGAGTGTCGAGACCGCCACCCTGCAGAACCAGCTCTACTGGACTTCGCAAGGGATCGTCGAGCAGTGTGCTGACCCGATACAGATCCTCTCGGCACGCCTGCAGCACGGCTACAAGTGGGGCTGGCTCGCCTGGAGACTACAAGCTCTCTACCAGCTCTCCACACGTCAGGAGGTGATACCCTTGCCTACGCTCAGCCTCTACGGGGCGCTCTACACAGACTTCTTTTACGCTCGTGTCTTGCGCATCATGCTGGGCGTGGACTGTCGCTGGCATACACGATACTACGCGCCTTACTATGAGCCTGCTGTCATGCAGTTTGTCAATCAGACGGAGACGAAGTATGGCAACTTCCCCCACTTGAATGCTTTCGTCAGCTTTCAGCTCAAGCGAGCACGCTTCTTTGTCGAGTACTACAACCTCGGCGATCTCTTTATCTCTCCCTCGGAGCGCTTCTCCGCAGCGCACTACCCTATCAATCCGCCCGTCGTCCGCCTCGGTGTCTCGCTCGATCTGAATAAGTGATATGCTGGGGTAGCCGATTGCTGTCAAACGAGATTATTGGCGATAGCCACGTGGGAAATGTCAAATCCTCACGTGGCTATTTTTGATTCTCTACGTAGGCGAGAAACGATTCCTCCGAAGTTTCATTTGATTCCTCCGAAGTTTTATTTCACGCCCACGTGGGAAATGTTTTATCTCCACGTGGCGAATCGAGATTTCCCACGTGAGGACGCTCGAAACGTGTAACCCTTTGTAAGGACGCTCGGACGAGTAACCCTTTGTAGGGACGCACGGCTCGTGCGTCCGTCCCCGTTAAAACCACGATGCTGTAACCTTTGATACAACGGACGCACAGACCGTGCGTCCCTACAGCTGGCTACTCGTCTCGCATTGACGGGAGGATTTCTAAAGTTCCAAGGGAGGAAACCCTCATCGGACAGTTGTGATTTCGTATCTTTGTCCCATAAGACGGAGACTGCAGGTGTGGTCTCGTTGCTACATTGACTGCATAACGAAATAGGTGTACCCTGAATGAATACACATCAACGACAGCAAGCGTGGTGGCTCTACGGCGGGCTAATGATCATCTTTGTGGCACTCTTGTGGTGGGTCGCTGCTACTGACCAGGCTATGAGTGGCTCCTCGGAGGCTCTCGTCACGGCTCCTGTAGCTACGACTGAGTCTCTGAGCGAACTTCCTGAGGGGACTTCACTACCCCAGGGGGCTACGACCCTTTCGCCTGCGGGAGAGGCTTCACCGTGGCAATCGTTTGTCGCTTCGGTGCGCGCTCATGCCGCCTCAGACATAGGGATGCTGCTGATCCAGTTGGTCGTCATCCTGCTCGTGGTGCGTGTCGTGGGGTGGCTCTTCGCACGGCTGCGACAGCCGACGGTCATCGGGGAGATTCTTGCTGGTATACTGCTCGGTCCGAGCCTGTTGGGAGCCGTATGGCCTGAAGCGATGGAGACGCTCTTCCCCGTACACAGCTTGGGCAATCTAGAGCTACTCAGTCAGTTCGGACTGATCCTCTTCATGTTTACCATCGGTATGGAGCTGCGTATGAAAGACCTCAAGGGTCAGGCGCAGCAAGCTTTCGTCATTAGCCAGTCGGGGATTATCATTCCGTTTATCCTAGGCATCCTGCTCACTTATGGGCTCTATAGTCGCCCTGAGCTACTGAGCGAGGGGAGTAGCTTCTTGTCGCTCGCCCTCTTTGTGGGCATCTCGCTCAGCATCACCGCCTTCCCCGTCTTGGCGCGTATCATCCAGGAGCGCTCGCTCTCGCATAGTCACCTAGGACGCTTGGCGCTCTCGACCGCAGCCATGGGAGACATCGTGGCGTGGCTCATGCTGGCAGCCATTATGGCGGTCAGCCAAGGGGGAAGCTTCACGAGTGCCCTCTACAATATGCTCTTCCTGGCACTCTATCTGGCGGTTATCTTTGGTATCTTGCGACCACTCTTCGGGCTCCTCGGGCGGCGTGTGAGACATCGCGAGGTGCTCTCCAAGTCGCTCATGGGACTCATCTTCATCCTCCTCATGGCGAGCGCCTACTTCACTGAAATCATGAGTATGCACGCCCTCTTTGGCGCCTTTATGCTGGGGCTTATCATGCCAGAGAACCTAGACTTCCGAGTGATTGTCAAGGAGAAAGTTGAGGACCTAGCCCTCCTGCTCCTCCTGCCACTCTTCTTCGTTAGCTCAGGCTTGCGCACAGAGCTGGGATTGGTCAATACGCCTCAGCTGTGGGCGCTCTTTGGGATCTTCACACTCGTGGCGGTTGTCGGCAAAATGGGCGGCACCTACTTAGCAGCGCGAAGCTGCGGCATACAAAGTCGCGAAAGCCTTTACCTAGGTGCTTATATGAACACCCGAGGGCTGATGGAGCTGGTTGTACTGCGTATCGGACTCGACCTAGGAGTCCTCTCGACGGTCCTCTTTACGATCCTCGTGATGATGACACTCGTGACGACGATCATGACCGCTCCGACGCTGCAGCTGATCGACTGGCTCCTCAAGAAGAAGAAAACACCGCAGAGCTTGGAGCATGCGACAGGTCAAGTGCTCATCTCCTTCGGTCGTGCCGAGACGGGCGTCACGCTCCTTGAGTTCTTCCATAGGCTCTGTGGCGGCACCTCTCCACAGGTAGCTTGTACGCTGATGCACGTTACCACCGATACAGACATTAGCACGATCGATGCGGATCACTACTACGCCAGTAGCTTTGCCGCACCGATGGAGATGGCCAAGCAGCTAGACCTCTCCGTGGAGCGTAAGTATGAGATCGCGGAGTCGGTCCCTGAGGCGGTTCTCTCGCACGCGAATCATATCCAGAGCAACTTGCTGCTCCTCGGGGCAAGTGTTAACCTCTCACAAGACAAGAAAGATCGCGACCTGGTCGCTTATAGCGATAAGCTCACCCGTCGGTGGAAAGTTGTGACTGGTCGCCGTCGTCAAGCGAAGAAAGAGCAGAGCTCGCACTCCTTTGAGGAGATTATCGCCACCTTTGCTCATGAAGCGCCTTGCTCGGTCGGTATCTATGTGGACAATGGCCAGACCCCGATAGCGCATCCGCTCGTGCTGATGCAGCGACCTGAGGATCGGGAGCTACTACTCGTTGCCGAGCAGGTGTCAGAGCGTGCCGATAGCCCGATCACGCTGATGCCGCTCTCGTCACATCTCGCCAAGCCTGAGACAGAGCTGACGGATCGTGTGTCGTGGAGCCGAGAGACCTTTGCTGAGCAGGTCGATCTGAGTGCTTACGACTTCGCACTCATTGCTTACGATGCGTGGGCAGCCCTCACGCCAGCACAGCAAGAGCTACTCCAGCAGTTACCCTCTTACCTCATTCTAGACATTGACGAGGCGACCATCGAGTTGCCGACGATACATCGTCCTACTACGGGAGCCGTCTCTTATCTTGGTAAAGTATCTTAACGATGAAACGTGAGAAAGGCACTCCTCGCCAAGTGAAGCCAAAGCAGATCACACCGCTCTGGGCGCAGCAAGACCCGTGGCTCGCGCCCTACTATGAGACGATCGCTGCATGGCAAAGCTATATCGCAGCGCGTCGGCAGCTGCTTGTCGGCTCGCAGAGCCTCTCGAGCTGGGCGTGTGGACACCTTTACTTTGGGCTGCATCGCACAGAGTCGGGGTGGACACTGCGTGAATATGCGCCAGCAGCTAAGGCAGTCTACCTACTCTGCGACGCTAACCAGTGGCGTCAAGATCCGATCTATCGATATGTTGCTAATGAGGAGCGGCCAGGTGAGTGGCTCCTCAAGCTACCCGCCACAGCGCTGCATCATCTAGACTACTACAAGCTCCTTATCTGCACCGACGATGAGGAGCTAGAGCGCATACCAGCCTACGCACATTATGTGGTGCAGGATCCGCGTGACTACACCTTCTGCGCTCGTGTCTGGGCGCCCGAAGAGCCGTACCTAATGCAGGCGCCAGCACCTGAGCGTCCCGACACCTTGCTCATCTATGAGTGCCACATAGGGATGAGTGGCGAGGAGATGGGCGTGGCGAGCTACGAGCAGTTTCGCACGGAGCGACTGCCCTACATCGTCTCGGCGGGCTACAACACGCTCCAGATCATGGCGGTGCAGGAGCACCCGTACTACGGTTCGTACGGCTATCACGTCTCCAACTTCTTTGCTCCGTCCAGTCGCTTCGGTACGCCCGACGACCTCAAGCGCCTGGTCGATGAGGCGCACGCTTTGGGCCTTTACGTCATTATGGACTTAGTTCACTCGCATGCCGTGCGCAACGAAGCTGAGGGCTTGGCTCGCTACGATGGCACGCGGACGCTCTTCTTTCACGAGGGGAGCCGTGGAGAGCACCCGCAGTGGGACTCGCTCTGCTTTGATTACGGCCGTGGCGAGGTGGTCCACTACCTTCTCTCCAACTGCCACTACTGGCTCACGGAGTATGGCTTCGATGGCTTCCGCTTCGACGGGGTCACCTCGATGCTTTACGAGGATCACGGCTTGGAGCGACCTTTCCTCACCTATGAGGACTACTATAATGGCCATGTAGACCGAGATGCGCTGACCTATCTGACGCTCGCCAACGAGCTGATCCACGCTGTCAAGCCCGCAGCGACTACCATCGCCGAGGAGGTGAGCGGACTGCCGGGACTGTGCGAAAGCCAAGCCTCCGATGGGTACGGCTTTGACTACCGCCTGGCGATGAATGTGCCAGACTACTGGATCAAGCTGATCAAAGAGCAGCCCGACGAAGCGTGGAATCCGGAGAATATGTGGTACGAACTGCGCAATCACCGTCCTACGGAGCGAACGATCTCCTACGCTGAGAGCCATGATCAGGCACTCGTCGGAGACAAGACCATCATCTTCCGACTCATCGACAGCGATATGTACTGGCATATGCAGCAGAGCGACTACAACGATCGGGTGATGCGTGGCATAGCGCTCTGCAATATGATCCGTCTGATGACCTTCGCCACGATGTGTGGCGGTTATCTCACCTTTATGGGCAATGAGTTTGGTCACCCCGAGTGGATTGACTTCCCTCGTGAGGGCAATGGTTACTCTTACCAGTACGCTCGTCGTCAGTGGTCACTGCGGGACAATGACTTACTGCGCTACAAGCAGCTAGCGCACTTTGACAAAGGGATGCTCTCGCTCTGTAGCTTGACGCCCCGCTTTGCAGAGCTCTCGGACTACTGCTACCACAGTCACACGGAGCGACAGGTTATCGTCTTCATGCGGGGTGACGGCTACCTCTTTGCCTTCAACTTTAGCCCCACGGAGAGCTACGTCGACTACCCCATCGAGGGCGTGCCCGCGGGACAGTATATGCTACTCCTCGACAGCGATGCGGTCGCCTGCGGAGGCTTCGGACGTATCGATGCCAGTGTCACGCATCACACTCGCACCACCGCCGAGGGTGGCACCGAGCTACGACTCTATCTGCCCTCCCGCTCAGCACAGGTCTACAGCCACAAGCCGTAACAGCGGTAAAACAACACGAGTAACCCTTTGCTTTCTAAGTTCATATGCAAGTAAAAAGCGAAGTTTTTTCTCGTTTCGGAAGTTCGGTCGACTTCTCTTCGGGTGAACCGCTCAGCGGGGTGGGGGCTCCCACCGTAGGGGCGGACTTATGTGTCCGCCTGTCCTCGTTGGGGCGTTTTATGCCATATGGGCGGACACGTAGGTCCGCCCCTACACAAACCACATCAACACGACAAATCCAGCCATCAGACGCTGTAACACCCATCTTCGTAGGGGCGGACCTGTGTGTTCGCCCGTCCTCACCTGAGCGCAGTCTATTCTGCGGGCGGACACGTAGGTCCGCCCCTACGCAAGCTACGTCAGCACGACAATTCCACTCATCAGACGCTGTAACACCCGTCTTCGTAGGGGCGGACCTGTGTGTCCGCCCGTCCTCATTGAAGAGCTGTATGTCCTTCGGGCGGACACGCAGGTCCGCCCCTACACAAACCACATCAACACGAAAAGTTCAGCCATCAGACGCTGTAACACTCGTCTTCGTAGGGGCGGACCTGTGTGTCCGCCCGTCCTCGTTGAAGCGTTTTATGCCATATGGGCGGACACGCAGGTCCGCCCCTACACAAACCACATCAACACGAAAAGTTCAGCCATCAGACGCTGTAACCCTCTGCTTCGTAGGGGCGGACCTGTGTGTCCGCCCGTCCTCACCTGAACGCAGTCTATTCTGCGGGCGGACACGTAGGGCCGCCCCTACACGATTAGAATAATATTGTATTATGAACGAGTACTCAAACGATCTTCCTAATCGTAAGACAATGCGATGGCAAGGATATGATTATTCTCTGAGCGGACTCTATTTCATAACTATTTGCGTGCAAGGAAGTCTATGTTTGTTTGGACGGATACAAGAAGGCGAGATGATCCTTAATGATGCAGGTATGATGGTAGCACGCTGGTATTATGAACTACAACATAAGTTCCCTAGTATATGGTGCGATACTTTGGTAGTTATGCCCAACCACATCCATTGTGTTATCCTCAACTCTGTAACTGCAGGCGGACGCATAGATCCCCCCTTACTGAATAATGTTGACACAGCGTGTCTAGGTAGACAAATAGATCGACATCAACATGAACAAGTTGGGTTGTCTCAGCAAAGTTTATATTTGCCAGACGAGGAGGGAACAGTTGACATAAGAGCTGTAATTCAATGGTTCAAAACAATGACAACAAATGAGTATATACAGGGAGTGAAGCAGAAATGTTGGCACCCTTTTTTGCGTAAACTATGGCAACGAAGCTATTGGGAGCGTGTTATACGCAATCCGCATGAATACGATATGATAATAAATTATATTGCGACTAATCCACAGCGTTGGACACAAAAAGGATCTGCGGACAAGTCATTACAAAAGGGCTGCCTATGGAAACCTATCTAATAGTAGGGGCGCACGGCTAGTATCTAGCGAGAGGGCGTCCGTTGTCGTTAAAACTACGATGCTGTAACTTTTGATACAACGGACGCCCTCTCGCTAGATACTCGCCGTGCGTCCCTACAAAGGGTTACTTGTTACTTATATATGAGCTTTACTTCTCAAACTCGATGTCGATGTCAAAGGACTCATGCCAGGGCAGTCCCTGACGAGCTACCTCCTCGAGGAAAGGATCTGGGTCAAACTGCTCGACGTTGAAGACGCCAGCGCCACCCCACAGTCCCTTGGCGAGCATCAGAGCGCCCGTCGTAGCGGGGACACCCGTCGTGTAGCTGACACCCTGCGTGCCGGTCTCCCGGTAAGCTGCTTGGTGAGAGCAGTTGTTCCATATATAGTAGGTACGCTCCTTGCCATCCTTGACACCACGGATACGGCAGCCGATAGAGGTCTCGCCCGTATAGTTCTCGCCCAGCTCCTTAGGATTGGGTAGGACAGCCTTGAGGAATTGGATCGGCACGATCTCCTGGCCGTTGTAGTTGATCGGCTCGATGCTAGCCATACCGATGTTTTGGATCACCTCGAGGTACTTGAGATACTCCTCACCGAAGGTCATCCAGAAGCGTGCCCGACGTATCGTGGGGAAGTGCTTGACAAGCGACTCCAGCTCCTCATGGTAGAGTAGGTAAGACTCGCGTACGCCGATGCCGGGGTAGTGCAGCGGACGATGTATCTCCTGAGGCTCCGTCTCGATCCACTCGCCCTTGTGGTAGTACTTACCCTTTTGGGTGATCTCACGGATATTGATCTCTGGGTTGAAGTTGGTCGCAAACGCCTTGTGGTGGTCACCTCCGTTGCAGTCTACGATGTCGAGGTCGTGTATCTCGTCAAAGTGATGCTTGGCAGCGTAAGCGGTGAAGATACTGGTCACGCCAGGGTCAAAGCCACACCCTAGGACGGCGGTCAGTCCAGCTTCCTTAAAGCGGTCGTGGTATGCCCACTGCCAGCTGTACTGATACTTAGCCTCGTCGAGAGGCTCGTAGTTTGCCGTGTCGAGGTAGTTGACGCCTGCCTTGAGACACGCCTCCATGATGGTGAGATCTTGGTAGGGGAGTGCTACGTTGATGCAGATATCTGGGCGAAAGCTCTCGAAGAGCTTCACAAGCTGCTCTACGTCGTCCGCATCCACCTGTGCGGTCTGGATCTTGACGTTTTGTATCTGTGCTGCGATAGCGTCACACTTAGACTTAGTGCGGCTCGCCAGCATAATGTCAGTAAAGGTCTCAGCATTCTGAGCCACCTTGTGAGCTACTACGGTGCCTACGCCACCAGCTCCGATGATGATCACTCTTGTCATAGAGGTTGTATAGTTAAAAGCGTTAGAGATTCATGAGGTATAAGGTAGCTACGCTGGCAATCCTTTGCGGCTGCTCATGCGTCGTCGCTACTTTGTCTTGCCAAAGATACGAAAAAGAAGTTAGAGATTAGAGATTAGAAGTTAGAGATCGGAACTATCGGAGCCATCTGAGTGATCGGATCTCTAACCTCTAACTTAACTTCTAACCTCTCAACTCCAGCTTCCCCTTTGTCGTGGGGAGAGTTTTTATTATCTTTGTGGTATAATCAGCAGATAGGAATCATATATGAAGTTTACCGTCAATAGCAACGAGCTCTCCACGCTCTTGCAAAATGTGGGGCGCCTAGTCCCTGCGAGCAATGTCTCTATGCCAGCGCTGGCCAACTACCTTTTTGAGGTGACTCCTGAGCGGATCTCCGTGACGGGAGGAGATACGATGATGCGCTCGACTGGTGTGATAGCTCCACTAGAGTGTGATGGTGAGATGCGCTTCCTGATAGCTCCCACGCCGCTACTGGACTATATCAAGTCGCTGCCTGTGCAGCCACTGACGATGGAGATGCAGACGACGGAGGAGGGTGCACGGTTTATCCACCTGATCCACTCGACAGGGTACCTAGACATACCCATCGGCGATGCGGATCTCTACGTCTCTAGAGAGTCTCCAGAGGATACCGAGGGGGCTGCTATGATGAGTATGAATAGCTCTAGTCTCCTGGCTGGTATCTCGGCTGTCCTGCCGGCTGCCTATCCCGACACGTCGCGTGAGCAGCTACATGGCGTGCACTTCGTCATGCTCACGGATCGTCTAGAGCTCTGCGCAACGGACAATGTGCAGCTCGTACGCTACATAGACTACGATGCGCGGATCGTCGAGAAGGAGGACGAGGTAGCACAAGCTTCGCTGAGGGATCCTAGCTTCACGCTCCCGATCAAGGTCTCTAGCTTCCTACAGTCTATCCTCCCGAACTTTGCCAATGAGGAGGCACTCGTTGTCTTCAACAATAAGCAGGTAGAGGTGCGCTTCGGCACTTATAATGTGGTCTCGCAGGTGAGTGTGCTGGACTTCCCCAACTACAACGGGTTACTCCCCGACGCGATGACCTATATGATCGAGATCGACGGTCAAGTCTTGCAGCGAGCCACGACTCGTGTCAACTATCTGAGCAATATTGTGGGGCTAGGTGCCGACTCAAGCTTGCTCTGTATCACCTTCGAGGAGCATGCGATGGTGATGAAGGGAGGCTTCTACGCACAGGGCGCTAATACGCCTGGAGTCGATGTCGAGGAGCGTATCCCCGTGGACTATCCCGAGCAAATGGAGGGGATGCAGATCACCTTCAAGACGAACACCTTCATCAAGTTCCTCAAGGCGTTCAATGCGGAGAGCTTGCAGCTACACATTACCAATGCTACGCAGCCGATCATGATCACACCGACCAAGGTGGCTGACCAAACAGACCTGAGAGGTATCACAGCTCCCGTACGTATCTAAGAACACCGAATCGATAAGTTATGACGCTACAATTGGATCGTCCGCTAGTGGTCTTTGACATAGAGGCTACGGGACTGGATATTACGAATGACCGTATCATCGAGCTAACGATACTCAAGCTGATGCCTGATGGGGAGCGGATCGTACGGAC
>UMJW01007929.1_pt1 | contig 16366 bp, 17 predicted proteins | sample 1966151 | NCBI WGS metagenome assembly UMJW01 (sample SAMEA4836160, study PRJEB28245) | human gut metagenome | biome: gut microbiome; material: fecal sample | place: Denmark | collected 2008
GTGCTCGACCTGAACCACCGCTGGGGGTACGTGGAATACCGCCACCAGTTGGATCGCCTTACGAAGAAGGAGATCCGTGCAGTCACCGCCGGGACGCCCCGCGACTGGCTCGAAGAGAGCGCCCGGGATTGCCGCGTGATTTACGAGTGGACGAAGCCCGGCCAGACGTTTAACAAGGACGAGGCCCGCGACCTGCTCAATACGGTACATCCGTTCGCCGAGGAGCAAATCCTCAAGGCGGGCTACCGTTTGGCTGCCGTACTTAACCAACTATTCGGTTAATTTTGTAATTTTGCAGACGTGAGGCGGTTTTGTGCGATTCTTGCAGGGGCCGTCATGTTATCAATTCTTACAGGTACGTTATGAAAAAGTATTTTGCAGCCGCTGCGCTGCTTATGATGATGGCCGCCTGCGGAAGCGCCGGCCAGGACAAGAAGCTCGAAGGCACGACATGGAAACTCGCCAAGATGGAGGCAATCCCGGCCGCGGCCGTCGGTAAGGAGGCCGATTTCTTCACCTTGGAGTTCAATGCCGCCGATACGATGGTCGCAGGGCGTACGAACTGCAACCGCTTCTTCGGCAAGTATGAGCTCAAAGGCAAGGAACTCGAACTCAAGAACCTGGGCATGACCCGGATGGCCTGCCCCGACATGCAGTACGAGGATGCCTTCGTCAAGATGCTCGACGAGGTAGACCGTTTCGAGATCAAGGGTGCGGAGCTGACCCTCTTCGACGACCACAAAGCGCTGGCCGTGTTCAAGGCCGTCGAAAAAGAGCCTGCGAAGCAGTAATTCCGCCGACGCGGAATATTTGCGGCAGTCCCCGACGGGGCTGCCGTTTTTTTTTGTATAAGGCGGAATGAAACGACGGTTTGGTGGGGAACCGCTCCCGGTATGGATGCCGGGAAATAGCCGAACGGCCGGATGCGGGAGCTATGTGGCGGGAGGGGGGGGGATTGTTTTACGGCCGGATGCGGGGGCGGCCGGAGCGGGCAAAAAAAGAACGGCGGCAGGAAAAAAAGTGACGCAACTCTCTTTTTGTATGAAGAATCCGGTTACCGGAAAAGTATCCTGCCGCCGCATAGGATTCGATTGCATCGGCAGGAGCGCGGACAAATGGGGTTCATTTGTGCAAAAAAGAAAGGGCAGCGCCGAATTCCGACTGCTCTGGGTTCTGGTAAACCTGCGACACCGAAAAACAACGCGTACCCTTTCGGGTGCGGTTGTATAAGGTGTCTTCAAAAAATTTTCCAGATTTATAGAATAGACCTACAAAAAGAAAACAAGAGCCAAACAAGTGAAAATAAATGCGCTGTTTTATAGATATTTAAGCACATATATTTCTTTTCAGTTGCTTTCATTGTTTTCAGTTGATTGGCTCTTATTCGGTACATTTTTGTTTCTTGTTTGTTCCTCAATTCGGATTATTATTCCTACCTTTGCAACAGAAATAACGAATAGAGGAATTGAATATGCCACGAGTAAAAAAGCCGACGAAAGTCAAAGAACCGATTCGTCTTCGGATGAAACCGTTGAGCGACGGAAGCAAGAGTTTGTATCTGGATATTTACCGCGACGGAAAGCGGACATACGAGTATCTCAAAATGTATATCATCCCGGAAACGGACAATAATGCCCGAAAACGGAATCAAGCCACGATGGATGCGGCCAATGCAATCAAGTCGAAGCGCATCATCGAACTGACTAATGGGGAAGCCGGTATCGAGAACAGGGAAAAGGTATTCTTGCTCGATTGGATGAATACATATAAAGAGAATCAGGCAAAGCGAGGTAAAAAGGACGGAAACCAAATTGCAGTTACAATTCGCATCCTGAAAGATTATGCAGGAGAGCGGATGACGATGGATCGAATCGACAAGGCATTCTGCCAGGATTACCTCGATTATCTGATGACGGAATATCGTCCCAAAGGAAAGCGTGTGTCGAACTTTACGCTCCACACCTACTATCGTATCCTGAACGGAGCTTTGAATGCTGCCGTTCGTGCAGAGATTATCAAAGTCAATCCGTTTACCAAAATCAATAATTCGGATAAGATTCGCCTACCGGAGAGCAAACGGTCGTATATGACCATCGAGGAAGTCCGGGCATTGATTGCTACACCGATGAATAATGAAGCGGTGAAGTCCGCTTATTTGTTCTCCTGTTTCTGCGGATTGCGCGTGAGTGATATTGTAGGATTGAAGTGGAAAGACGTATTCGTTGATAGAGGGCAATACCGTTTGGCTGTGTCCATGCAAAAGACCAAAGAACCGATTTACCTGCCTCTTTCCCCCGAAGCGTTGAAGTGGATGCCGGAACGGGGAGACAAGATAGCAGATGACCATGTATTTGATTTGCCAAGTCCGTCGATGATGAATATACTCATCAAGCCTTGGGCGAAAGCTGCAGGAATCGACAAGCGGTTCACCTTTCACACGGCAAGGCATACTTTTGCGACGATGATGCTGACGCTCGGTGCAGATCTCTATACTACCTCGAAGCTGCTCGGTCATGCCGATGTGAAGATGACACAGGTGTATGCCAAAATCATCAATCAGAAAAAGGATGATGCAGTCAATCTTGTAAACGGGTTGTTCGATTAGTCGATGTAAATCGTAGCATTGTTGAGTGCTATAAAATGGTACTGTTTCCATGTCTGCATATGGCCAAATTTAGGTTTACTTTAATCCGGGTACGTATAGGAAAAAACAAAGTAAAGTGATTAACCATATCAGTGTCAAAAAGAGGTTGTGCCAGCGTTTGGAAATACACTTCATTTTGACAACCTCTTTGTTTCAGGCATTCAGCATCCGATACTCATTGGGTGTACATCCCGCCATTTTCTTGAACCATCGGCTGAAATGCTGCGGGTAGGGAAATCCCAATTCGTAGGATATTTCGCTGATGGATTTCGAGGTGTCGAACACCCGTTCTTTCGCCACGTCGAGCATCTTCTGTCGGATGTGTTTCAGGGCGGACATTCCGGTCTCCTTCTTGACGAGATCGCTGAAATAGTTGGCGGAAAGGCAAAGCGCATCGGCGCACTGCTGAACCGAGGGCATCCCCTCTGTTGCGGCCTTGCCCGATGCGAAATAGTCATCCAACAGGTTCTCGAAGCGGGTCAGGATATCGTGGTTGGCATTTTCGCGGGTGATGAACTGGCGGTCGTAGAAACGGATGCAGTAGTCGAGCAGCAGTTTGATGTTGTCGGCAATCAAAGACTTGCTGTGCTTATCGACGGGATATTGCAACTCCGTGCGGATTTTCTCCATACATTCGATGACCGTGCGTCGCTCCTGCTCCGAGAGGTGCAGGGCTTCGTTGGCGTTATAGGAGAAGTAGGAATACGCTTTCATGATGCCCGCCAGCGGCGTGCCGCGCAGAAATTCGGGATGGAAGGTCAATATCCAACCTTCGGGCTGGTGCAACTGTCCGTCGTCTTCCGAACCCATCACCTGTCCGGGAGCGATGAACAGCATGGTTCCCCGTTGATAGTCGTAGATGCTCTGCCCGTATTTCAGACTGCCGCACACGGCGTCTTTCAGCAAGACGGCATACACGCCGTACAGCTTCCGACCGTAACGCAACGGCTTCGCCTTGCTTCCTTCGATGACACTGACCAGCGGGTGGCAGGTCTCCACCCCGAAATAGTCGTTGTATTGCTGGACGGTGTCTATTTTCATGATGTCGCTCATAATCCTTTCTCTTTAATCTTGTTACAAAGATACAGCTTATTTTTCACAACGGCTTTTCATTCCGCTTTCAATCTTTGCAAAGGTACGGACTCCCGACGAAACGGGATGTACCGAAATCACCTGTCCGATGACCAATTTCACAGATACGCTGACGACGCATTTCTGCAACCGATGAAATTGGTCATTCAATCCGTGGAATTGATACCGGCAGGATGAACGGTGCGCTGTAATTTTGCAATATGAATCATTAAACGCAATGAATATGAAAAAGTTAGTTCTAAATTTCATTTGTATGATACTTTGCATGGGCGGAGTTTACGCTCAAAATTCCGAAAACATGTTGGACTTGAAGGAAAGACAAATTGCAGCCATCAGCGGAAGTGCGGCAAAAGGCGATAAGGAGGGTTTGGCTATGGCATTGACCGCAGGACTGGATGCCGGGCTGACCGTAAATGAAATCAAGGAAATACTGGTTCAGGTCTATGCCTATTGCGGTTTTCCACGCAGCACAGGTGCATTGAATACCTTTATGGGTGTCCTGAAAGTACGTGAGGCACAGGGCATCCATGATGTGGAAGGTGCATTGCCTGCCTCGCAGGAAGTAAGCAGAGGCGTGGAATATGGTGCAGCCAACCAAAGGAAACTGTTCGGACGGGATGCGCAAGGAGCAGTACTGGCCTTTGCGCCGGCTATTGACCAATATCTTAAAGCCCATCTGTTCGGGGATATATTCGGGCGGGATAATCTCGACTGGAAAACAAGGGAACTTGCCACTATCGCCATGCTTGCCGCAATGGACGATACGGAAAACGAATTGAAGATTCATATCGCTCACGGCAAACATAACGGCCTGACCGATGCCCAGGTCGATGAAATCGTGACACTCGTCCGTGCCTCCGAATGGATACCGGAACCGCCAAAGACATTCGTAGCGGACGACAAGGTAAAGGTAAGAAAGGTATTCTACAAAAACCGGTATGACATTTTGCTGGCTGCCGACCTCTATATGCCGTCGGATATGAATATGGATGTCAGGAACCCGGCACTGATTATAGGGCATCCGTTCGGAGCCGTGAAGGAACAATGTGCCGGATTGTATGCGCAGGAAATGGCGAAGCGGGGTTTCGTGACACTGGCTTTCGATGCTTCCTATCAGGGCGAAAGTGGCGGCACGCCCCGCCATACGGTATCACCCGATGCTCTGGTGGAAGATTTCAGTGCCTCGGTAGATTGGCTCGGCATACAGCCTTTTGTCGATAGGGAGCGTATCGGTGTAATCGGTATTTGCGGAAGCGGCGGATTCTCGGTCTGCGCCGCCTCGATAGACCCGCGTATCAAAGCATTGGCAACAGTGAGCATGTACGATATGGGACGTGCCACCCGTAACGGCTTGGGCGATGCCATGTCCGATGAACAACGAAAAGCGATGTTTGCAGAGGTTGCCGCCCAGCGCTGGCGTGAAGCGGAAGGAGCAGAACCCCGTATCCGCTTCGGTACTCCCGAACGGCTTCCGGAGAATGCCAGTGCCGTACAGAAAGAATTTTTCGGCTATTACCGCAATCCCGAACGCGGACAGCATCCCCGCTACCAAGGCACGCGCTATACAAGCATGGCGGCACTGACCAATTTCTATCCGTTTGCCCAAATCAAGGAAATATCGCCCCGACCTCTGCTGTTTGTAGCAGGAGAGAATGCGCATTCGCGCTATTTCAGCGAAGATGCTTACAGACAGGCAAACGAGCCGAAAGAATTGTATATCGTTCCCGATGCCAACCATGTGGATTTGTATGACAGAAAAGACAAAATTCCGTTTGACAAACTGACGGCATTTTTCACGGAATATCTCAACCGATGAAATTGGTCATTCTATCCGTGGAATTGATACCGGCGGGATGAGCGGCACACTGTAATTTTGCAATATAAAAATGATTATAAAACAGATAAGCGATATGAAAAACGAGCAGAACCATGAAATCCGTCCGGAGATGAGCCGCCGGGGATTTCTGAAACTGGCGGCCGTCACGGGAGCCGCCCTATGTATAGAACCGACTTTGAACAAGGTATCTGCCGCCGAAAGGGCACTGACCGGACGCAAACCGGGCGTGAAAGATATTCCGGCAGGTATGGCGGCGGTACGGGCGCAGCGTACTTTGGGCAGCGGCAAGGCGGCTTTCACCGTCTCGGCAATGGGCTTCGGCTGCATGGGATTGAACCACCACCGCAGCCAGTCTCCGGACGAAAAGGCGTGCATCCGCTTGGTTCACGAGGCTATCGAACGGGGCGTGACGCTCTTCGACACCGCCGAAAGTTACGGCTACCACAAGAATGAAATCCTGACGGGAAAGGCACTGAAAGGCTACACCGACCGGGTATTCGTCTCGTCGAAGTTCGGGCACAAATTCGTGAACGGCGTGCAGGTCAAGACCGAAGAGGACAGCTCGCCTGCCAACATCCGCCGCGTGTGCGAAAACTCGCTCCGCAACCTCGGTGTGGAGACGCTCGGCATGTTCTACCAGCACCGCAGCGACCCGAATACGCCTATCGAGGCGGTTGCCGATACATGCGCCGAACTGATTAAGGAGGGAAAGATACTGCATTGGGGGATGTGCGAGGTGAATGCCGACACTATCCGCCGCGCCCATGCCGTCTGCCCCGTCACGGCGATTCAGAGTGAATATCACCTGATGCACCGCACGGTGGAGGAGAACGGCGTACTGGCACTCTGCGAAGAACTGGGTATCGGTTTCGTGCCGTATAGTCCGCTCAACCGGGGATTCCTCGGCGGGCTTATCAACGAATACACGCAGTTCGATGCCACGAACGACAACCGACAAACACTGCCCCGTTTCCAGCCCGACGCCATCCGCGCCAACACCCGTATCGTGGAGGTGCTGAATGCTTTTGGCCGGACGAGGGGCATCACTCCCGCACAGGTGGCGTTGGCATGGCTGATGAACAAGCGGCCGTTTATCGTTCCCATTCCCGGCACGACGAAACTCTCGCACCTCGAAGAGAATCTGCGTGCCGGCGACATCGTGTTTACGGCAGCGGAAATGGCGGAACTGGAACAAGCCGTCGCCGCCATTCCGGTTGTGGGTAGCCGCTACGATGCCTTGCAGGAATCGAAAATACAGAAATAGGAGCCGATATGAACAAGACGATTCTTTTCTGTATGGTTATGGCGGCTTTGCTGGCGGGATGCGGAAAACAGGACGGCATTCTGCGCATCGAGGAACAGGGCAGTTTTGCCGTAGGCGGCACGGTGCTGACCGATTCGTTAGGACGCACCTTTCACGGCGACCACGCCTACGTGTTCTATCAGAAGCCTGTCGATGCGCGGCGGTATCCGCTCGTATTCGCCCACGGCGTGGGACAGTTCTCCAAGACGTGGGAGACGACACCCGACGGACGCGAAGGGTTTCAGAACATCTTCCTGCGGCGCGGTTTTGCGACCTACCTTGTAGACCAGCCCCGGCGCGGCAATGCCGGACGGAGCACGGAGGAGACAACGATTTCCCCCGCTTTCGATGAAGAAGTATGGTTCAACCGCTTTCGCGTTGGCATCTACCCCGACTATTTCGAGGGCGTGCAGTTCAGCCGCGACAAGGAGACTTTGAACCAGTATTTCCGCCAGATGACACCCAATGTCGGTTCCGTGGATTTCGAGGTCTATTCCGATGCCTATGCCGCCCTGTTCGACAAGATAGGTCCGGCAATATTCGTCACCCACTCGCAGGGCGGTCCCGTCGGCTGGCGGACGCTGCTGAAGACGGACAATATTCGGGCGATTGTTTCCTACGAGCCGGGCGGCGGCATTCCGTTTCCCGAAGGGCAGGTTCCCGAAGAGGGAAAGATACTGACCCTCTCGAAGAAGACGGAGGGTATCGAAGTTCCGATGTCCGATTTTATGAAATACACGAAAATTCCGATTATCGTCTATTACGGCGATAACCTGCCCGAGACGGACGAACGTCCCGAAATCTATGAGTGGACGCGCCGCCTGCACTTGATGCGCCGGTGGGCGGAGATGCTCAATGACTTGGGCGGCGATGTGACGGTGATTCACTTGCCGGAAATCGGACTGCACGGCAACACCCACTTCCCGATGTCGGATCTGAACAATGTGGAGGTGGCGGACCATCTGTCGAAGTGGCTGCATGAGAAAAAGTTGGACTAAGTATTAAAAAGCATTTCCGGCATGAAAGATTATATATTCGGGCTTGCGGAGAAAAAGGATATAGAAGATATCTTCGCCCTTTATGCGGAACGTGTCCGTTGGATGGATGCGCACGGGATAAGGCAATGGAATGTATGCGGGTATCTCGAACTCTATCCCTTGTCTTACTATCGGGAACAGTGCGAACACGAGAATCTCTATTCGCTCCGATGTGCCGGAGACGCCTTGCCGGTCGGGGCTGTCGTTCTCAGGCGGAGCGATGAACGATGGCCGGACAAAGCCGGCGTTCCGGCATATTATATTCACAATCTCGTTACCCGCCCCGGCATCAAAGGGGCGGGAGCACGTATCCTCGCAGAAGCGGAGAGACTTGCCGTTGAACATGGCAAACGTTTCGTTTGTCTGGATTGCGCCGCCGATAATGCGGCACTAAACGAGTATTACGCCTCCAAAGGCTATGCGGAGGCCGGTGAGTTCGTGGAGGGCAGTTATTGCGGCAGGCGCCGGGAAAAGAGATTGTCATTGCCCGATCCGACAATTTCGCTATGATAATTGAACTGAACACTGATAATTGAAATAAATATGAAAAAATGGTTTTATACCCCGCTCCTGTTGCTGGCTTTGCTGTCGCAAACCGCCTGCGGAGGCCATGACGAAGAGCCGATTATACCGGAACAACCCGAAACGCCCGCGCAGCCGGGCGACGAAGACGACAACGACGATAAACCTAATAAACCCACTCCCGGTAGCAACGGCAGGTATCTGGTACTTTACTGCTCGCGCACGAGCAACACCGAGCGTATGGCGCAACAGATTCGGACGACGCTCGACTGCGATATGCTGGAGGTCGAACCCGAAACGCCCTATGACAACGACTACAATTCGATGCTCTCACGCGCTCAGGCCGAATTGGCGGCTATCCGTCAGGGTGATTATCCGCCGATTAAGACATCGGTCGAAAATTTCGATGCCTACGACCTCGTATTCGTCGGTTATCCCATTTGGCACGGCAGCATGGCAACTCCCATGCAGACCTTCCTGCACAACCATGCCGCGAAACTTACCGGAAAACGAATCGCACTGTTCGCCACGAGCGGCAGCAGTGGCATTTCCACTTCGGTGGGCGAGGCACGTGCGCTTTGCCCCGAGGCGGAATTTACCGAGACATTTCATCTGACGAGCAGCACGCTGCCCCAAATGGCAGGTCGCATCGCCGCATGGTTGGAACAATTGAATTTGAACAAGGATAAGCACGACGATGATATGAAAACGAATACACTTTCCCTGACGGTGGGAGACAAAACATTTACCGCTACGTTGGCGGAAAATTCCTCCGTCGAAGCCCTGAAAGAACGCCTTGCGCAAGGTCCGCTCACGGTTCGCATGAGCGATTACGGTGATATGGAGAAAGTCGGCCCGCTGGGATTTTCGCTGCCCCGAAACGACGTTTCCATAACGACTGCTCCCGGCGACCTGATTCTGTATCAAGGCAGCTCGCTGGTCATTTACTACGACACCAATTCATGGAGTTTCACCCGTTTGGGCAAGGTGGAGGGCGTGATGACCCGAGAGCAGATGCTCGACTTGCTGGGCGGAGCGGGAGACATTACGCTAACGCTTGCCTTACAAAAAGAATAAACGAATAATAGTAAAAGGATATGGAAACAGTAAAATTACACAACGGCGTCGAAATGCCGATTCTCGGCTACGGCGTCTATCAGGTGACACCCGAGGAGTGCGAACGCTGCGTCGCGGACGCTTTGTGCGTCGGTTATCGCTCGATCGATACGGCGCAGGCTTATTTCAACGAGCCGCAGGTCGGCGATGCCATTCGCAAGAGCGGCATTGCCCGTGAAGAAATCTTCCTGACCACGAAGGTCTGGATAACCAACGCCGGCGAGGAGCGGGCGGCACGTTCCATCGACGAATCGCTGCGCAAGTTGCAGACCGATTACGTGGATTTATTGCTCATCCACCAGCCGTTCGGCGACTATTACGGGACGTGGCGGGCGATGGAGGCCGCCTACAAGGCAGGAAAGGCACGCGCCATCGGCGTGTCGAACTTCTATCCCGACCGCTTTATCGACCTGGCGGAGCATGTGGAAATCAAACCGATGGTCAATCAGGTAGAAACGCACGTATTCAACCAGCAACGCAAGGCGCAGGAAATCATGGAGCGATACGGAACCCGCATCATGTCGTGGGGACCTTTCGCCGAGGGGCGGAACAACCTGTTCACGAACCCCGTGCTGGTAGGCATCGGTAAAAAATACGGCAAGAGCTCGGCGCAGGTCGCCTTGCGTTATCTGATTCAACGGGACGTAGTCGTGATTCCGAAATCGACACATATCGAGCGGATGCGTCAGAACATGGAGGTGTTCGACTTCGCGCTTGCGGACGACGACATGGCGGCAATCGCCGCTTTGGACGGAGGCAAGAGCCTTTTCTTCTCGCATTACGACCCGGAGTTCGTCAATTATCTACTGACTTTCAAAGCGGATTGACGTATGAAAAAGATAATTCTTGTATTCACCGTGATGCTTACGGCATTCAATCATACGACACTTATGGCACAGGAAAAAATCAAACAGACCGCCGGGCGCACCGTGCTCGGCGATTTCGCTCCGAAATTCGCGGAGCTGAACGACGATGTTCTTTTCGGCGAGGCTGTCTGGAACGATTCGACGCTTTCGCTGCACGACCGCAGTATGGTTACCATTTCGATTCTGCTCGGCAAGGGGCTTATTGACTCTTCGTTCCGTTCGCACCTCGAAATGGGCAAACGCCACGGCATCACCCGCCGGGAGATCGCCGCCCTGCTGACACAGGCTGCCTTTTATGCCGGATGGCCCAACGCATGGGCGGGATTCCGCATGGCGAAGGAAGTTTGGGCGGACGACGATGCGGCGACGGAGAAAGAGCGTTTCCAGCAGGAGATGATTTTCCCCATCGGCGAACCGAATACGGCCTACGCCAAGTATTTCATCGGCAACAGTTACCTCGCACGGATTTCGGCAGGGCAGATTCCGTTTGCCAACGTAACATTCGAGCCGCGCTGCCGCAACAACTGGCATATCCATAAAGCCACGAAAGGCGGAGGACAGATGCTCGTAGGCGTTGCCGGTCGCGGTTGGTATCAGGAGGAGGGCAAGCCCGCGCAGGAGATTCTGCCCGGCACGGTCATCCACATTCCCGCAGGTGTAAAACATTGGCACGGAGCGGCGGCCGACAGTTGGTTCGCCCACCTCGCTTTCGAGATTCCCGGCGAGAATGCCTCGAACGAATGGCTCGAACCCGTCACGGACAAGGAATACGATAAACTTCAGAAATAAAACGGATTTCCCATGTATAAATGCTTATTGGTATTGTTGTCGGCCGTCGGTATGGCGACCGCAACATTCGCACAACAAAAACAGGATATGAACAGCAAGCAATCGAATCATAAAATCCTCGTCGCTTATTTCTCTGCGACAGGGACTACGGCGCGTGCCGCCCAAAAGGTGGCGGATGCAACGGGCGGGGAACTCTATGCCATTACCCCGGCACAACCCTATACCGATGCCGACCTCGACTGGCACAATGCCAAGTCGCGCAGTTCGGTGGAGATGAACGACCCGAAATCGCGACCGGCAATCAAGGGCAAAAAGGAGAACATCACCGATTACGATGTCGTCTTCATCGGCTATCCTATCTGGTGGGACCTCGCTCCGAGAATCATCGATACGTTCATCGAAAGCCACGATTTGAAAGGCAAAACGGTCGTTCCGTTCGCCACGTCGGGCAGCAGTTCGATTGCTGGCAGCGCAACCATGTTGAAACGCACCTATCCGGCGTTGGACTGGAAAGAGGGTCGTTTACTCAATCGTGCCGACGAGAAAGCCATTCGCACGTGGATTGACAGATTAGGATATTAACCGCTTAAAAAGACGATGATTACACCTTTATTTATCGGAGGTCTGGGTATGCAGGAAGTGCTGCTTATCGCGTTGGTCGTGCTGCTGTTTTTCGGAGGCAAGAAGATTCCCGAACTGATGAAAGGCCTCGGCAAGGGAGTGCGTTCGTTCAAGGAAGGGATGCGCGATATGGAAAAAGAAATCGGGGACGAACCGGTGAAGAAAGAGTAACGGATGGCGGCGAGTACGGACAAACAATCCTTTTGGGAACATCTTGATGTGCTGCGGGTGGCGATTGTCAAAATCGTTGCCGTTGCCGTCGTGTTCGGTATCGCCGCCTTTTGTTTCAAGGAGGAACTGTTTGCCGTTGTACTCGCTCCGAAAGACGACGGATTTGTCACGTATCGCCTTTTCAACCGGATTGCGGCATGGGCTGGCGGTGAAACCGGAAGTTTTGCCGTGCAGCTCATCAACACTGGACTGGCGCAGCAATTCATCATCCACATGAAGACGGCATTGTGTGCCGGTGTGCTTTGTGCGTCGCCCTACATCCTCTACCAGTTGTTCCGGTTCGTATCTCCGGCTCTGTATGCCAATGAGCGGAAATACGTCGTGCGGGTAGTCGGCGGAGGTTATGCGATGTTCGTAGTCGGAGTACTGGTCAGCTATTTCCTGATTTTTCCACTGACGTTCCGATTCTTAGGTACGTATCAGGTCAGCGGGGAGGTCGCCAATCTGATTACGCTCGATTCCTATATCTCGACCCTCGTGCTGATGTGCCTGTCGATGGGTATCGTGTTCGAGATACCGATTTTATCCTGGCTGTTTGCCAAATTGGGTTTCCTCTCCGCCGACTTCATGCGCCGCTATCGGAAGCACGCCATCGTGATTATTCTTGTAGTGGCCGCTATCATTACGCCGACTTCGGACGTGTTCATGCTCTCGCTCATGGCGTTGCCGATGTGGTTGTTGTATGAGGCGAGTATCTTGTTGGTAGATAGGGCTAAAAAGCAAACATCGGGAATCTAAACAAGGGAACAAATAACATTTCAGATGCTCCCTTTTGTAATATGGAAAAAATTTACTCAAATATAAATTCATAATTAGTAAAATTGACATGAAAGAACAAATCAAAGAGTCTTCTCTTTTTTTGAGGAGAAGCAACACCTAACCCACTTCGCTACTGAACAGGATGTAGCGGAAGAACTATTCGAGTTACTCTCCGAAGCGAGAGAACTCTATCTCCAAAATGTGATTGCAGATGGCAAACGGTACAGCCGCTATGTGGATGATTTCATCAACAGTCACCGATACATTAACTGCGATAGTGCCGTTTGCCGGAACTGCCACGAAATGAACATCCATATCGTCAAGGGGCTGCTGACAGAATGCACCCACCTTATCTATCCTCTTTTTACCGCATCAGATTTTTCTTTCGAGGAGTGTATGGAGCTGCGAAGACAGTATGACAGGGAGGAGCCGTTGCCGACACCAATCGTGCATCGTGTCGCTAAGGTGACAGATGCCCCGCCGCTATCTTTCGGCTGCAACTTCACTCAAGAACAGATGACAGGTATTGTGTCTTGTGCCAATACTTATCGTCTGTTTTGCGTTTCTATGCTCCGCGTCGAGGATATGGAAGCTATCTTTTCCTGCAAGGAGGGCTTTCATATCCGGGTGAACAATCTCCGCCATGTGGTTATCCTTTTCGATGCACTTCTCGAAAACTCGCTCATCCAATCCCGCTGGCAGTCTGTTCTCGACAAAGGACGGTTCTTGCAATCTAAGAACGGCAGACGGTTTATTACCGCATCCAATCTTTCATCCGCACTTTCCGCCGTCAGAAAGAACATGACATCGGTCGCCTACGGAATTAAAAGAGTCATCAAGGAACTGAAAATATAAAGCGAGAATCTCTCGCAAAAGGAGAAAGCACTATGTTTGGTCAATCCGTACATAGTGCTTTGGTATGCCTTCTGAAACTCGGAATTCCAGTTTCGAGATCTGACTTGCTTCTGTCTTTTTTCTAAAAGTATTTTACGATTGTAAAAACAATTTTGCCCGTTGAGTTTCTACCTTTTCTTTTGAATAATTCAAAAATAAGGTAATAACTCAATGTTTGGTTATTGCTTTAGGCTACTCTTTATCTGCGTAATTTGACGAGTAAAAGTAGTCAGATAGTTCACGACAAATAAATGCTACCTGATGATTCTAAAAAAAGGAACAAAATTGTATAATGGAGAATATTATATTCCTATTTCGATATAAGAACTTTGCCATTCACGGAAAACAAATCAGCGTGCCTGTTGTCCACGAAATTCTTTTCGGGGGAGCCTAATACCCCGACCGACATTCGTCTGTCGGCAGATATACAATGTTAGCAAGCGTATTTATAGTATTATTTTTACAATATTGAATGACTAAAATCAGTGATTCCCGATAAACTCTAATCATGATAATAATACCCATTAGTTTTTATCTTTTTATTGCATAAGATTTTATATCTTTGCATTGGAAACATCAAAAGCATTAAAGATGGACAAGCCCAAGAATCGAATAAAAGAGGTGTTGGAAGAGAAAGGCATCAAGCAAACTTGGTTGGCGGAAAAACTCGGAAAAAGTTTTTGCATCGTCAATTCTTATGTCTGTAACAGACGTCAGCCGAGTTTAGATGTATTGTTTGAAATAGCAAACATCTTACAAGTTAATCCGAAAGATTTAATTGATAGTATAGAGGAATAAGATGGCAAAAAAGAACATAAAATTCGTTGTACCTAATATCACAGAATTGGATAATGGCTGGCTCAAATCATCCTATAAATCGAGTTACAAATTTGAGCAGAAACCATTAATGAAGATACTCGCAAAGTTCTTGATGATAAATTTTTCTAATGAATATTTCGGATATGAGTAACAAGAAATATGCTTTTATTGATGAATTCGGTGCATTCGGATATGATTTTGATAATCCGGGATGTGCTACTCATTTTCTGATTTGTGCAGTTATTGTAGACGAAAGCAATCTTTCGCTTGTAGCGGAGAGCGTAGAAACTATTAGAAAAAAATATTTTCAACAAGGAGAAATCAAGTCCAGTAAAATAGGAAGGAATCATAAAAGGCGTGTCTCTATCTTGACCGAGCTAAAACAACTCCCCTTTCATATATTTGCATTTGTATGTGACAAACGGAAAATATATGAGAATTGCGGCCTCAGATATAAAACATCGTTTTATAAATTCTTGAATAATATAGTACATCAAGAATTAAGAATCTCATATAGTAACTTAACGATTACTGCAGATGAAGTTGGAGGTAATGATTATCTTCAATCTTTTGCAGCTTACGTTAGGTTAAAAGAAATACCTCTTGATTTATTTGATAATAGCCTATTTAGGTTTGAAAATAGCAGACACAGTATAATCATACAAGTGGCAGATATAGTGTGTGGTTCTCTTGCATATAATTATGATATTAGGAAAATCTCAGAATCCGATGGCTACAATTATAAATCCATATTAGGAGATAAAATATTAAGAATAAAAGAGTTTCCCGAAACCTTTGATACATTTAATGTTTCTCAGAATGATTTGAACCCCGAATATAATCCACAAATTACTGATATCTGCTATAGAAAAGCCAAACATTTCATAGAAACGCATAATGACACAGACAATGATGAAGTTAAGCAACAAATTGCTGTATTGAATTATCTCCTGTTTAGATTTATGAATAAATCGCCAAGGAAATACATTCCCACCCAAGAACTTATTACCCAATTGGTATATTTAGGATACGATAAATTGTCACTTCAGACATTTCGGAATAAAATCATAGCAAAACTTCGGGATAATGAGGTTATAATATCAAGCAGTTCTGGTGGATATAAGATACCATCTACGGAAAAAGAATTGTATGACTTTGTAAATCATGGCAAAAGCATTATTATGCCAATGCTAGCACGATTAAAGACTTGTAACGATGTTATTCGGATGGGAACAAATGGAAAAATAAATCTATTCGAAAAGGCAGAATATCATTCACTTGCAAAAATGTTTGGGGCAACCGATCAGTAATTAATATCCTATATATGATTGACTTCGACGAATACATCCGCCAAGACGAACCGCAAAAACGGGAGAAAGGCTATGCGTGGCAGACTGCAATCGGCTTGCAGGCCGTCGATGGACTTAAACCATCCCACTATCTGATTGAAACCGCCCGAAAAGATATTGAGGGCGAAATTACGATTGACGAAGCAGAACAGCTCATAAAAAGCTACTACCAGTCGAAAGAAGCGCGTACACCTGAAGATGTGGAAATGCACGAGGCGGATATGGCGTCGACCAACATTCGCCGACTTCTTACCGAAAAAACATTTGCGTTTACGCTTGTCGGACTGACATCGATTCATCGTCGGATATTCGATGGTGTATTCAAGTTTGCCGGTCAAATACGAGATTACAACATCACGAAAAAGGAATGGGTACTTCGTGGAGATACAGTGCTCTATGTTTCCGCACCCGATCTTCGCAAAGCGATTGAATACGACTTGGAACAGGAACGCCAGTTCGACTATTCAAAAGTGGACAGGAATGGATT
>UMJW01001921.1_pt1 | contig 15666 bp, 10 predicted proteins | sample 1966151 | NCBI WGS metagenome assembly UMJW01 (sample SAMEA4836160, study PRJEB28245) | human gut metagenome | biome: gut microbiome; material: fecal sample | place: Denmark | collected 2008
CACCGGCGCCGCTATCCGCGACCCGCTCTCGGGGCGCTCGTATGTCTACGGCGCGATGCGCGTCACCGGCGCGGCAGACCCGCTCAAGCCCATTGACGAGACGATAAAGGGCAAGCTGCCGCAGAGAAAAATCGTCACTACCGCGGCAGCGGGCTATTCCTCATACGGCAACCAGATAGGCCTTGCCACCGGCATAGTCGACGAGATATATCACCCCGGCTATGCGGCAAAGAGAATGGAGATAGGCGCGGTCATCGCGGCGACTCCCGCGGAGAACGTGCGCCGCGAGGTACCCGCTCCCGGAGACATTGTTATCCTGCTCGGCGGCTCGACCGGACGCGACGGCTGCGGCGGAGCGACGGGTTCTTCAAAATCACATACGGTTGAATCGCTCGAAAGCTGCGGCGCGGAGGTTCAGAAGGGCAACGCCCCCGAGGAGAGAAAGCTCCAGAGACTTTTCAGAAACAAAGAAGCCTGCCTGATGATAAAACGCTGCAACGACTTCGGCGCGGGCGGCGTATCGGTAGCTATAGGCGAGCTTGCGGACGGACTTGAGATAGACCTCAACGCAGTGCCGAAAAAATACGAGGGTCTCGACGGCACGGAGCTTGCAATAAGCGAGAGCCAGGAGCGCATGGCGGTCGTTGTCGAGCCGCACAATGTTGACGCTTTCCTTGCGCTGGCAAATAAAGAAAATCTTCAGGCCGTGCCCGTGGCGCAGGTCAAGGCCGAGCCGAGGCTCGTCATGAACTGGAACGGCAAAAAGATAGTCGATATCAGCCGCGAATTTCTGAATTCCAACGGCGCGGACAAGCATATAGACATCATCCCCGAGGCTCCCGCACTCAAAGAGAAGGAAATCTCCGGCTCGTTTGCGGAGAACTACTCGGCGCTTGCATCGGATTTAAACATATGCTCGAAGCGCGGACTTTCCGAGCGTTTCGATTCGACGATAGGCGCGGGCACGGTGCTCATGCCGTTCGGCGGCAAGAATCAGCTGACCCCCATTCAGGCGATGGTGCAGAAAATATCCGTCGAGAAGAAGCACACCGAAGACTGCTCGCTCATGGCGTTCGGATACAATCCGTTTATAACCGAGCAGAGCCCTTATCACGGCGCATATCTTGCGGTTATCGAGTCGGTCTGCAAGCTCATCGCCTCGGGCGCAGAGTTCAAGGATGTTTATCTCACATTCCAGGAATATTTTGAGCGCCCCGGCAGAGACGGCAAGCGCTGGGGTCAGCCTTTGGCGGCACTTCTCGGTGCATTCAAGGCGCAGATGGAGCTCGGTATCGGCTCCATAGGCGGCAAGGACTCGATGAGCGGCTCGTTTGAAAATCTCGATGTCCCTCCGACCCTCGTCTCGTTCGCCGTGACAACGGAAAAGACCTCTTCAATAGTCTCGCCAGAGTTCAAATCGGCGGGTCACAAGGTTGTTTTCATCGCGCCGGAGAAAGACGAAAACGGTCTGCCGAAGACCGACTCGCTAATAGATGTGTTCTCCCGAGTTACCGGGCTTCTTCGTTCGGGCAAGGCGGTCGCCTGCTACACCCCCGGCATGGGAGGCATAGCAGAGGCGGTCATGAAGATGGCGTTCGGCAACGGCATCGGCTTTGAATACAGCAAAGATATCACGCTCGAAAAGATATTCGGGCTCAGCTACGCGGGCTTCATTCTCGAGCTTGCGGACGGCGCAGAAGAAACAGGCGCGCTTCTCGGTCACACAAATGACAGCGGCTGCATCAGCCTTAACGGTGAGAGCATCGCGCTCTCAAAGCTTCTCGGAATATATGAGAACAAGCTTGAAAGCGTCTACAGCTGCAATATCAAAAACGCCGGCAAGGGCGCGGAGAACTTCTCATATGAAACTGTTGAGCGCAAAGCTCCCGCGATAAAAGTTGCAAAGCCGCGCGTGCTCATCCCGGCTTTCCCCGGCACGAACTGCGAATACGACAGCGCAAAGGCAGTCCGCGACGCGGGCGCAGAGCCGGAGATAATTGTTATAAACAACCTCAGCGCGGACGGCATCAGCCGCAGCGTCGAAAAATTCGCGGACGAGCTTCGCTCCTCACAGATGATATTTATCCCCGGCGGCTTCTCCGGCGGCGACGAGCCGGACGGCAGCGGAAAGTTTATCACGGCATTCTTCAGAAATGCCGCGATAAAAGAGGGCGTCACCGACCTGCTTGAAAACAGGGACGGACTCATGTGCGGAATCTGCAACGGCTTCCAGGCGCTGATAAAGCTCGGACTCGTCCCCTACGGCAAGATAATCGACACGGACGAAAATTGCCCGACGCTCACCTTCAACACCATCGCGCGCCACCAGTCGAGAATAGTGCGCACCCGCATTTCTTCGAACAAATCGCCATGGCTCGCGCTGACTCAGGTCGGCGACATATATTCCGTGCCGATCTCGCACGGCGAGGGCCGTTTCCTCGCAAGCGACGAGCTCATAGCCAAGCTCGCCGCGAACGGACAGATAGCCACGCAGTATGTTGATCTTGACGGCAACGCTTCAAATGATATACACTTCAACCCCAACGACTCCGTCTGCGCTATCGAGGGCATCACATCGCCCGACGGCAGAGTCTTCGGAAAAATGGGACACAGCGAAAGAATCGGAAAAGGTCTTTACAAAAATGTCCCGGGAGATTATAATATTCGTATGTTTGAAGCGGCTGTTAAATATTTTAAATGATGACAAGGAGAATGGAGCATGGCCTATTTATCCGACATTGAAATTGCGCAGCGCTGCAAACCCGAGCACATCGGCGTTATCGCAAAGCGCGCCCATGTTGACGAAAAGTACATCGAGCAATACGGAAACTACAAGGCGAAAATAGACCTGTCCCTGCTCTCGGAGACGAAGCGGGAAAACGGAAAGCTGATTCTCGTCACCGCCATAACCCCGACCCCCGCGGGCGAGGGCAAGACCACGACGACGATAGGCCTCGCAGACGGACTGCGCCGGATAGGCAAGGATGTCACGGTCGCCCTGCGCGAGCCGAGCCTCGGTCCGGTTTTTGGAGTCAAGGGCGGAGCCGCCGGCGGCGGATATGCGCAGGTGGTTCCCATGGAGGATATCAACCTCCACTTCACCGGCGACTTCCACGCGATAGGCGCAGCGAACAACCTGCTTGCCGCGATGCTCGACAACCACATTCAGCAGGGCAACGCCCTGGGCATAGATGTCCGCAAGATAACATGGAAACGCTGCGTTGACATGAACGACCGCCAGCTTCGATTTATCGTCGACGGCATGGGCGGCAAGGCGAACGGTATGCCCCGCGAGGACGGATTTGATATAACCGTCGCGAGCGAGATAATGGCTGTGCTCTGTCTTTCAAGCTCGATAACCGACCTCAAAGCGAGGCTCTCGCGCATGATAGTCGGCTACACCTACGACGACAAGCCCGTGACCTGCGGCGAGCTCAAGGCGGCCGGCGCGATGACCGCGCTTTTGAAAGACGCCCTGAAGCCCAACCTTGTCCAGACCCTTGAGGGCACGCCCGCATTCGTCCACGGCGGACCGTTCGCGAACATAGCGCACGGCTGCAACTCCGTCATGGCGACTAAGATGGCGCTCAAGATGGGCGATTATACCGTCACCGAAGCGGGATTCGGCGCAGATCTCGGTGCCGAAAAGTTCCTCGATATAAAGTGCCGCATGGCGGGACTTGCGCCCGACGCGGTGGTCGTTGTTGCCACTGTCCGCGCGCTCAAGATGCACGGCGGGCTCGACAAAAAGGAGCTTGCGGTTGAAGATATCGGCGCGCTCGAAAGAGGTATACCGAACCTCCTGCGCCATGTTTCCAACATCAAAAATGTCTATAAACTCCCCTGCGTCGTTGCGGTCAACAGATTCCCGACCGACACCGACGCCGAGATAGATTTCATCATCGCAAAATGCCGCGAGCTCGGGGTCAACACCGTGCTCTCCACCGTGTGGGCTGAAGGCGGCAAGGGCGGTGAAGCGCTCGCGCGCGAAGTAGTCCGCCTGTGCGAAGAGGAAAAGGGCGATTTCACTTTCGCCTACGAAGATGAGCTTTCGATCGAGGAGAAGATCGAAGCCGTTGTCAGAAAAGTCTACGGCGGCGACGGAATAACCGTCATGCCCAATGCCAAAAAGCAGATAGCCCAGCTTGAAGCTCTCGGTTTTAGCAAATGCCCCGTATGCATAGCAAAGACCCAGTACAGCTTTTCGGATGACCCGACAAAGCTCGGCGCGCCCGAGCACTTCACCGTGACGGTGAAAAATGTCAAGGTCTCCGCGGGCGCGGGATTCATCGTTGTTCTGACCGGCGACATTCTAACCATGCCCGGACTGCCGAAGGTTCCCGCCGCAGAAAAAATCGACGTTGACGAAAGCGGCAGAATAACAGGTCTGTTCTGAGATAATAATTCCGCTCGGAGAAAAAGCTCTGCCGAGCGGAGTTTCTATAAATATCGGAGGTAATAAAATGGCTTATTATTTCAACGAAGTATCGCATACCTTTAATGAGTATCTGCTCGTCCCCGGCTATTCGTCGAGCGAGTGCGTGCCCGCGAATGTGTCGCTCAAGACGCCCCTTGTCAAGTACAAAAAGGGTGAGGAGCCCGCGATTTCGCTCAACATCCCGCTGACTTCCGCCATTATGCAGTCCGTCTCCGGCGAGAAACTCGCCGTGGCGCTCGCAAAAGAAGGTGGCGTATCGTTCATCTTCGGCTCCCAGAGCATCGAGGACGAGGCGGCCATGGTCGCAAGAGCGAAGAATTTCAAGGCGGGCTTCGTCATCAGTGACTCGAACATCACTCCCGACGCGACTCTCAACGACGTTATCGCGCTCAAGGAGAGAAACGGGCATTCCACTATTGCCGTGACCGAGGACGGCTCGGCAAACGGCAGGCTTGTTGGCATAGTCACGAGCAGAGACTACCGCGTCAGCCGCATGACCGGCGACGAGAAAGTTTCTTCCTTCATGACTCCCCTCGAAAAGCTCGTCACCGCTCCGGACACCACCACGCTTAAAGAAGCCAATGATATAATTTGGGACAACAAGCTCAACTCCCTGCCCATAGTCGATTCCGAAGGCAAGCTCAGATATTTTGTTTTCCGCAAAGACTACGACGCCCATAAGGACAACCCGAACGAGCTTCTCGACGCGGACAAGCGCTACGTCGTCGGCGCAGGTATAAACACAAGAGACTACGCCGAGCGTATTCCCGCACTTGTCGAGGCGGGCGCAGACGTGCTCTGCATCGACTCCTCCGAGGGCTTCTCGGAGTGGCAGTCCCGCACCCTCGCATGGGTCAGAGAGCACTACGGCGACAGCGTCAAGGTCGGCGCGGGCAACGTAGTTGACAGAGAGGGCTTCCTCTTCCTCGCCGAGGCGGGTGCGGACTTCATAAAGGTCGGCATCGGCGGCGGATCGATATGTATCACCCGCGAAACAAAGGGTATCGGCAGAGGTCAGGCGTCGGCTCTTATCGATGTCTGCAAGGCAAGAGACGAATATTTCGAGAGAACGGGCGTATATATCCCCGTCTGCTCCGACGGCGGCATCGTCTACGACCACCACATGACCCTCGCGCTTGCAATGGGCGCGGACTTCCTGATGCTCGGCCGCTACTTCGCGCGCTTTGACGAGAGCCCGACAAACAAGATTTCACTCAAGGGCACTTACTACAAAGAGTACTGGGGCGAGGGCTCCAACCGCGCAAGGAACTGGCAGCGCTACGACCTCGGCGGCGACAAGAAGCTGTCGTTCGAGGAGGGCGTTGACTCCTATGTCCCCTACGCCGGCAGCCTCAAGGACAATGTCACGCTCTCGCTGAGCAAGGTAAAGTCCACTATGTGCAACTGCGGCGCGCTCACCATCCCCGAGCTGCAGCAGAAAGCGAAGCTGACCCTTGTCTCCGCAACGAGCATTGTTGAGGGCGGCGCGCACGACGTCGTGCAGAAAGAGACCTACTCCGATCTGAAAAAATAAGCCTGATTCTTTACGGCAGGGAGCGGTGAAAACCGTTCCCTGCCCTTGCATTTTGCCAAAACAGCTTGCAGAATCACCAATAAATAAGATGTTCGCGGGCAAAAGGCTGTTGAATCCGCCGTTTTTGCCAAAATAATTCACAAACTGTTGACACGCCGAAAATGCAATGCTATAATACAGACAATTTAAGACAGCACTTGATAGAGGATGCGAACAAGAAGAGTATCCAGCAGCAACGCCGGCAAGCGGCAGCTGGGGAAAGGCAAGTTCGCCGAAGTGATACCGCGGTTGCCGCCGCTGTAACGCTGGGCCCTCGCCGAACAGGCGACGGACTGTCACATGACTTATGTGGAGCGCTATCATCGGTTTTTCTGCACATATAGCAGCATATACAAAGCCTGTGATACCTCTTCGGGTCGCAGGCTTATTTAATTTTTTCCAGGAGATGGTACTAATGAACAGAACGAAGAGAATTGTGGCCGCCATTCTGGCTATCGCCATGTGCGCAGTATTATTTGCAGGCTGCGGCACGAAAACCGAAAGTGCCAAGACCGGCGTTGAAGACGGCGTTCTGACCGTTGCCATGGAGTGCGCATACGCTCCCTACAACTGGACTCAGAGCGATGATTCCAACGGCGCTGTCCCGATAAAGGATTCCAGCGACTACGCCAACGGATACGATATCATGATGGCTAAGAAGATATGCGAAGCAAACGGCTGGAAGCTTGAAGTTGTCCGCCTTGACTGGGATTCACTTGTTCCTGCAGTCCAGACCGGCAAGGTTGACGCCGTTATCGCAGGTCAGTCGATGACCGAAGAGCGTATGCAGCAGGTCGATTTCGCAGGTCCCTACCTCTATGCGAGCATCGTCTGCATGACAAAGCAGAACAGCAAGTATGCAAACGCTACCTCCCTTGCTGATCTCGCAGGTGCAAAGTGCACCTCCCAGCTCGGAACCATTTGGTATACCACCTGCCTTCCGCAGATAAACGGTGCTCTTATCCAGACTGCACAGGAGACCGCTCCCTCGATGCTCATGGCTCTTGAGACCGGCGCTGTCGACTTCATCTGCACCGATATGCCCACCGCTCAGGGCGCGCTCATCGCTTACAGCGATCTGAAGATCCTCGACCTCCCCGAAAATGCTTTCAAGGTTGACGAGGGCGACATCAACATCGGCATCTCTGTCAAGAAGGGCAACACCGAGCTCAAGGACAAGATCAACTCCGCCCTTGCAGGCATGACCGCAGACGACTTCAACAAGATAATGAACGAGGCTACCAAGATTCAGCCCCTTTCAAAGTAATCAACAATAATCAGAACGGAGATAACAAGATATGAACAAGCTTGCCGAGCTGTGGAGCGACATAGTCCAGTGCTGGAGCGATAGCTCAATGCAGTATTTGACCGGTGCGCTCAAGACAATAGAGCTCGCTGTTATAGCGACAATCATAGGCTGCCTCATCGGCCTTGTCTGCGGAATAATCCAGACTATTCCGTGCGGCAAAAAAGACAATATCGTAAAGCGGGTCATCCTCGGCATAGTCAAGGCTATCGTGCGTATCTACGTCGAAGTTTTCAGAGGCACGCCGATGATAATCCAGGCGATATTCATCTTCTACGCCCTGCCCTACTTCTCGAACGGTGCGATAAACCTTGAACCGACTTTCGCGGCATATCTCGTTGTCTCCATCAACACCGGAGCATATATGGCAGAGACCGTCCGCGGCGGTATAATGTCGATAGACGTCGGTCAAACGGAGGGCGCAATGTCCATAGGCATGAACCACTTCAAGACCATGCTCTATGTCATTCTTCCTCAGACCATACGCAATATCATCCCGCAGATAGGCAACAACCTCATAATCAACATCAAGGATACTTCCGTCATGTTCGTTATCGGCTACGCCGAGCTCTTCGCGGCTCACAAGGCTATCGTCGGTGCAAAGTATGTCTACTTCCCGTCGGCAGTTATAACGCTGACTATCTACCTGATAATGACGGTCATCTGCTCGCTTATCCTCAGACTGTGGGAGAAGAAGCTTGACGGTCCGGAGAACTTCGATCTCTCGACCACCGACACTCTCGCCCACACCAGCGGAATGTACACATTTGTCAAAAAGGCCAAGAAGAAGGAGGGAAGATAATGTCAGAGCCTATTTTACAGATAAATCATCTTTCAAAGACCTTCGGCAACCACGAAGTTCTGCGCGACATTGACTTTTCGGTCAATCCCGGCGATGTCACGAGCATCATCGGCGCGTCGGGCTCGGGCAAATCCACTTTGCTCCGCTGCATAAACCTCCTTGAGACTCCGACCTCCGGCGAGATACTCTATCACGGCACGAACATCGACAATATCAAAGGCGGCGCGAGCGCATACCGTTCGCACGTCGGCATGGTGTTCCAGTCGTTCAATCTTTTCAACAACATGACCGCTCTCAAGAACTGCATGATCGGTCAGACGAAGGTTCTCAAGAAGTCCAGAGCCGAAGCCAAGGCTTCCGCACTGCATTATCTTGAAAAGGTCGGCATGGCGCCCTACATCAACGCCAAGCCCTCCCAGCTCTCCGGCGGTCAGAAGCAGCGCGTCGCAATAGCCCGCGCGCTTGCGATGGAGCCCGAAGTTCTGCTGTTCGACGAGCCAACGAGCGCACTCGACCCTCAGATGGTCGGCGAAGTGCTCGAAGTCATGCGCAACCTCGCAAAAGAGGGTCTGACGATGATAGTTGTCACCCACGAAATGGCGTTTGCGCGCGACGTTTCAACGAATGTCGTATTCATGGCGGACGGACTCATCTGCGAACAGGGCAGTCCGAAGGACATCTTCGAGAATCCGCAGGATTCCAAGACGCAGGAGTTTCTTTCAAGATTCCTCGCGAAATAAAATTAAACAGGATATCTCCGACAAGGAGATATCCTGTTTTTGCTATTAAAGCCCCAGAAGCTCTTTCTTCTTCGCGTCAAACTCTTCCTGAGTTATCGCGCCGATATCAAGAAGCTCTTTCATTTTCTTTACTGTTTCAATCTTATCTTCGTATGTATCCTGCTCTTTTTCTTCCTGTTGCGGGGTTGTTTTCTTGCTTATAAAACCGGATATTCCGGCACCCACGCTTTTTATTCCCTTGGAAAGCTTTTCTTTGACCACCGCTGTTTCCTGCTGCAATTTTGTCGGCTCAACCTCAATATATTCCACTGCATTTTCAATAGTGTTAAGGTCTGACTCCAGCTCATTCTCGCTATAATCAAAGCAAGCTTTGTCAAATGCCGCATAAAGTCTTTTTGCCATAGGCATCATCGACGCAAAATTCAGGCTGCCGGAAATCACACCTCCCACAATCGGGATAGCTTTTGAAACGCCCTTGGCAACCGTAGTTTTTGTAACTCTTATACCAATCGCTTTTCCAATCTGCTTTACGATAGGATACCAAAAAGTTTTCGTGAGAGCTTTTTGCGGCAATTTTCTCATAGTTGTTTTCGCTATCTGTGCAGAAAGGACTCTAACCCCCGATACTGCACCGGATACACCGAACATTACTCCGCAGTACATAATAAGCTGAGATCTTACTTTGTCATCATCAATCTCGCCGTCTTTCCAAAGATCCTGTGCTCCATATAGGTATGAGAGTTCCTGTGCCAGTCTCAGTGCCATACCGAAGAACTGTAATATATCGGCAGGAATCGTCGCCGCCATCGCAAGACCCCCGGGTATTCCTGCTGCAAATGAAGCTATCGATGACTGACTGGTTCGCTTTATTATCAATTTATTTGCCAAATACGACAGCCTCTCGCGCGGAACATTTGCTTCTATCGGTCCCAAATTCACAACATCCTGAATGTTTACATTTTCCTTTGCGAAAATGCTCTCAAGGAAATCGCTGCGGCTGACTTTAACTCCGGGAATTTTCACCGCCGCCGTAATCATGTTTTCCAGCGAAAAATCTGTTGTTTGTAACTGATTGTCCATTGTTTTGCAACTCCTTATAAATTATTCATATCAGTACTTGTTTTTTTCGCGAAAGCCCTACTTAATTGTCATAATATCACGAATAGAAAAATTAAGCAAGGTAAAATATTACTCTCACAAAAATTTCTATACATTATTATATTTACCCTCTCTCCCATTCTCTTGTCAATTTTTACAAAGCTGTTTGCCAACGGACGAAGGTATGGTACAGATTGACAAAATTGAATTTATTTTGCTGAAGCACTTGAATATTTATGCATATAGTAGTATATTATTAGTCAAATAGTTGAATAATTTTGCACCGTCGGCGAATATCGGATCGTTTTTATAAACGCCGTGTTCGCCGAAAGCGCATTAAGCGGGAGACACCATGAAAATATTTATTGACGGCAGCGCCGGCACGACCGGGCTGAGAATAAAAGACAGACTGATGAAGCGAAGCGACGTTGAGCTGACAACGCTCAGCGAGGAGCAGAGAAAAGATACCGAGAGCCGCAAGCAAGCGCTGAACAGCGCACAGGTCGCTTTTCTTTGCCTGCCGGACGCCGCCGCAGTTGAGGCGGTCGAACTGGTTGAAAATCCGGACACTGTTATTATAGATACCTCGACGGCGCACCGCACGAGCGAGGGCTGGGCTTACGGCTTCCCGGAGCTGTCAGCAGAATTTGAAGATAAGATAAAGAACTCCAAACGCATCGCCGTCCCCGGATGCCACGCCGGCGGGTTTATCGCGCTTGTTTATCCGCTTGTTGAGGCGGGCGTGCTCGGAAATGATGCACTGCTCAACTGCTATTCTCTGACCGGCTACAGCGGCGGCGGCAAGAAGATGATTGCCGAATACGAGAGCGAGAATAAATCTCCCCTGCTCTTCGCACCCAGACAGTACGGGCTGACTCAGCAGCACAAGCACTTAAAAGAGATGAAAGGCATAACGGGCATTGAAAACGCCCCGATATTCTGCCCTGTGGTCGATGATTTTTACAGCGGAATGCAGGTCACCGTGCCGCTGTTCGCGGAGCAGATAAGCTGTTCTTCAAGCGAAATCGCCGACATCTACAGAGCGAAATACCAGGGTCCCGTCGTGACCTTCTGCGACAAATCGGACAACGGCGGCTTTCTGTGCGCGGGCGCGCTCTCGGGCACTGACGGCATGAAAATATCGGTCTACGGCAACGATGAGCGAATACTGCTGACCGCCGTATACGACAATCTCGGCAAAGGCGCATCGGGCGCCGCGCTCGAAAATCTGAACCTTGTCATGGGCAAGGACAAGGCTTTCGGACTTGATATCTGAGGAGGTAAAATAAAATGAAAATAATATCGAGCGGCGTCTGCGCCGCAAAGGGATTCAAGGCTTCCGGCGTTCACTGCGGCATACGCAAGAACAGGACGAAGCGCGATCTCGCGCTCATATACAGCGAAAAAGTCGCCAACGCGGCGGCTGTCTATACAACTAATCTTGTCAAGGGCGCGCCGCTGATCGTCACGAAAAATCATATCGCAGACGGCAAGGCGCAGGCGGTCATATGCAACAGCGGAAACGCGAACACCTGCAACGCGAACGGCGTTGAGATAGCCGAGCGCACGAGCGACCTGCTCGCGTCCGTGCTCGGAATAAAGCCCGCCGACATCGTCGTCGCTTCGACAGGCGTTATCGGCCAGCCGCTGAACATCACTCCGATAGCTTCCGGCATACCCGCTCTGAAAGCGGGGTTGGGCGACCACTCAGATCAGGCGGCAGAGGCGATAATGACGACCGACACGATTCCGAAGGAGATTGCCGTCAGCTTCGAAATAGGCGGAGTTGAATGCAAAATGGGCGGCATCGCTAAGGGCTCGGGCATGATTCATCCCAACATGGCGACGATGCTCGTTTTCATAACCACCGACTGCGCGATAAGCAGTGAGATGCTCCAGAAAGCTCTGTCTTCGGACATTGCGGAGACTTTCAATATGATAAGCATCGACGGCGACACCTCGACAAACGACATGGTGACAGTGCTCGCAAACGGGCTCGCCGGGAACAAAGAGATCAACAAAGAGGGCGATGACTTCAATGAATTCATGAAAGCCCTCAACACTATAACCGTGTGGCTCTGCCGCAGGATTGCCGCCGACGGCGAGGGCGCGACGAAGCTGCTCGAATGCAAAGTCAGCGGCGCAAAAGATAAAGATACCGCCAAGACTGTTGCAAAGAGCGTTGTCTGCTCGTCTCTGACGAAAGCCGCCATGTTCGGCTCGGACGTCAACTGGGGCAGGGTTCTCTGCGCCATCGGCTACAGCGGTGCGGATGTTGACGTCAACAAAATCGACGTTTGGTTCAAGTCAGATAAAGGCTCGATCCTCGTCTGCGAAAACGGCGCGGGAGTTGATTTTTCGGAGGAAAAGGCAAAAGAGATACTCTCCGAAAATGAGATAGATATTCTTATTGATTTAAAGAGCGGCGACGCATCTTCGACGGCGTGGGGCTGCGACCTGACATATGACTACGTCAAGATAAACGGAGACTACCGCACCTGATTGCGAAAAGCGGAGGGAAAGATATGAACATTTCAAACGCGGAGCGCGCAAGGGTTCTTGTCCACGCGCTGCCGTATATACAGGATTACGCAGGCAAGATAGTTGTCGTCAAATACGGCGGCAACGCGATGACGAGCGAAAAGCTAAAAGATTCCGTCATGCGCGACATCGTTCTGCTCTGGCTCATCGGCATAAAGGTCGTTCTGGTTCACGGCGGCGGTCCGGAGATAACTGATATGCTCCAAAAGACCGGCAAGAAGAGTGAATTCGTCAACGGTCTGCGCGTCACGGACAAGGAGACCGCCGATATAGTGCAAATGGTGCTCGCCGGCAAAGTCAACAAAAGCCTCGTCAACCTCGTTGAAAACAAAGGCGGCAAGGCGATGGGACTCTCCGGAATAGACGGCCACATGATTGAAGCGAAGATAAAAGACGAGAAGCTCGGCTTCGTCGGCGAGATAACAAATGTAAATATTCAGCCGATACTCGACGTTATCGACAAGGGATATATCCCGATCGTTTCGACCGTCGGCTGCGACAACGAGGGCAATGTCTATAACATAAACGCGGACACCGCCGCGGCGAAGATAGCCGGCGCGCTCAACGCGGAGAGCCTTATATCCATGACAGATATAAGCGGCATTCTTCAGGACAAAGATGACCCTGACACGCTCATCTCGGTCATAAAAGCGGACGAAGTTCCCGCGCTCATAAAGAGCGGCATCATCGGCAGCGGCATGATTCCGAAAGCCGAATGCTGCATCGACGCGATAAAATGGGGAGTTCACAGGGTTTTCATTATTGACGGCAGGATACCGCACTCAATACTTATTGAAATGCTGACAGACGAAGGCATGGGCACGATGTTCACGGCATAAAAGGAGATATAATGGATATATTACAGCAGCAGGACAAGGAATACATCGCCGGAACTTATGCGAGGTTCCCGCTGACCATCGAGGGCGGCAAGGGCTCCGTGGTCTGGGACGACGCGGGGAAGATATACACCGATCTGTCCTCGGGCATAGCGGTCAACACTTTCGGCATAGCCGACGACGAATGGATAAAAGCAATAACCGAGCAGGCGGGCAAAATTCAGCACATGTCGAACCTCTACTACACAGAGCCTTGCGTGAAGCTCGCGCAGATGCTCTGCGACCGCACGGGCATGAAAAAAGTTTTCTTCTCGAACTCCGGCGCGGAGGCCAACGAATGCGCGATAAAGGCAGCGAGAAAATACGCCGCAGAGAAGCACGGCGCGGACTGCTACAATATAGTTACGCTAAGAAACAGCTTCCACGGCAGGACGATAACCACCCTCGCCGCAACGGGGCAGGATGTGTTTCACAAGGATTTTCTGCCGCTGACTGAGGGATTTATCTATGTTGAGCCAAATGATATCGAGAAGATTGAAAAAGTTCTCTTTGAAAATCGCTGCGCCGCGGTCATGCTCGAAGTCGTTCAGGGCGAGGGCGGCGTCATGCCGCTCGACAAAGACTATCTCCAATCGCTCGAAAGAATCTGCCGCGAGCGCGACATTCTGCTCATCTGCGACGAGGTTCAGACAGGCAACGGCAGAAGCGGCAAGCTCTACAGCTACATGAACTATGGCATATTCCCCGACATCGTATCGACCGCAAAGGGGCTCGCGGGCGGTCTGCCGCTCGGCGCTACGCTGTTCAGCGAAAAGACAAAGGATGTTCTCACCCCCGGCTCCCACGGTTCCACTTTTGGCGGCAACCCGATATGCTGCGCCGGCGCGATAAATATTCTTTCGAGGCTCGATGAAAAGACTCTCGCCGGAGTCCGCGAGAGGTCGGAATATATATTTTCAGAGCTCAGCGGTGCACCGGGTATAAAAGAAGTCTCGGGACTCGGGCTGATGATCGGCATAAAGACCGAAAAGGACGCCTCCGAGGTCATAAACACCTGCATGAAAAAGGGCGTTCTCGTTATCAAGGCAAAAGACAAGGTCAGGCTGCTCCCGGCGCTCAACATTCCCATGGAGCTGCTCGAACAGGCAGTCGGCGTTATAAAAGAAGTCTGTGCAGACAAGGAGGCTTGAACATGACATTCAAAGACAGAGATTTTTTGAAACTTTTGGATTTCACTCCCGAAGAGATTGAATATCTTATCGACTTCGCCGCCTCTCTCAAGGCGAAGAAGAAGGCGGGCATACCGCACAAAATATGCGACGGCAAGAATGTTGCGCTGATATTTGAAAAGACGAGCACAAGGACAAGGTGCAGCTTTGAAGTCGCTGCGCGCGACCTCGGCATGGGCACGACTTATCTCGACCCCTCCGGCTCGCAGATAGGCAAAAAAGAGAGCATCGCTGACACGGCGCGCGTGCTCTCAGGCATATATGACGGCATTGAATACCGCGGCTTCGGCCAGTCGATAGTCGAGGAGCTCGCGCAGTATGCGACCGTCCCCGTCTGGAACGGTCTGACGAACGAGTTCCACCCGACGCAGATCCTCGCGGATTTTCTGACGATAAAAGAGCAGTTCGGGCGTCTTAAAGGCATCAACTTCGTCTACATGGGCGACGCCAGATACAACATGGGCAATTCGCTCATGGTCGGCTGTGCGAAGATGGGCATGAACTTCACCGCCTGCGCGCCGAAGAAATATTTCCCAGACAAGGCGCTTATTGACACCTGCATGGAGATTGCCGCGCAGACCGGCGCTGAGATAAAATTCTGCGAAAGCCCCGACGAGGCAGTAAAAAACGCCGATGTAATATACACCGACGTGTGGGTCTCGATGGGCGAGCCTGTCGAAGTCTGGGAGGAGCGCATAAATGACCTCGCACCCTATCAAGTCAACTCCGAGCTCATGGCAAAGGCATCGCCGAACGCCGTATTCATGCACTGCCTGCCCTCTTATCACGACATGAAAACAACAATAGGCAAAGAGATGGGCGAAAAGTTCGGGCGCGACTCGATGGAGGTTACGGACGAGGTGTTCGAGAGCGCACAGTCCGTTGTTTTTGCCGAGGCGGAGAACCGCATGCACACGATAAAGGCTGTCATGGCGGCAACGCTGACCGACGAGAGATAATATATATTAATGTATAGGAGCTGTCAAAAATGACGGCTCCTTTTTATCGGTTCGGCAAACAGGGATTTGTCGCGAAATCCGCACAATTTTATTGATATGTAGCTTGTAGGGTGCGGCGACTCGACGCACCGCTGCCGCGTGAGC
>UMJW01042634.1_pt1 | contig 15008 bp, 11 predicted proteins | sample 1966151 | NCBI WGS metagenome assembly UMJW01 (sample SAMEA4836160, study PRJEB28245) | human gut metagenome | biome: gut microbiome; material: fecal sample | place: Denmark | collected 2008
CACCTTATTCCTACATATGAATGATTTCAATCATCGTTTTTCGAACAATATGTTCTCTTTTATTATTATAATACAATTCCAACACGCGAACAAGTGTTTCCTTTTTCGTTTATAAAATTCTTTTGAGCATTTATGCTCAGATCTACAATTCATCTCCCACCTATAGAGGAAGGAGAATTCTTGCTATGTTATGTTAAATATTCGAAGGAAAAAGAAAAACTGATGGAACTCCTTAAAAACGATACAGGTTTCCGGAATTTGAAGACAGAGACAGCTATTATGCTGAATACACTAACCAGTTCGGAACTAAAAATCAATGAAGAAAGGGAGGAAACAAGCATGTGTCTAGCAATTGATGAATTACGGGAGGAAGCAATTGAATTGGGACGAAGAGAAGGAAGTGAAAACAGTAGAAGAGAATTAATCAGGAAAATGCTTATGAATCATGAAACTATGGACAAGATAAAAGAGTATACCGGTTATACTCAGGAAAAAATAGATGAGATAGCAAAGGAATTATCTGCTAGATAGAGCTTAAAAGACTGTTGTTATTAGCGGATTGAATAATAATAACAGTCTTTTTTTGTGTATTTTGGAGGTAGAACTTTAACATATTGAGTGATATGCTAAATAAGGATAAGTCTAATCAAAATGAAAAGACAAGAAACAGAACACGATATCTGTTGAAGGAGAAAAGTATGAAAAATATACTGAAAGTTCGAATGTTAGGTGGATTTACACTGGAATATAAAGGAAAAGAACTGGTCCTGGACCGTAACAATGTATCAAAGACCACACAGCTGTTTCAATTATTACTTCTACATACACAGGATGGAGAATCTCCAAAGCAGCACTCATCGATGCCCTGTATGGCCGAAGCGATGTCGAAAATAAAAACGGCAGCCTCAACAACACAATATTCAGGCTCCGAAAGCAGCTCACCGCAGCGGGGCTTCCGGAAAGCAGTTACATCAATATAAATGGTGGAATGTGTACCTGGGACCCGGATATCGAAACTTCAGTAGACGTATGCGACTTCAAGCAGACGATCGAATCAGCACGTCACGAAAAATCCCAAAAGACCAAAATGGAAATCTACGCCAAAGCATGGAAACTCTATACCGGAGAATTCCTCCCGGATATGATGGGCGAGGACTGGGCGGCAGTCGAAAACATCGCATGTCGAGATATGTATTTCGACTGTGTCGAAGAACTGTGCCACTACCTGAAAACCGAAGAAAAATTCGAAGAACTCTACCGTGTTGCACACAGCGCAGCCGAAATCTATCCATTCTACGACTGGCAGATATGGGAAATCGACAGCCTCATCGGAATGTCCCGCTACAAAGACGGCCTCGATGTCTACAAAAGAACAACCAAGCTGATGTTCGACGAACTCGGCCTGTCACCATCTGCCGGAATGCTCGAGCGATTCAAACTTATGGGAGAGCGAACCTCTCAGGCAGCAGGCGCGATCGAAGACATCAAGTACCGCCTCCGCGAAAAAGAATCCATCGAAGGCGCTTACTACTGCACCTATCCAAGCTTCGTGGACGTTTACCACGTGTTCGGCCGCATGATGGAACGAACCGGCATGTCCGTATTCCTGATGCTCTGCACCCTGGACTTTATAAATATCGAGGCAGACGACGAAAATCAGAAATACTATTCAGAACTTCTCCGCGAGTCCATCCAGCATGCAGTCCGCAAAGGCGATTTTTACACCCGATACAACATCCAGCAGTATCTCGTAATGCTGATAGGGATAACCCAGGAAAACTGTACACTCGTATCAAAACGAATCAACATAGAATTCAACAAAAGACTCACCCGCCGCAAGAACGTATCAATCGACTACTACGTTGCCTCACTCGGTGAGGTATGCGATACAGAGACGACAAACAATGACCGCCGGACTTCATAAAAAGTCCTTAAAGTAGATAAAAATGATTCTGTTGCAGAAATTGTAGCAGAATCTTTTTTAATAGGAAGTTATTCCGTAATGTTTCAATACCCCTGTCGAATTATCAGAAACATTGTCGAAAAAAATCGAAAAAATGTTCAAAAAGCAGAATCACGAAATAGTTGAAGAAATAACCCCGATGCTATAATAAAAATACTCTGAAATAAGCGCGTGTTATCGTGTGGTTAAAAACAAAAATACCGTGGTCGGATTTTGACGGAGGATACAAAGCAGATGGAAAAAGGCAAAAAAAAACATACAGGGACATTTGTAATACATGTGAGTCACTGTGATAACGCCACATGGCAGGGCGAAGTGACCTGGGCGGAAGCCAATAAAAAGAAAAGTTTCAGGAGTGCACTTGAACTGATCAGATTGATTGATGGAGCACTGGAGGTGGATGAATGATGAAAGAAAAGCTCAACGTTTCTGCTTCCAATATCGTGAATGTCTGCATAGACAACATAGACGGAGTAGAAAGGTCCGGAAGATTCTACTGTTATTACAGTGAAAATCCGATATTCTTCCGAAGTATTCATGAACTCTTCCGCTATATGGAGCGCTTCATGAATGAGCTGAACTTTCCTCAGTCATCAACAGAGCTACGGACATACGAAGATAAACAGCAGAAACCAGAAAACGAAAAACGAATCTCTTTTACAGAGGTCAGCAACCGCGAACGGATCCTTGAACAGAGAGGCAGCATAGACACCCTGGCTGTATATGTCAGATACCGTCAGAACGCTACATGGCAGGGAAGTGTCTATCATATGAAAAACAACGAGCGGGAAGATTTCAACAGCGAGCTCGATTTACTCAAAATAATCGAAAATTGTCAAAATAGTACTAAAAATGTTGCTGAAAGCGGCTGACGAAATAGGTGACGAAACAGTTCACCTGTTATAATGTCGTTAAATCTTAAATAAGTTGTACGTGAAGCAGTTAACGATAATTTTTTTATTATCATCATGCATATAATAGGGGATGTTAATATGAAAAGAGAAAATAATAAAAAATTCAAAAAAAGGAAACGGAATCAGAACAGAAGCCTGACATGTCGGGTGCTCAGTATGATGTTTGCAATCGTGCTGTTCTGCTCCACTGTATTAATAAATACAGACTATGTATCTCAGGCAAGCTCCTTCGATGACATGGTAGACATGGTCGAAGTTGAGGAGGATTCCGCAGCAGCTGATACATCCGAAGATACAGGAGACGATCTCGACACAGATGTGAATTTTGAATCGGAATCGGAAGAGGGTTCGGCCGAAACATACAGCGAATCCGATGACCTCGGTTCCAGCGATGCAGACTTCTCATCAGGCGAGAACATGTTCACAGATGGAACATCCGAGAGCAGCGCTCCAGCCGAAGAAGAAGCACAGCCTGTAAGCTGTATCGTAAATCTTAAAAACGATACCATCGAGATCAAAGCAGAAGCTCCGGCAGGTGTCCTTCCAAACGGAACACAGATGAGCGTTAAAGCAGTCGAGAACAACACCGAAGATGCTGAGCTGACAGACCAGTACAACAAACTGGCAGCCAAGATTACAGAGCAGCTTCAGAGCCAGGGCAAAAACCTCGACGGCTTCCTTGCTTACAACGTATCTTTTACAGATGCAGATGGCAACCCGGTTGAACCGTCCGACAAAGTTACTTACAGCTTTACTTATAAAGAAGCTTCTTCACCGGAACTGACAGATCCGGCAGCATCCACAGTGACAGCAGCCATGATCAGAACCAACAAAGAAACTTCCGAACTGGAACTGACAGAGCTCAAAGCCGAAGAAGACCAGCTTACAGTTGAAACAAACGAAAGCAGACAGCTCACCAAAGCAGCTTTCCAGTCAGCAGCTACCGCAGCATATACATTTGTATGGAGCAGTACACCGGCAGCAGATGATAATGAAAACAATGAGAACAAAGAAGAAAACAGTGAAGTAAATAACGAAGAAGTTAATGCAGACACCAACACCGAAAATACCGAAGAGAACGGAGAAGAAACCAACACAGAGAATAATGTAGAAAACTCTGAGGAAGAACAGAATCCGGAAGAAGCACCAGATCAGGAACAGATCAAAATGATCCGCATCATCGCAGATGAAGTTAACCTTCGCAAAGCTCCTTCCACAGAAGCAGAAGCAATCGCAACAGTAGCTACAGACACTCAGCTTCCACTTATTGAAACAGTAACCGGTGAAGACGAATTCACCTGGTACAAAGTTTCCTACGAAGAAGCACAAGCTTATGTAAGAAGCGATATGGCGGAAGTTGTTGAGACTGAAGAGCAGGGTACAGAAAATGAAGATGCAAATGAAGAAGCAGAAGTTCAGGTCGAAGACGAAGTACCTTACTCTAAGACAATCGGCAATGTGGTTGTAACTGCAACAGCTGCAAAAGACGTTCTTCCAGATAATGCAGAGTTTGTTGTAACTCCTATCGTACAGGAAACAGACCCTGACAAGTACGCAGAAACAGAAAATAAGCTTAACGAAAAAGCTGAGGAAGATGGATACGAAATCGCAGGTTTCCTTGCATATGATATTTATTTCCAGGATGGTGATGGAAACAAGATAGAACCAGTTGATGGTTCCGTAAAAGTTTCCATGCACTACACAGAACCATCCGTACCGGCAACCGTATCAGAAATCAGTGTCGTATCTGTTGATGAAGAAGTTAATGAAGAAAAAAATACAAATATTGATGTCATGCATTTTGTTGAAGATCAGAATGGTAAAGTTCAAGACGTTGTTAATATGACAGAACAGGGACAGGCAAACGTTGAAACTACTACAGATGGTGAAATTCAAAAAGCAGAATTCAATACAGAGAGTTTTTCAGTATTTACAATCACATGGAAAAGAAAAAGCGGAAATACACAAAAATTTAGTTTTGACAAAATAATACATTTGGTAAGACAGAATGGACAGAATGGTAGTACATATACTGATTTGAATAGTTCAGTAAATGCAACAAATAGTCTGGTTCTGGAAACAGAAGATACTAACCCGGTTCTATACATGAGCACTATTACATCAAGTGGAATAAATAAAGAAATGTATCAACTTGATGAAAGTGGAACAACATATCGCTTTATAGGCGCATACATTGCAACAACATCAAGTAATGAATATAGACTGGTAGATAGCAATAAAGTAACGAAACTTATGGGAAGAAAAGAAAAAGATTCCGATAGTGGAGTTATGAAGTATCAGTATAAAGGAGATACAACTTATAGAAACCTGGAAACTGGTCAGACTGTTATATTTGTTTATTCAAATGCAGAACTAACACAAAAGGCAAACCTTTATTCAGAAAACGGAATAACGTTATATGCATCAGGAGAATCAACAGTAAATTTGACAAATATAAATGGTATCTTAGATACAACAAGTAAAAATGATATAATTCCGGAAAGTGCAAAAAACGATAGAAATGGAGGAGATAACTATACATATAACCGTACAGTTGTAGGAATCGGAGAAGAATCAGTTGAAGTCAAAGCCCTAAGACAGGAACCAATTACTTTACAAATACAGTATAGTGAAGATGGTGAAAACTGGATGGATGTTGGAAGTAATCCTGTGAAATTTATTTATACAGCAGATGCTAAAGGAGATGTTCCAAAAACAATAGAGACAGCTGATACTAGAAATCTTATCAATATCAGTATGGCAAATTATAGGGAAAACCAGAATTATTATAATTCTTTTGAATTTGGTAGCGCAGATTATACAGGAAGTGAAGCGGTAAGTCAGAATTTAGTACAAGGAGAGCTTAAGGATGGATATCCGGTATTAAACAATGGTACATCATTAAATGGCCTTTTTGATGGTACCTGGAATCAGGTTATATCAAATACATATGTTACAGGATTGAATCATCTGTTTTCATATGATTCAAGGACAGGAACATATAGCTATGATAGCGATAAGAATTATGCATATTATGATATTGATGCTACTAGGAATACGGAAAAGAATTTTATAGTATATGAGAGAAGTAAAGACAAAGGTGAGGGAAAGCGTCACGTTGCTTCATTCATGCCATATTCTTCTTGGGATGATGGTGCATCTCAGAATAAATTTGCTTTTGGTATGATGATATCTTTTGATTTCTTACAACCGAAAAATGGTAAAATTAATGGACAGGATATGGTATTTAGTTTCTCTGGTGATGATGATGTCTGGGTATTTATAGATAACAAATTGGTGCTTGATCTTGGAGGTGTCCATGATATGGCAACAGGAAGTATCAATTTTGCAAATGGTGAAGTATACGTAAATAACCAGTCAAATCCAACATTAAGGAGTGTATTTAATAGTGATAGTAATACATTTGCAAGTGATAGTAATACATTTGCAGATTATACCAGTCATTCATTGAAACTCTTCTATATGGAGCGTGGACGAGGTGATTCAAACTGTTCAATTAAATTTAATCTTCCACCAAGACCAACGAATTCTATTGAAATAGTAAAAAGTCTTGAAAATTCAGATAAAGAAAAGTATACAAGTGCTGATTTTCAGTTCAAAGCATATCTTGAAGATGAAGAAGACAGAAATCAGAAATCGGTTCAGTATAATGCAATTCCAGAAGGAACACCATACAAAGTTAAGAAAAATGATTTCCTTACAGATGAAGTAAGATATGTGGGAAAACATAATATATTTACTTTAAAGGCAGGAGAATCAGCGGTATTCGAGGGGATTGATTCAGGACTCCGGTTCTATGCGGAAGAAGTTGGTATTCTTTCGGATCAATTTGATAAGGTTGACATTACAAACTGGAAAGTAACATATCACGATTTGAATGGAAATCCAGTTGGAACATCCAAAGATAAGGTACCAGAGCAAACTAAAACTTACTTGGCACGAAGTGAAGAGAAAACTGCTGGTAATGCAGCAAGGGTAGAATTTAAAAATACCTGTAATGCAAAGAATTTGAGAAAACTAAAGATTACCAAGCAGATGAATGGGTTATCTACTACAGATAAATTCAGCTTTGAAGTATATCTTACAGGACAGAATGGGCAGTTTATCCCTTATGATGGAGGATATGAAGTCATAAATAAAGATGACAAGATTCCTCCTAGAAGAGAAAATGTTAAGTCTCCGGGAATAATATCTGACGTAGCACCGGATGAGACGATTGTAATTGATCAAATTCTTTCAGGAACCGAGTTCAAGGTAAACGAAATTGAACCAGATGATTCAAGATATGAGAAGCCGAAAAAAAAAGTTGAAGACGGTTCATGTGATGATGGTACAGTAACAGATTCTGACGGAAAGATTGCTTTGGAAAAGGATGCTCATGTAATAATAACAAACACATTAAAAGGTACGAAATTGAATCTGATAAAAATTGAAAAAAATAATAAAGAAAATCGTCTGGAAAATGCAGAATTTGCACTTTATACAGCAAATGATAACTACACATATGAGGAAAGGAACCTGGTAATTAGCAAGATCACGACTGGTCCGGATGGAAGAGCAACAGTGAATGGATTAGTTCCTGGAAAATATGTTCTGAAAGAAACAAAAGCACCAGATGGATATTCACTTTCTGCCAATGTATGGCAGGTTCTAGTAAAAGATGATCAGTCAGTTGAAGTAAAAAATGGAGATGATGTTGTTAAAAGCGAGGATGGAGCATTTTTAATCGAAAACATTAAGCTCTACTCACTCCCATCAACCGGTGGCAGCGGAATTTACTGGTATATGATCGGCGGCATGGTACTTATGTCTGCAGCCGCATGGATCTTATATAAAAACAAATGCAGGGAGGTGCTGGGAAAATAATTGTAATGATTAATTTTTCAGTGGCTCCTGCCACAAAAGAAAGTAATTATCCCGAATGAGGGAAAAATAAAATGGGCAAAGCCCGATAATGAAAAGGAGACAAGATTATGAAGAAGATGAGAAAAATCTTTGCAGTGTTATTAACACTGGCTATGGTACTCGCAATGAGTATTCCAACATTTGCAGCTGGAAAAAACACTATTACAATTAGCGGAAAAGGACTTGACGCTGAAGGTGCAGGAGCTAATTACGGACAGATTATCAAAGAAAATCGCAAATCTACACTTGGATGGCAGTTTGCAACTGATGCTACTACTACAGGCAAGTTTGTAGACGCATGGAATAAGGCATCTAATCCTGCAACAAACCTCGATGCTAATGGCGTAATTCAGGCATTGATCGATCTTGGCGTTATTGAAGGTAAGGAAAAGGAAAACAAAAATGTTGAAGCTGGTAAAATTAATAGTTCTGCTAATTTAAGTGCAGCATTAGCAGCTGTTACAAATGCAGCAACCAAAAACTTAGATCTTGAAACAGGTGCTGAAGTAGAAAAAGGTCTTTATATTGTAACAGCACATAGTGCCGGATATACTTATCTTCCAATGGCTGCTTATATGAATACTAATGGTGATAATGTAGCTGTAGTTGCAAAAGGTGCAAAAGACCAGCTTAACAAAAAAGTAGCTGAAAACGGACAGTCTGTAGCTCCTGGCGATAAAGTTAATTACACAATTGATGAAGAATATCTCTATATCGATCCAAATGCAAACCCGAAAACATTTACAATCACTGATAAATTAACAAATGGTACATTCGAAGAGAATTCTGTTAAGGTTGTTCTTAAAGACAGCATTGATGCTGCAACAAGTACTGAATTAATGGCAAAGACAGATTATGAAATCAATGAGTATGCTAATGGTACTACTTTAACAGTAGATTTTACTAAATGCTATAACAATACCTATGTAGGTAAAATTGTTGAAGTTACTTATACTGCAATTGCAGGTGATGTAACTACAAATGCTCCTCTTTACAACAGTGCTCATTCAAGCAACGGAACTGGAAAAATCGTTGAAGTAAAACCAGTTAGCTTTAAAGTAATCAAGGTTAATAAAGACAAGGAAAATGAAAAACTTCCAGATGCTGAATTCCAGATTTATAAATCAACTGATAATAAAGATGCTGATGGTGCTGTAAAACTTACATTAGAAAACAAAACAACTGTTTATGGTATCCCAGTAGGAAACGTTATTACAACAGATGCAAATGGTGAAGCAAGTGTTAACAATTTAGATGCACAGGTTACATACTATGTAAAAGAAACAAAAGCTCCTAACGGATATTCATTAAATGATTTCGCTTACAAGCTTCAGCGTCCAAAAGAAGATGAAGCAACTGTAACTTCAGACACTAAAAAAGAAAATAATGTAACTTATACAGTTCAGACATATACTTATAAAAACTTCATCGACATGCCTATTAAAGATACAAAGCTTTCCGCTCTTCCATCCACAGGTGGTATCGGTACTACAATCTTCACAATCGCTGGATGCCTGATCATGGTTACAGCAGCTGGCTTATTCTTTGCAAGCCGCAAAAGAACAAACAAATAATCATTCGTGATTGTTTATAACCAAATATCGAATCCGGGGCATTTGCCCCGGATTCATAAAAAAATAATACAACAGCAAGGAGAGCTCGGATGAAAAAAAAAGCAGGCAATTTAGTAATTTGCATCATATTTTTAGCTGGTTTGTCCTTGCTGCTGTATCCCTTTGTAGCCAATCAATGGAATAACTACAGACAGAAACAGTTGATCAGTGGTTATGAGCAGGCGGTTTCTGAAAAGGAAGCAGCAGAAGGAATTGACTATGATGCAGAGCGTAAAAAAGCAGAAGACTATAACGAAGCCTTACTTCCATGTGTTCTTCCTGACTCTTTTGCACTTGCTGAGTCAAGTGGAGTAGATCCGGTCTATATGAATACACTGAACATTGCTGGTGATGAGATGATGGGAAGTGTGGAGATACCAAAAATCAATATCAAAATTCCAATCTACCACACAACGGAAGAAGAGGTTTTGAACAAGGGTGCAGGTCATCTGGAGGGAAGTTCTCTTCCGGTTGGTGGAGCAAACACACATGCTGTTATTTCTGCACACCGTGGACTTCCGAGTGCCTCTCTTTTTACAGATCTGGATCAGCTGAAAGAGGGAGATCATTTTCTGATCCATGTATTAAATGAGACCTTATGTTATGAAGTAGACAAGATTTCGGTTGTTAAGCCGGAAGACACTTCTGCTCTTGCAGTAGAAGATGGACAGGATTTAGTAACTCTTTTAACCTGTACTCCTTATGGAGTAAATACAGAACGACTTCTGGTTCGTGGTCACAGAGTACCTTATGTAGAAGAGGAAGTCAAAGAAGAGAAGACAGTACTCAGTGGAAGCAGTCTTCACACAAATTATCTTCTTTGGGTATTTGTTGGTCTATCCGTTACCGCACTCTTTATTTTTGTGTTATACTTAAAGGAAACAAAGCTGAAGAGGCGAGCAAATAAAGGCGGTAAAAAATAGATTATGGCAAAAGAAAAGAAGAAAAAAGGTTCTATAGTTATCAACATATTTATTATATTACTTTTTCTCGTCGGTGCGGGTATTTTTACTTACCCAACGATCAGTAATTACTGGAACGAGTACCGAAATGCGCAGCTTGTAACCAAGTACAACGAATCTGTCAGTGATCTGTCGGATGACCAGTACGAAAAGCTCTGGCAGGAGGCTGAGGAATACAATGCAGAGCACAAGGTCAATACGATCGTAGATGCTTTTAACGAAGAGGATTATGTTCTCAGTCATCCTTACGATGAGGTTCTTGATCCAAATGGTGACGGACTGATGGGAAGTATCGAGATCCCCAAGCTGAATCTGATACTTGCTATCTACCATGGTCTCAGTACCGAGGTTCTGGAAAAGGGTGTCGGGCATGTTGAGGGAACAAGTCTTCCGATAGGTGGAGCGAGCACACATGCGGTGCTGGCGGGACACAGGGGACTTCCAAGTGCAAAGATTTTTACAGATCTTGACCAGATGAAGGATGGAGATATTTTTCTGATCCATGTTCTGGGAAAGACTCTTGCATACAAAGTAGATCAGATTAAAACGGTTCTTCCGGAGGAATCCAGTGAGCTGGATATCATCGAGGGAGAGGATCATGTGACGCTGGTAACCTGTACTCCTTATGGAGTCAACACTCACAGGCTTCTGATTAGGGGAATCCGGACAGAGTATGTTGAACCGGAGGAAGCTGAGGAGACACCGATCCAGCAGATCGCAAAGGTTGATCCGGTGAAGATTATGATCATTGGTCTTGTAGCTATGGTCATAATGATCATCATTGTTTATATAGTTATTCGGCGCAAAAACCGAAAAACAGAAGAGAGTAGCCGCAAAGACGAATAATGATCACAGAAAATAACAAGGAGGCCGATCGTGGTGAAACAGAAGAAAAAGAAATTTAAAATGTGGAATAAGCTTTTGGCTTTCCTGGGAATGTTTGTCATGTTGACAGGCTGCCTGGCAGGAACGGTTCAGGCAGGTTCTTACGAAGCCGGAAAGAAGGGAAGTCTTAATCTGACGGTGCAGCAGACGGATGAGGATGGCAAGACAACACCGCTGACAGGTGTCAAGTTAGAGCTTTACAGAGTTGCGGATGTTTCATTTGATGGAAATGTGCATTTTGTACTGACCAGCTCCATGTCATCTGCAGGATACGATTTTGATTCCTTCAAGAATGCAAGTGAATGGTATTCAGCAGCCGAAAAGCTTGCCGAGGTTGCAGCTGCTTCTTCAGTAAAGCCGGTTGAGGCTGTTTCGGATGAGCAGGGCAAGGTTGTTTACAGCGATATGGAAGAGGGCATGTACCTGGTAATCGGTGCAGCGGAGAGTTCCGTTAAGGTTACTCCAATGCTCTTAACAGTTCCTTTTGCAAGCACAGAGGAAGGCTGGATCTACGATGTACAGGCTTATCCAAAGGCAGAGAAGAGCAACACTGCAGGTATTACAGTTGAGAAGAGACTTTATCGTATTAATCCGAATACGTTTAAACTGGATGAAATAACTGCTGACGATGCAACTTACAAGGTTGGTCTTTTCCTTGATAAGGATGGTACGATCCCATATGGTGATGATTACATCAGAACGATCCATATCCAGAATGCACAGTCAGGCAAAGCTTCTTACAGTAATGTTCTTAGAGGTACCTATTATGTATTCGAGCTTGATGAGAATAACAAGGCGATCAAGCTGAATGATGAGGTGCAGATTGATAAAGAAAACAGCTTCCATTACAATGTTACGAATGCAGCAGACAAGGAAGACAACAGTGTTGTAGTGGATGACAATACGGTTGCTACAGATATTGTAGCTTATGTAAATAACATTTTTTCAACTCTTCCGGAAGGCTTCTTTGTAAATGGAAAGATCGAGATTACAAAGAACGTTGTAGTGGACGGTGTGAAAAAGACTGTAGACGACAAGTTCTATGCAACTGTATTTGATGATTCTGGTAAGGCGGTAAGCACCGTTGAACTGAAGCAGAATGATAAAGTTACTGTTACGGTTCCATTCTCAGAAGATATAAAAGATACTGTTACTTATGCAGTTAAGGAAACCGATAAGGATGGTAATGTACTCGATAAAGATTCTTTCGCATATGTAGTAAGTGGTGAAGGCAGTGTTAAGCTGAATGAGTCTGATCAGTATCATGGAAGCATCGAGATTACCAATACCAAGAAGGATGCTGCTGTAACACCTGGCGGAAGCAATGGTGGTTCTGGTACATCTAACGGTGGAAGTGATGCATCCAGCCATGGCGGAAGTGCAACAAGTCGTCCGGTTAAGACTGGTGACCCGATGAATCCGGCATTCTGGGGTCTGGTTCTTCTGATATCTGTGATCGTGATCGCAGGTGGAGTAGTTGCTTACAAAAAGAGAAAACAGAAATAAAGTGTAAGACGTTTGACGGGAGTCTGGTGTAAACCGGGCTCTCGTTTTTTTCTTCTTATTTAAAGGGATTTTGTTGGAATGAGGGCTTTTTTGTGCTATAATAATCTAGTATTATTATGCCTATCTGGAAACCGGTGACTGCGAAAATTGTCGAGAAATCGGTTTCCATTATAATGAATATAGAATGACAGGAGGAAGCAAATGGGCGGAGAGAATACAGAGTACGGCGCGGATCAGATTCAGATTCTGGAAGGACTGGAAGCTGTTCGTAAAAGACCTGGTATGTATATTGGAAGTACATCGAGCCGGGGCCTGCATCATCTTGTATATGAGATCGTGGATAATGCGGTAGATGAAGCATTAGCAGGATTTTGTACCGAAATCCAGGTAACGATCAATCCGGATAATTCCATTACAGTAATTGATAACGGACGAGGTATTCCGGTAGGAATTAACCATAAAGCAGGAATACCGGCAGTAGAAGTTGTATTTACCATCCTTCATGCAGGTGGTAAATTTGGCGGTGGAGGATACAAGGTATCCGGTGGACTTCACGGTGTAGGTGCCTCTGTTGTAAATGCACTGTCTGAATGGCTGGAAGTTACGATCTGCCGTGAAGGTAAGAAATATCAGCAGCGTTATGAAAGAGGACATACTATGTATCCTCTGAAAGAGATTGGTGTCTGTGATTCTGAAGAGACAGGAACAAAGGTAACATTCCTGCCGGATAAAGAAATCTTTGAAGAAACAGTTTATGATTACGATATTCTGAAACAGCGTCTTCGTGAGATGGCGTTCCTGACAAAAGGTCTGCGTATCGTTTTGAGAGATACCAGAGCAGACCAGGAAAAAGAAAAAATCTTCCACTATGAAGGTGGTATCAGGGAATTTGTTACTTATCTCAACAGAAGTAAAGAAGCACTGTATCCAGAGGTCATTTACTGTGAAGGTGAAAAAGATGGCGTTATGGTTGAAGTAGCCATGCAGCACAATGATTCCTACACAGAGAACAGCTATGGCTTTGTAAATAATATCAATACACCGGAAGGTGGTACACATATCGTTGGTTTCCGTAATGCACTGACAAAGACGTTCAACGATTATGCAAGAAAGAATAAGCTGCTTAAAGATAGTGAACCGAATTTAAGTGGTGATGACATTCGAGAAGGTCTGACAGCAATCGTAAGTGTTAAGATCGAGGAGCCACAGTTCGAAGGACAGACGAAACAGAAGCTTGGTAACAGTGAGGCTCGTGGAGCTGTTGATTTTGTAGTCAGCAAACAGCTGGAGATCTTTCTGGAGCAGAATCCGACGGTTGCGAAGGCAACAGTTGAGAAATCAGTACTTGCGCAGAGAGCACGAGAAGCAGCACGTAAGGCAAGAGATCTTACAAGAAGAAAATCTGCACTTGACGGAATGTCTCTTCCAGGTAAACTTGCAGACTGCTCAGATAAGAATCCGGAAAACTGCGAGATCTACATCGTAGAGGGAGATTCCGCCGGTGGTTCAGCAAAAACTGCCAGAAACCGTGCAACACAGGCAATCCTTCCACTGCGTGGTAAAATCCTTAATGTAGAAAAGGCCCGTCTGGACAGAATCTACAGCAATGCAGAGATTAAAGCAATGATCACTGCATTTGGTACTGGTATTCATGAAGATTTTGATATCACAAAACTGCGTTATCATAAAATCATTATCATGACCGATGCCGATGTCGATGGTGCTCATATCGCAACACTGCTTCTGACATTCCTCTACAGATTTATGCCGGAGCTGATCAAGCAGGGCTATGTATATCTGGCACAGCCGCCGCTTTATAAGGTCGAAAAGAATAAAAAAGTCTGGTACGCATACGATGATGCAGAGCTGAACAGCATCCTTGAGCAGATCGGACGTGACAACAACAATAAAATCCAGCGATACAAAGGTCTTGGAGAAATGGATGCAGAACAGCTCTGGGAAACAACCATGGATCCGGAGAAACGAATCCTTCTCCGCGTAACCATGGATGAGTCTGCAACTTCTGAAATTGACCTGACATTTACCACTCTTATGGGTGACAAAGTTGAGCCAAGACGTGAATTTATCGAAGAAAACGCACGCTTTGTAGAAAATCTGGATATCTAGGAGAATAGAAAATGGAAGACAATATTTTTGATAAAATCCATGAGGTGGATCTGCAGAAGACCATGGAAAAATCTTATATAGATTATGCCATGAGTGTTATTGCCTCCCGTGC
>UMJW01026478.1_pt1 | contig 14990 bp, 9 predicted proteins | sample 1966151 | NCBI WGS metagenome assembly UMJW01 (sample SAMEA4836160, study PRJEB28245) | human gut metagenome | biome: gut microbiome; material: fecal sample | place: Denmark | collected 2008
CTCCCAGTAATACTTATCAAGTTAATTTTATTACGCAATAAATCAAGATCACCTTTCGCTCGGTCATCTTTTAAAACACGACCAAATAACGAAATTAATTCGATATACAATTCTTGTTTTTCCTGCTGTTGTTTTTCTTTATGGTCATATTTACTTGAAATTAACTTATCAGTAATCGATGGCACTATGGTAATTAATGCACCAACAATTACAGGAATGCATGTTTTCAAAACCTCCATTAATGTCCCCATTATATTTACCCAACCTTCATAACATCGAAAATTTAAAACCCAAAATCATCCACAAACGCAATATCAATCATAAATTCATACTGCTGCAGAATATTCTTCTCATCGTTCGCATCGGCCAGAACCAGGTAATACTTATCACCATATTTATATTCTCTGGACTTCAATGTGAATTTCTCATGGAATGTTCTCTTCTCTGGAGCTTCTTCGCGGCTGTTTGCCAAGATCGGTACATCAAAAGATATCTTTTCTCCATCTTCTGTCGTAAAGTATGCCACCAGACTTCTCGCCTTCATGGTATCTGTTACTTTTTCTGTCTGAATGAAATCAAAATAAGTAATCAAATTTGTCACTTTTCGATTTACAGAAGTCAAAATCACATCCACATAGTCATATTCCACATATCTTGTATTCGTTGTCACTTCAACGACCGGTATTAACATTTCCTGCAAAGAAGAACCGCCATGCACATAGTTCTGTCCGCCACCTGATACTTTAAAAATATCCGCGCCTATCGGTGTGGTAACATACGAATTCTTTAAATATGACATCGCTCTTGATCTCATCCCCGCATCTGCCATCCGCTGTTTTGTGATCAAGAAACGTTTATTTGTACATGTGCAAATCTCTCTATCATAAGATACCTTATCGTATTCCTGCAATTTATCTCTCTTGTACAGGAATCCGTGATCAGCAGTAATAAAGAATTTAGGTGCAGACAAATACATCGTCAGTCTATGAACTAATCTGTGAATTTCTTCAATCGCTTCCTCGCACGCTCTAAATACTTCATTCTCACTTGCAGGCTTATCTCCTCGGGCATCTATCTGATTGTGATAAATGTAAACGATATTTTTACCCTGCAATAATTCACGCAGCCTACTCTGATTTGCATTGATCAACTCATCAAAAGCTAATGCCACGTTATTTTCATTCTGCGCCTTTAAAATTTTATCCCTTGACCCAAGATCACCACAACCTTGTCCATCGACCATTACATTTATCTTATCATCCACTTGTAGTTCTTCATGTGGTAAGAGACTCGCCATTCCAACTGGCGTTACAGATGGCAGACTGCTAATCATGCACTCCAACTTAGGTGTACACTTCTCATCCATTTCCAGTCGTTCCATCAATTCTTTTGCACATTCATACCGGAAGGCGTCAGAAATAATAACAATGACACGATTCTTTCCTTCATATGCCTTCAAGTAATTGCGATAGAAATCTTCCTGACGTTTTAATCCGGTATCTTCCATCAGATCATCTGTCAGCTCCTGATTCCACTTCGGGGTCACTTTCTGCAGATAAGTAAAGGAATACATATTCTCTATGCGTTCTCTTAGCTGTGAGAATCTCTCTGCATCTTCCATACAGTCATAGGCACTGTAAAACCATCTATAATATGAATCAATCAAATATGTCTGTTTCTGATAATCTACTACCATAGCCTTGATATCACTGGTTACTTCCAGAACAGATACCGCCTTCATCATCTGATAAGCATATTTGATTGCCTGATATTCGTTTTTATATACATTTCCAAAATGGCAGGACTTTGCTGTTCGCTGCTCTGCGATCTGTGTAAGATTCATGCCATCAATCTGAGAATCCAAGATCTCATCATTCAACTGATCCAGTGCCCAGTCAATTAAGATATTATCCAGTTTTCTGAATGCATCACAATTTGCAATGTCCAAAAGCTGTGCAGACTGATCTTTTGCTTTGCCTGCATCCTTTTTCAGTTCATCCCGGATTCTGCTTACTACTCGTAATGTCTTGTCAACTTTTTCTGATAATGCATCATACGCCTCCTGATAAAGCACATTATCCATCAAATTCCGGACAAATACGACAACATCATTCTTCTTTTTCAATATATATGACTTCAAGACAGCTGGCATCGTGTCTTTCAACGCTACCGATGCATAAGTCAACAGCATACATGCTGCCAGATCATCTACGTTTGGATTTTCAGACTGATAACCAAAATACTTCTCGCATAAATCCCAGAATTTTTCTAAAAGTCCGTTATCCTCCAATGCTTTCATGTACGCTTCGCTGTCATTTAACAATAACTGTCTTGTAATCTCTTCAAAATTCGGAGTCTTTACATCTGTAAGCACGGCAATAAGACCAATATCAATGGTTTCCACATTGAAATGGTCTATGCCAAGTTCTTTAAATTTCTCAATACGATCTTTGTTCTTCCAGAAGTTACTATACTGCGCCAAATGTTCTTTAAATCGATTATCAATTCCAATCTCTTGTGACATCTGAGATACTCGGTCCGTGTAATACGGAACCGAGTAATAATACATATCTGCTAATGGATTTTCTGCATCACTTGGTTTTGGAAATGGTGCATATACAAGATACTTGCTCTCTATATCTGATTCATTCAATAACCATTTGGAATAGAACCAGTTCGTACCATCCAGAATATGTAATTTCGCATTATCTAACTGAATTTCCGATACTTCATCCTCATATTCCCCCTTATCGTCAAACCAGAATATGATACGAGTATCTAATTTAGAAAATTCTGTATTTAATTGATCTTGTATGTTTTGTAAATCCATTATTGTGCTCCTCATCCAATTGTGCAGACATCCTGCACAAATTTACTTGTTCTTTACAATCCTCTTCTAATCAACGAACTATAGTGCTTCTTAAAATAATATAGCTTAACACCCACATACTCCTCGCACTCCTCACAATTATATAAGTCATTCATTATCTTTCTGAGCACGGTTGAAGTACATTTTCCTTTTTTGTTCAATGAATCCATCATCTTTCTTGCCCTGTCATAAGCATCTTTTCTGCCTTTTAATAATTCTGTTGACGTATCCCTTACCGTTCCATCCTTTTTCTGAATTCCATTTAATAACAAAACTTCGTTAATATCTTTCTCCATAGCTTCATCATATGGTTCTGTATATATTTTTCCGTCCTTGTTATATGCAATTTTATCCATCTGAAACTTATCAAGAGGACTCGTAGATATTTCGGTCTCCTTTTTACATGCATCGCAACAGAGTATGTGACCCCGATCTCCAGTAATTTTCTCACCTCCATCACATACTCCAAGCATATTGCTGTAATCAATTGCTTTATCCTTGTCTTTACTTAATGGTGTAAGATGCTCTACCCTAGAATGGCTATCCATACGGATACGCCTCATACAATAAGCACAGATTCCATGTTGTTCATGTATCAAAATCTTTTTCACTTCATTTTTAGGAAAATCATTATCAAACACTCGACGAATTGCCACTGTATCTTTTTCGTCGATCTTCTTCCATTCTTCACCTTTACTCAGTTCAATAATCTTACTGCTGACATCCTTGGGTAATCCCTCTTTTTCAATATATAGCATGTCAAATCCCTTCTATCAACTTTGCATCCGATATCATTCCATCCATTTTCTTATACTCTGAATTATCCTCGCCAAGTACAGCTTTTAATTTTTCCAAAGTAGCTGATGCCGCATCAAAATCAAGATCATCAATTGCATTTTCTATTTCATCAACTAACCATTTTACCTGCTTCGGTCTTGATACACTTTCCTGACGGTAACGTAATACATCTTCGACTTCATAGCCGTAACAATCCGGCAAATAATTGACTTCCTTATCATTGTCTAAAAGTACAAGATTGGCATCTTTAGAGGAAGATATTACAATAGGCGAATGTGTAGCAATGATGAACTGCACATTCTCAAACGTTTGGTGCAATGCTTCTATCACATTCCACTGCCACTTTGGATGTAAATGCAAATCAATTTCATCTATAAGCACAATTCCACTTAGTTGTTTTCTGCTTTTCAACTCCGGATTTAGCATACATACACGATATGCAAGATCCATAATCATCCATAACAAAGACTGATATCCAGCACTCAATTTTGAAATTGGCATCTCATTCTCATCCTCTTTATATACCAATTCATCGAACTGTGGCGAATAATACATCATTGGAATCTTCTCCAGTTCATTTATCTCTTTCATGAATGCCGCAACAATATTCTTAAACATTTCATATTCTCGCACGCCACCTTTATTTGAAGCCACTATTTCCTGTTTAATGCACCACTGCTGAATTGATTTTACATCCATAGACGAGTCCAGACATCCAATATAGCCACATCTCCTGTCATCCAGCTTCTTCTTTAATTCTGTTCCAAAATCACCTCGTCTGACTCTCCACGCTCTTGCAGCACTTTGAAAGCTAATCAAGGGCAATATTGTTTCTGAATTATTCGTAAGCTTTTTCATCCATGCACATACACTTCTATCATCAATCTTTGTATGCGTAGAGGAAATTTCCTCCTTTATTCTATTCCACATAAACGACTGTTCATCTGATACATGTAATGTGCATCCAGAAAAAACAGGTTCGCAGTATTCAATCATGGTAGAGGAATCTCCGATTGTTTTTATTTTTATTCGAACATCGTCCTTTAAAATATTTTTAGTGCTAACGCCTGCTACATTAACAAACATTCCCCCAAGCGCAACTGCAATTCCTTCTAACACAGAGGTCTTTCCCGCCCCATTGTCTCCAATAAGAAGGTTTACACCTGGTTTAAAGGCAATATTCAAATCTTCAATCGCTTTATAATTCTGTATATGAACCTTTTCTAAATACATCTCTTTCACCTGCTTTCTTTTATATCTTTGCCAATAAATCAACTTTTAACGTTTCCTTTATATATTTATCATAATCATTCCCTGTTTCTTTGAACCATCTGTAATTTTTTGATCTCATATATGGAAGATATTATAATATTTCGTTATATCATTATGTATTATTCACCATTGCTAGCAATTTTTATATGAATTAACCAAGCAGCTTATTCATGTTAACTTTCATTCCTGCCGCATTAAGTTCTTTTAACATTTCAAATTCCCACTTATCTTTGGTTGTATATACCATTCCAGATAAATCTCCTGGAATTTCTACATCCTCATCTGCAATCATAATTATATTCTCTCTGCCCAAATATCCCATAAAATAACCTGCTTCAAAAACCACATTCTGTCTAGCTCTATATTTCTCGTTTCCTTTTTCTTCTTTAGCCACCCCTAGATCATCTTGTGTAAACAGTACAATTGCTACATTTACATCTGAATATGCTTCTAATTTTTCAATGATTGTTCTTCCACGATTCACTTGTTCGCTTAAAATTATTGCTTCAATACCTTGTTGCTCTAATCTCCTCGCAACCTTCTCTTTTAGCTCACCATCATGTCCATGAACAATAAATACTTTATTATTTGAAATCCTATTTTTTCCCGTATTAGTATTTATGTCTTCATCTTCAAAATCGCAAATATATCTTTCAAACTCTTTTTTTGTAGTTTCCAAATCTCGTACATATGGTTTATGCCAATCAGTATTTACCCCCATTGCTATCGGTGAAAAGTGACGACTATTAAAATTCTTAAATTGAATGCTATTTTCACCATAGAGACCCGACAGACATAATTGTACATCTGTTTTCCAGGCTTTAAAATCGCTATCACTGGAACTATCTTTATTTTCTAACTCATCAATTTCATTGTATAATTTTATTAATTTATTTTGTAAGTTCATACTGTTCCTCTTTTTTAGTTTCTCGTTATTTTATTTTTGCCAAAAGATCCACTTTTAATGCTTTCTTTCCTTCCTGGGCAACTTCCACTCCCTGGAATTTTGCATAATTTACTTTTACACCATCATCCAGATCAATCTCTATTCTCTTATTCGCAATATGAGCAATGGCTTCATCATAAATCTTCATTTCTGCAAGCTGCTTTGTATATTTTGTTACTGCTTTAGTTGCTTTTGACTTTTCTGAAGCTGATGATGCATTGTCAATGGTATACTGGGCACTCTGCATAGCTGTCTCTACATACTTCTGAGCACGATGCAAATAATCTGTTCTTACACGTCCGACAGTATCCGCATCATAGCGGTGCATGTAAATCAATGCTTTGAATCCATTCTGTTTTCCGCTGTCGAAAAGCCAGTAAATCGGTCTCTTCTGATATACTTTCAGATGATCCGCATAGAAATCTTTCAGAAAATAGTTACGGATCACTTCTCGAGAAGTATCGCCTTTGTTGCCTAATGCATTGGCAATGAAATCAAGATTTTCTTCTAAAGTATCTGCACCATATACAGCTTTCACAAATTCTACAAAACGATTTACGATATCATCAGAGAAATATTCTTCATCGGTAATTGGAATACAGTTGTCTTCATCTGGAATGAACGTCTTATATCTGCTACTATCCCATTCTCCACCAGCGTAGATCAAACCTTCTTCATCAAGAGAATACCGACCAAACATACAACCTACTGCATAGGAAATAAAACTACAGATGTCTCTTCTCATATCAGCTTTTTGAATGCTTACATTCCTATCATTCTCATCTGATGTCAGTTCTCCTTGCAAACCATAAATTTCAATATATAATCGGTTTAAATCTTCTTCATTTTTCTTTAATTTAAAAAAACGTTCCTCACATTTCAATAGCCACGCATTGTAATTCATTTCAATGCTGTTATCATTTTTTATATTCGTAACTAATGGATGGGTTTTAAATTCCCATGATGTTTCAAATGAATTCCAGTCTGCTTTTGAGATTTCAATATTCTCTTCAACCATTTTATCAATATCATCTCTTGTGCTTACAAATAAAGGTAATTTTATTAAATCTCCTACTTTAAAGTGTAATGTCGGATTTAAAATTTTAGTCCACTGAAGTATCATTTTAGAATTTAATAGTCCAAGAATATAATTATAATTTTTTTCATTAAAGACCACTAACAAATTGGCAGAAGCGTCAGATATAAATCCCTTTTCAAACGCTCGAAATGATATATCACCACTAGTTATATCACTCCACGTAATACATTTTTTAAAATAAACATCTGTATTTTGCGGTCTAGAACGTAACTTTCCATTCTCACCAATATTATTTCGAATATCATTTCCATTATTTTTCCAATTAACAATATAGTCTCTATTTCCATACCATCGTCTATATTCTCCACCTTTATTATATGGATACCATTTTATGTTATTATATTTTGTCTTTTCACATGAATCCGTATCGAATGATATTTTTCCGAATACAGCTTCATACCAAAAACGCAAAAACTGATTATTATCTCCCGTCTGCAATCCTACTTTTCCAACAACATATTTTCCCCAATCATCATTTTTCTCAAATACTTCAAATTCTCGTTTACTCGTCCAAAATGCTACCGGGCTACCTGGAATTTTTGAGTATTGTTTTGCATTCTGTTCATAATAAAATCCACACTTTCGATTACTAATCGCTTCTATGGTTTTTTTTCTTTGAATTTCCATTCCCCCACGAAAATCTGTAAGTTTTAGATAGCTTCCCATTTTATCTATATACATATTGTTTAAAACAAAAGTACAAATCGGAACTGTTGCCTCTTCAAAAGCAGAATATTCAAATTGTATCAAAGTTTGTATCGTTGTTTTTGAAAATAAATAAGCTCTAAGTTTCTCATATAATTGAATGAACATCCACACATATGGGGTTAAGAATCCCATGTACCCATGTTTTTTAGTCATATTTGAACATCTAACAATAAATGCCGAAAAAAAGTCTGCATCATAATTTTCAAAATGTTCCTTTAGAAATTTAATAAGAATTGGATTCATATTTCTAGCACCCATATACGGTGGATTCGTCACTACTGCATCATATTTCTGTCCTAGATTCTTTGCTACTCTTATCAGTTTCCGTAAGCTTTCCTGCGTTTCTTCACTTCCCACACTCTCAAACGAAATCTGACCTGTTGTACTTAAATCATCTACAAATCTTTCCAGTACAGCCCAATCACAGGCATCCACATTCAAAATAGATCCATATTCTCTGGCATCTATAAAAGTCTCCAATAATCCTTCTATTTGCATCACTGCCAAATTTCGTTCCATTTCACTTAAATGGGTACCAAAAAATTTCAGATGGTTTCGGTTAATCTCATTACTCTCTGTAATCGCATATACTTTCGGCTCTGGCTTTCCATCTCTTCCACGTAAAAAGCGTCTATTATACCCACGACCTTTCATCATAACCGCAAAGTATGCCAACTGATATGCTCTCTGGTCAATATCCAATCCGTGAATATTATGCTCTACAATTTCAAATGCGGCTTCTCTCTTGTCGTATCCGGCACTTTCATAGATATCCATCAACACATCAAACATTGCAATCAGGATATGTCCACTTCCCATACAAGGATCAATACAGGTAATATCTGTAGGCTTCAGATCTTTGTATGTGGTACGGATTTCTGCCAGTTTTACATTAACAGATTCTTCCTGTTCTGCTTCCGGAAGGTAATATTTCCATCCGAATCTTTCTGCAGTTGCTTTTTCATCTGTACTTGGATCTACTGCCCGTAAATGTTCAATCCAGATTCTTCCTACAGAGTTTTCAACCATATAACGAACAATCCAATCTGGTGTAAAAAGCTGAGTTGCTGCCGGAATTCTCTCTTTCGTGATTTTTACATTCTTTTTCAGTTTTGCAAAGGTATCATCTTTCAATTCTGTATTGTAATACTGATACAGCCATCCGATAATCTCCACCTGTCCAGTTGGGTTGCCTTCTTCATCCAGTGTAGATACATTAAAATCTGCTTCCGGAATACCTGTTTCCGGATTTACCAGCATATAGATGACATCATCTTTATTGGTATAGGAAATACCAAACAGCAATTCCATATAGTCAGAATCTGCCTCAAACAATCCCGGCAGGATATCATGCAACTGATGGCACTGTTTCAGGAATAATTTGCAATACAGTTTATCCGTATCTTCTGATGTACCGCTCATTTTCCAATTAAGGATCTCTTCTTTTTCCTGTGCAGTCAAATCTAAATCTACATCCGGTGCCTGTGTCACAAGATCTGGCTCCATCTTTCCTTCTTTTTCAGAAGAAAGTACACGAACTCTGTTTGGAAGATAGTCGTTCACTTCCATAAAACGGATCGCACAAATTCTGTTGAACCAGGTATATGCCACTTCTTCTACTACTGCTTCAAAACCACGGGATTCAATCTGGGATACCAGTCGTCTCCGCTGTTCACACTGTCTTTTATTCAATGTTACTTCTGTTCCTGCAACCGTCTGGTATACTTCAAAATCTGCTCCCTTGGTAATCGGTTCACTGCATGATTTTTCTGTAATGCCGAGCATACCGGCTTTATCTGTAACAGAATCAATCAGTTTCTTTCTTGCTTCTATGGCAAATTTCTTTATCGCATTCTTGTTCATGTACTGTTTCCTCCCACTGGAATGATTAGCTTAATGTAATAATCGTATTTTCATCCAGCTCGTTTAATAATTTTTTCTTCATTTCTGCCAGGAACTTATCAATATCCTGTTCATTCTCAATCGAATAGGTTCTCGCACCTGCCACACTGCTGAGAGATACGTTCTTACGTTTCTTTTGCTGAACTGGCGGATTTACTGGTTTCGGTGGCTCTGTATGACCGCCACCTGTTGGTGGTGTTACCGGATCAATTGGTGGTTTTGGAACTACTGGCGGACGATGTGTTTCCTCGTATTCTGTAATCTCATCCATGCAACGAAGCTTCAATGTGTCACTTTCCAGTCTGATATTTTTAACTGCCGCAATCTCATGGGATGTATCCAGTTTCTGTTTTAATTCTGCAAAGGCATTTACAAACTTGTCCTTGAATACGGATGCAAATTCTTTCTCATCCAGCGTATGTAACACTTTTTCCAGATCATCATCCACAATCGGACGCATCTCCTCTGCTTCTTTTTCCAGTAAAGTTCCATACTGCTGTACAAATTTCATGGACATATCCGGCAGTTTCTGGATCTGGCTAAATGGATTTTTCGCTGTCACAATAGCTTCCATCTGGGCAACATTATCCATAATTTCCTGTTCTCGGACATATGTCTTACTGTTTTCAAACATCTGAATCTGTTCCAGTGCTTTTTCGAAGATCTTTTTCTGACCACCTTTGAAGAAGTCAAATACCGGTGCGGTATCATCTGCATCGTCTAACAGATCATCTCGCTTTTTATCTACTGTTTTAAAGAACTCTACCGGCTCTTTGATTGCCAGAAGTTCTTCCAGATTTTTCTTCGCCTGTTCCATTAAGGATTTGCATGGCAGCTTCGGATTTACACGATATTCAATCATGATTTCAGCAAATGTTTCCAACTTATCCTGTGCTTTATTCTTAAAGTTTCTCATAATAGTATCGTCATCATCACTGGATACGGAGAAACCAAAATAATCTTTCAATACTTCTTTTACAGAACGGATCTGTCCGTCTGTTGCTCTTTCCCTGATATCAATCAGCAGTTTCTCAACAAATTCACGTTTTGTCAGGTAACGTACCAGTTCATCTTTTGTATTGGACAACATAGATAAACTCTGGCTGTTATAGGTCAGGGATACTCTTCCCATCTTAAAGAGCATAGCAACCAGCCACTGCACATCTTTTGGATCAAAACCATAAGGAGCTGCCCCGAATTTGTCCTGCAAGGATTTCAGGGAAGTCTTCATATGTCTTGCATTATTAAGACCGATGACCTGAATCACTTCTTCCAGTGCTAATTTATTCGGTGTGGTATCACTGGTTCCAAGGAATGAAAGCTGCCCATCGTTGCCATTGAATACTGCAGCAATATCAGAAAGCTCCGGAGCTGTTTCCATATAGGTCAGCTTGTTATACTGCATGGCTACTAACTTGCCAAGTGCTTCATTGATACGACTTGCCGGCTCTTTTGCTGAGATATTTGCTTTATCTCCGTTCACATAGATATCTGCATGCTTCAATGCATCTTCAATAAAGATACGGATACGATCTTTCTTTTCAATACGTTCATCTTCTTTTGCACGACGGATACTGTCAAAGCTTCCTCTTGCACCAGAAGCATTTTTATTCAGGAACTTATAGATCTTGATAGAATCGGTAATCTCATCCAGGAAGGTACTATCGTTCGGTAATTTTACAATCACACTATGTTCCTGTGAGGAAAGCATACGCAGGGCAGAATCCGGATAATCTTCCCCATATGGTGTGATGATGGATACCCCGATATCATTGGACTGATTTCCCTTGAAGTAACGATCATCTACCTTCTGGTTGAATGGGAATAAATAACGGCTGCTGTAACGATATTTCTTATCTGTAAAGATTTCCTCGAAGATTACGGTAGATGCTTCTCCAATAATCTCACCCATTTCTACGGATTCGTTATTGATCGCATTATTGATTTCCTGTTCTTCATTGGTCAGGAAGATATAGATTTCTCCATTCTTCTGTACCAGTGTCTCTCGAATCAATTTCTTTAAGGATTCTTCAATCTCTCCACGGATTTCAATACGGTCATCGTCAATATTGGAGATCATCAACGTAGTAAGGTTATCTACATTTGCTTTGATCTCTTTGACGTATTTAATCATAAACAGCACTTTCAACAGCTCTACATCGAACTCGTCCAATCTGCTATTGTCTTCTGCATCGGTAATAACCTGGCTATGCTGATGGTCAATGAATTTATGCAGCGGATCATAGAAATAGCTGAACGGTACCAGTACACCTTCCTGGCTGTCCTTTAATCGAATCGCAGACTCCTGGAACAGTGCTAACATAGAACGGGACTGATCGGATAAGTGCTTTCCACTGGCTCCATGAGTACGCACCGCTGTCAGTACCTGTCCAAGTAAGTTGAACTGGTATGGAATAAACGGATAGCAATCTGCAAAATCTGTTTTATCTGTATATAATTTCTTATCTGCTGTATCTGCTGTAAATGTGATCAAATTCTTGATAATGGATTCTTTCTGCTCATATAACAACTTCAATGCAGACTCTGCAATCTCATTTTTCTCCAGGATACGTTTCCGGATGACTTCATCTACATTGGATGCAGACAAGGATAATCTGGTATCAAAACGTCCCTGAATCTTGGAGAAGTCGTTTCCTTTTGTCTTTGTGATAGAATCAATATCTTCCTGGCTGGTAACGATCACCCATGCTTTTCCTCTGCAGGCAGTTCCCAGATCTTCCACGATAGTCTGTAAGTTCAACATTAACTGAGTATCATCGGCAATATACTGTCCGATCTCATCTACAAGGAAAATAACGTGATGGTTCGGTCCTTTTTTCTCACAGTACTCTTTGACCAGAGATACAAACTTCTCAATACTGAGGTCATAGCTTCCCTTTGCATTCTTACACCAGTTGCGGGCTGCCTCCTCACTCATGAAATCCATAGCCACGATTGTTTTTACGATTTTATCCTGGATAACTGCAAATGCCTGTCTCTTTTTCTCCCACGGTGCACCTGCAATCTCCTGGAATTTTTCTTTAAACTCTTCAAATCTGCCTTCGTTATCCAGCTGGCGTTCAAATTCTGCAAGATATGGAATGGATCCGCAATATCCCTGCATTTCATTGAACACCTTCATGAATACTTCCACGATAGCTTCTTTCCCTGATCCAACCTTTGCAGATCCTTTGGAATCAATATTAAAGAGCATGACATCAGAAGAAATGGTTCCGGAATTGGTCATCTTGGCAATCAGCATCGGATCATCGATTTTCTTTCCGTCTGTAAAGTACTCGATAGCTCTCTTTCCTTCTACCACACTGTTTTTTAACAGATAAGAAAGAATCTTTAAGAAGTGAGATTTACCACTTCCAAAGAAACCGGAGATCCAGACACCCATTTTGTCTGTATTGTTATTGATTCCCTTTTCATAGTTATCGAAAAAATCACGGAAATGTTTTAACAATTCTTTTGTTACTACATATTCGTCCAATTCCTGATATACGTTTTCTTCATCAGACTGACCTACTTTGATCACGCCCTTAATATCACGGTCAATCTGTTTCTCAAACATCTCTTTAATCTGCATTTTTCTTCTCCTTTGTTTTACACAAGCCGGAATGCCCGGTAATAATTTCTGGAATCCATCGTTCCAAATAATTTCAGATCCTGTCCGCTGTATTCTCCCGGATAAAACATCACAACTGGCACACTGTCCAGTACCTGATGTAAATTGTTCAAAATATTATGGCTTGCAATGATCGGATGGCATTTTCCAACTCCTGTCAGAAAAATCACGCTGTCTGTCAGATTTTCCTGTAAAATCTTTGAGATAATCAGATTCAGTTCATTTGTCTCATCCAGTCCCAATGTCTCTACCAGACTGTCTGCCATATCAAAAAAGCCATTATCTTTTTCCAGATCAAAGAAGGCTTCCAGATATCCTTCTTCCTCCAACACCTGAATCATCGTATGAAACAGGTCAAATTCTATGATTTTAAAATCTTTATTTCCATTGTTGATTCGATCTTTTAAGTATGCGATATGATTTCGTACTTCCAACTCTGCTCTCGGATCGTAATCAAACACATAATATCCGACTTCATTTCCAAGTCCTTTGTTTTCTCGAAAAGATTTTTCAGAAATCTTATCCTCAATCCGGTTCAGTCTTTCCTCCAAACTTAATCTTGCCATTCTTAGACTCCCTTCACTGCCTTCAAGTATTCTCCCAAGCCATTTGCAGTCAGTAATTCTTCTGTGCGATAGTCAATATGGATTGGTTTGATGGTTCTTGGCTTAGCACTGCTCTCCAGTAGTCCTGCTTCAAACATCATTCTTGTGAAGCACTGTTTCAGTTTCCTCACTGCGGTGTCTGTCCATCCTGCTACTATATCGCTCTGCATTGCCTTATCTGAGAAGAACACATTCAGATCACGGTCTGTGATTTCTTTCTCACCTAACCGAATCTTCTCATCATAAACTTCATGAAGAAATTCAAAGAGCAATCGGCTGTCCAGCAAAATTGCAATTAAATTCAGAATCTTGGCTGTCTCCACATCACAGGTAGTAAATGCTTTAAGGACTGCTTCCGGTAAAGCGGATACTCTGCGGTAAGTCCCGTTCAGTACCTCATAGGCACGATATTCTGCTTTTACCTGATAGATATTCTCTTCCCAGGCAATCTTCCGGATATCTGCTTTACTATATCCATCCAGAATATAACCTGCTGTCTTTCTGGATTCCTGCAGCCAGAATAATTTTGATGTAAGTCCTGCACTGTATTCCATTACTGTCCACCATCCTTAGCTGATTTTTTCTCATAATGGATGATATCTCCAAAGTCACAGTCAAGTTCTGCACAGATTTTTTCCAGAACTTTTAAAGACACCAGTTCTTCTTTTGTCATTTTTGCCATGGTACTGCTGCTGATTTCAATACGGTTCATCAAATCAACTTTTTTCATATTTTTATCGATCAATAATTTCCATAATCCGTTGTATGATACTGCCATATATTTTCCCTCTTTATTATCGAAATTGTTTGGTAAATTGCTTGTTTTTATTGTACCATAGCAGTACTTTATCTTCAATTACAATTTCAAACGGATTATTCGACTTTTCAAATGTCATATTTAGGAAATCTGATTTTTAGTTTTTTCTAGTTCTTCCTCAATCTGGTCAAAAATTTTCTCTATTCTGTTTCTTTTACCCCACTGTTTTATAAGACTGTCATCGTGTTTCTTTATATAACAAATTACTCTATAAAAATTGGATGAAGGCATCTTTTGCACATGATATCCTTCAATTCCTTTCAATTTAGATCTTTTTGAATATTCATTTTTACATGGCTTATAATTCTCATGAAAAAGCTTTGACACAGCGTTTCCATCAAGG
>UMJW01041982.1_pt1 | contig 14884 bp, 24 predicted proteins | sample 1966151 | NCBI WGS metagenome assembly UMJW01 (sample SAMEA4836160, study PRJEB28245) | human gut metagenome | biome: gut microbiome; material: fecal sample | place: Denmark | collected 2008
TATCTACCCCTTCTAAAGGGAAATCGTATCGGAGCCTAAGAGATCCTGTTTATCACATATCAGTGCGGTTCCCTCCCAGCATCTCAAAATAAAAATTAGCACAGGGTTACTTGTGGGCTTTACGGAATTGAGATGCGACACCAGATCTCTAAAAAAACACTATATTTGCCAAATCTAAGAGAGCCATAAGCGTGATCACTCAAGTGATCCTCTCTCCAAGCACATACAATAAACCCAATTCACAATCATCTATGAAAAGAGTACTAAAAGGACTCGCACTCGTGCCCTTGCTCTGGCTCTTGTTACTACCCCAAGTGGTGGCCGCTCAGGCCCTCCCCACGACACTGGTAGTCAAGACCAACGAGAGCAACGAGCTATGCTACGATCTGACCAAGATCAGCAAGATTACCTTCACATCTGGCGCTATCAAGATAGAGCGCAACGATGCTAACCAGCACTTCACACCCGAAATGGTGTCGATGAGCGACATCAACAAGCTCTTCTTTGCCCAGGATCGCAAGGAAAACACGACCCACATCGTATCGCCACTCCAAGCTCCAGCAGCAACTCTGAGCTACTACACGGTAGGACGAGAGATCCACATCGAGGGCTTCACCTCTAGCGATGAGACGCTCTACATCTACACCACCGAGGGGCAGCTCCTAGCTCAGTACCCCATCACATCTGCGACCTGTATCCTAGATGCCTCCCAATGGCATAATGGACTATACATCGCTACCACAAACGTACACAACACACTCAAAATAACCATTCGATGAAGAAGCAACTACTACACATTGTTTTAGCTGGGCTACTAGCCCTTCTCCCCTCGCTCGCCTTGGCTCAAAGCAACGAGCGCATGCTCATCTACTCCAAGAGCGGTGAGGTACTGCCCTACCGCATAGAGCATATCGATAGCATCAAGTTCCTCTCAGACGAGGTAGACCTCACGCTCAACCCCACCGTCACACCACACGAAAACGGTCAAACAGGCTGGATGAAGCTTAAGGTGGGCTCCGTAGGGAGCAACGTACGACGCATCCAGGTGATCATCCCTGAGAGCTTTATGATCGCCAATATGGACGATATGCAGTGCCTACGACTCTTTACTCCAGAGATGGCAGCTCGTATGGGCGTGCAAATCTTTGATGTAGAGGGTGACAAGGAGTACGACCTATCAGGCCTACAGAGAGGCTACACCTATACAGCGCTCTTCCTCCCATACGACGAGATCGGCTGTGCTGGCAACGTCAAGCGCGTCGAATTCACCGTCCCCAATGGCGAGCTCGCTGGAAATCCACAGATCAAGGTCGACTTCTCAAACATCACACAGACCGGCTACACTGCAACGCTCACACCTAATGGGGATGTCTCTGGATACTTCTTCCTCAATATTGAGACAGACGATCCCACACTAGACCAGATGATGCAGATGATGCGCGTCCCCGACTTGAAGCACTACATCGTGCAGTTTGGTGCAGACTTTAACACCCACAAGCCTCACGAGGGCGTTCAGGAGAGCGTGATGACGGAGTTCAAGCCTGGAACTAGCTACACAGTTTATGTAGTCCTCATCGATAAAGATGGACAGTACTCTGACGTGCAGAAGTTTACCGTGACGACCCAAAAGAAGGGTACCTCCGCAACAGCGCATGTGAGCATCGAGGTCAAGGATATAACCAAGACGGAGGCGACTGTCGTAAACACACCTGACGAAAACACCTCCTCCTATCGTGAGACAATCGTCGAGAAATCTCTGTACAACGAGGCTGATATGATCAAGTACCTACAGGAGACACCCGACAATATGTCTTTACCCTACCACAGTGAGCCCTATACATGGACTTGGCCTAAGCTCAAGCCCGGCACCACTTATTACGCCCTAGCCATGGCAAAGAATGGTGACAATGAGTGGGGTCCCCTCACCAAGGTCGAGTTCACCACGCTCTCTGTCAATCAAGCCGTCACGCTGCCTCTGGCATACCTCACTGAATACAACGTCAATGCTGAGGGAACAGACTTCGTCACGACACAAGCCCTCGATGTGAGTGGTTACTTCTCCTATGAGGACGCTGTAAAGAAGTTCACTAACATAACCATAGCAGGCAAGAAGTACCACCTCCCCAGCAAAGAGGAGTGGATGGCAATACTACCCGTAGCTGCGAGTGGCGACGACTATCTATCGTTTACAGCACCCTTTAGGCACAATGATGTGTACGAGACAGTTGTAATCAAGGGTGATACCATCAGCTCAACTAATGACTACCGTGGTGGTAGCGTAAGTAGCAATAAGGCTCATGCGCTACGCTTCAAGGGGACTAAGTATGTCTCTGCTTGGCGGTATGAATCGACACTTCTCAACGACAAACGAGTCCTCAAGATCACGGCTCGTCCCTTATATGGCAAAGAAAACAATATAAGGATTGAGGATATAGCTAAGCCAGAGTTCTGGGAGAGCAATACGGAGTCCGACATAGTCCGTATATTGCCAGCCTCAGGATCATTCTCCTATGGCAAGCCTCACTGGCAAGGGGACAACGGCTTCTTCTGGTCTAGCACCGCTGGAGAGGAAGAGTATACGGCTTGGGCTCTATCATTTGACACCACGTCAGTCTATCTAAGTCCGCTCTACACAACACAAGATAGGTCAGTAAGACTATTCGCTGACTAGTCTGCCTATCTGATAGAGCTGTCTGATCACAGTCAGAAGACAGTAAAACAAGAGAAGGCTCCACTGCTTACGTAAGCAGTGGAGCCTTCTCTTGTTCATATCTCCCTCCTCTTTTTCATATCTCAAAAAGGGCTATGCAATCACCCCAAAGCTAAGAACTACCTCAATTTCGCAAATCTCACGAGCGACCCGGTATAGGACGCTCGTTGCTTCAGACTACTTGAGACTGTTGCAAAAGTCAACAGTCTCACCATCTTGCTTGCAAGATTGTCTAGACTTTGCAGAAAGGATGAAGCGCAAGGCGCTGAGGATGAGGTCTGAAAGGAGCATACCTCCATATGTGACCGAAGCCGAATCCCGAAAGCAACACAGCGATTCGCCTTTATGCAACAGTCTCTACTTGATTCGCGAAATCTAGCGAAGGTAAGGGGATAAGTGACGACATGCAGAAGACTTAAGTGTAGCACGTCGGGAAAAGAGTAAAGGGAGTGTCGAGCCAATGCTCGACACTCCCTTTCTTATTATTACTCTGAGCTAAGACGAGTGGAAGAGACTTTATCAGCCCTCACTCACGCGCTAAGATAGCCCCTTGTCACATAAAGTGACAGACTATATAGCCATGTCTCGTCAATGCTCCTCGTGAGCTACTACTCTTGCGCTGTCTCCTCTGTAGCTGGAGCTTCCTGCTGGGCAGCTTCCTTAGCAGCGCCTCCACCACGACGTGAACGACGTGTACGCTTCTTGCCCTCACTCTTAGGAGCAGAGGCACTCTTAGCTATATTGTCGTTGAAGTCTACAAGCTCGATAATGCACATAGAGGCGTTGTCTCCAAGACGTAGACCCGTGCGTAGAATGCGTGTATAACCTCCAGGGCGATCGCCGACCTTGACGACGACGGCGCCATAGAGCTCCTTGACGGCCTCCTTGTCACGCAGGTAGCTGAAGGCTAGACGACGAGATGCGGTGGTGTCGTTTTTTGCCGCAGTGATGATAGGCTCGACAAACTTACGCAGTTCCTTAGCCTTGGCCACTGTCGTATTGATCCGCTTGTGCATGATGAGCGAGCTAGCCATATTGGCAAGCATAGCCTCACGATGTGCCTTGGAGCGGCCTAGATGGTTGAATTTCTTATTGTGTCTCATAAGAGGGATTAATCGTTATCTAATCTATAGGGTGTGAGATCCATATCAAAGTCTAGATCCTGATCTGCTAAGAATTGCTCGATCTCCACGAGCGACTTCTTGCCGAAGTTCTTGATCTTCAAGAGCTCGTCGCGATCTCTACTCAGCAGGTCTGCAATCGTGGAGATGCCCGCAGCCTTGAGGCAGTTGAGCGCACGGACAGAGAGATCTGTCGTCGCTAGGTCTGTCATCAATTGCGTGCGAACCTTCATCGTCTGATTGTCTAAGAGCTGATCAGGCTCCTCCTCGGGGAGCTCGACCTCAAACTCTTTGTCCGTGAAGAGTGCGAAGTGCGAGATCAAGATCGTCGCAGCCTGACGCAGTGCCTCACGTGGGTGGATCGTGCCATCAGTCTCAATCTCTAAGACAAGCTTCTCGTAGTCTGTACGCTGATCTACACGATATGCCTCTGTGGTCTGATTGACCTTACGGATCGGGGTGTAGATACCATCAATGGGGAGGGTATTGACGGGGTCATCCTCACGACGATTCTCCTCGGAGACGACGTAGCCACGTCCCTTATTGATGCGTATCTCTATAGTGAAGTCAGCGTCCTCAGCAAGATTGCAAATGACCAAGTCGGGGTTCTGCACCTTGTAGCTCGTTAAGACCTGATTGAGGTCACCAGCCTGAAAGGTGTTACGACCTGTGACATGGAGCGTGATGGTCTCCTCTTGAGGATCCTCTACGGCAGCCTTGAATCTGATCTGCTTGAGGTTGAGTATGATATGGGTTACATCTTCCAACACCCCTGGAATAGTAGCAAATTCATGCTCTACACCTTCGATACGGATAGAAGCTATTGCATACCCCTCTAGCGATGAGAGGAGGATGCGCCGCAAGGCGTTGCCAATAGTCATAGCATAGCCTGGCTCTAGAGGCTTAAATTCAAACTTGGCGTAGTGATCCGAAGCGTCCAGCATGAGAACGCTGTCAGGTTGTTGAAATGCTAATATTGCCATAGAGTTAGAGGGTTACTTAGAATACAATTCGACGATAAGCTGCTCCTTGATGGGCTCGGGGATCTCTTCACGTGTAGGTACGTTGAGGAGCTTACCACTGTAAGTACGTCCATCCCACTCTAGCCATGGATACTTGCTATGATTATATCCAGCGAGAGAGTCTGCGATGACCTCCATAGACTTGTCACGCTCACGTACACCGATGATCTGTCCGGGCTTAAGCGTGTAGGAGGGGATGTTGACCACCTCACCATCGACTACGATGTGACGGTGAGAGACGAGCTGACGTGCAGCAGCACGCGTGGGAGCTATGCCTAGACGGAATACAACATTGTCTAGACGAGACTCGAGGAGTTGTAATAGCACCTCACCTGTGATGCCTGAGGAGCGCTGTGCCTTCTCAAAGAGATTGCGAAACTGACGCTCTAGGACCCCATAGGTGTACTTTGCCATCTGCTTCTCGCGGAGCTGGAGCGCATACTCGCTCTGCTTGCGACGACGACTATTGCCGTGCTGACCTGGAGGATAGCTCTTCTTGCTCAGGACTTTGTCTGCACCAAAGATGGGCTCACCAAACTTTCGTGCGATCTTGGACTTAGGACCAATATATCTTGCCATTGTTCTATTTCATTTTTAATGCTACACCATATATCTGCTCTACAGAATGCTCAAGGGACGCAGTGCCTCCCTTTGCTGTGTTGTGGTCGATGCTGGGATCATATCTCGAGTAGTAAGTCTAGAAGTGACGGCGCATATAGAGCAGCCGCGATGCGATTAGAATAAGAGGGAAAGTAAATGAGCAACCGCATCAATCTCACACTACGTCTGTCGACTTACAGATTCACTATCTTGAGTCTATGTCTGAGCTAAGACCTATCTGTGAAGCTTGCTATGTGCGACCTGCACCAAAGACTGACTGTGCAGTCTATCCGTAGATAAGCAGGAGCAGAGCCTAATGTGGACTCTCTACGCTAGCTCTACAAGGTGGGTGCAAGCGCTCTATAGGTAGCTGTGATCTCTATCTTGTAGCAACTAGACCTTACGTCTCTTAGGAGGACGACATCCGTTGTGTGGCAGTGGCGTGACGTCGACGATCTCTGTCACCTCGATACCCGCACCATGGAGGGTACGGATAGCAGACTCGCGACCATTGCCGGGTCCCTTGACATAGGCCTTGACCTTGCGTAGCCCTAGATCAAATGCTGTCTTAGCGCAGTCTTGAGCTGCGAGCTGAGCGGCATAGGGGGTGTTCTTCTTAGAGCTACGGAATCCCATCTTACCAGCTGAGGACCAGCTGATGACCTGCCCTTCACTATTGGTGAGGGTGATGATGATGTTATTGAAAGAAGAGTGTATGTGCGCCTGCCCCTGGGCATCGACCTTGACTGCTCTCTTTTTTGTTACGGTTTTCTTTGCCATAAGGTGGTTCTATTACTTAGTTGCCTTCTTCTTACCAGCGACTGTCTTGCGCTTACCCTTACGTGTACGGGCATTATTCTTAGTACTCTGTCCACGTAGGGGGAGTCCTAAACGATGCCTGATGCCTCGATAACAGCCGATGTCCATGAGACGCTTGATGTTGAGCTGTGTCTCGCTACGTAGATCACCCTCGACTTTGTAGCCACTGGAGATCTGCTCACGAATAGCAGCAGCTTGGTCATCTGTCCAATCCTGGACCTTGATGTTGCGATCGACTCCTGCAGCATCCAAGATGCGAGCAGCACTGCTACGACCTATACCATATATATAGGTCAAGGCTATCTCACCTCTCTTGTTTTGCGGCAGATCGACGCCGACGATTCTTATTGCCATACTCTATATACTGTGTGATGTTTGTTGCGTGATAAGCTGACTCTCCGTCACTCTAGATGATGTGCGGAGCTTCATCCCTAAGCTCATCCTTGACGCTGCTTGAACTTAGGATTCTTCTTATTGATGATGTACAGACGTCCTTTGCGTCTGACGATCTTGCAGTCTTCTGATCGCTTTTTGATTGATGCTCTAACTTTCATAGTATGCTCTTATTCTGATTGTCGCTATGACTTGGTTACTTGTATCTATAGGAGATACGACCACGTGTGAGGTCGTATGGAGACATCTCTACCTTGACTTTGTCTCCTGGCAGTATACGGATGAAGTGCATACGCATCTTGCCCGATATGTGTGCCGTGATGATATGCCCATTCTGGAGCTGCACCTTGAACATGGCATTGCTCAATGCCTCCAAGACGACTCCATCCTGTTCAATAGCAGTTTGTTTAGCCATATTAAAACTCTCGTGTGCCTAAAGCTTCTTTGATATACTCGTATGTAGATAAGATCTGCGGAGCTTGCCCATCGGGCATGATAGCTATACAGTGCTCGAAGTGCGCTGCGGGCTTGCCATCGTGTGTACGGACAGTCCATCCATCTGACTCGAAGACGATCTTGCGCCGTCCCATCGTCACCATAGGCTCGATACAGATACACATACCTGCTCGTAGCTTGGGACCAAATCCTGGATGACCGTAGTTGGGGACGTTGGGATCTTCGTGCATCTCATGCCCGATACCATGTCCCACGAGCTCGCGAACGATACCATAGCCCTGTGCCTCACAGTGACGCTGGACTGCCGCTCCGATGTGCCCGACATAATGACCTTCGACAGCTTGCTTGATCCCTAGATAGAGAGAGTCTCGAGTGACCGTCAGCAGACGCTCCACCTCGGGATCGATCTCTCCTACCGCAAAGGTATAAGCACTATCTCCTGTAAAGCCGTTGATATGCGTACCACAATCTACAGAGATGATGTCTCCCTCATGCAGTATCTCTCGATCCGAAGGGATGCCATGCACCACGTGATCATTGATCGAGGTACAGATACTGGCTGGGAAGCCTCCATAACCTAAGAACGCAGGAGTAGCTCCATGATCACATATAAACGTATAGGCGATCGTGTCTAGCTGCTTTGTGGTAACCCCAGGAGCGATGTGCTTTGCCACCTCTCCCAAGGTCTCTCCGACGAGTCGATTGGCCACACGCATCAGCTCTATCTCCTCAGATGTCTTTAGGTAAATCATCTATCTAACTAAATCAAATGAAACCAACACTACCAGTGAAATATCAATATGCTGATACGGAACCCGTACGTCCCTTGATACGTCCACTCTTGAGCAGACCATCGTAGTGACGCATCAAGAGGTGACTCTCGACTTGCTGTAGCGTATCTAGGACAACACCTACGAGGATGAGCAGTGACGTACCTCCAAAGAACTGTGCAAACGCCGAGCTGATACCCAGTATCTGAGCAAAGGCTGGCATGATAGCAACAAGTGCGAGGAAGAGTGCTCCAGGCAGTGTGATACGATCCATAATACCATCGAGATAGTCTCGCGTGCTACGCCCTGGCTTGACGCCTGGGATAAATCCATTGTTGCGCTTAAGGTCATCGGCCATCTGTGTAGGGTTGATCGTTATCGCCGTATAGAAATAGGTGAAAAGGATGATCAACGTAGCAAAGATGAAGTTATACCAAAAGCTTGTATTGTCAGACAATACTTGGATAAAGCGTGAAGGCGTACCATCACCTCCTGTGAAGTAGCTAGCCAATGAGATAGGTATAAACATGATCGCCTGAGCGAAGATGATAGGCATCACGTTGGCTGCATTCACCTTGAGAGGGATATACTGACGTGCGCCACCATACTGCTTATTACCCACTACACGCTTGGCATACTGCACGGGGACTTTGCGTGTACCCTGTACCAGTAGGATAGCCCCTGCTGTAACGAACAGTAGGAATACGATCTCGGCAAGAAATGCTACAAGACCTCCCGATGAACTGATGAGACGATAGTTAAACTCCGCTATCAGAGCATGAGGCAGACGAGCAATAATACCGATAAGAATGATGAATGAGATACCATTGCCTACACCCTTGTCTGTAATACGCTCACCGAGCCAAAGGACAAACATACTGCCCGCAGCTAGTATGACGGTAGCAAATACACGATACATGAAGCCCGAAGGTAGCGACGCTCCAGCAGCGCGTAGCTGCATGTCTAGATTCAACAGATAGGCAGGAGCCTGAATCAATAGGATCAGCACCGTCAGGTAGCGTGTCCATTGATTGATCTTGCGTCGTCCGCTCTCACCCTCTCGCTGCATCTTCTGCATAGAGGGGATGATGATCGCTGCCAGCTGCATGACGATACTTGCCGAGATGTAAGGCATGATACCTAGAGCAAATATCGAAGCATTGGAGAAGGCTCCTCCCGAAAACATGTTGAGCAAAGCCATCAGACCTTCACTGGTCTGGCTGGCTAGACTGGTCAGCGTATCGGGGTTGACTCCAGGCAATACGACGAAGCTACCTAGTCGGTATATGACCACATACAGGATCGTGATGAGAATCCGCTTACGCAGATCCTCGATCTTCCATATATTCTTAATTGTATCTACTAACCGCATATCAGCTTATCTTATTGTATCGATCCTCCCTGAGCCTCGATGAGCTCCTTGGCACGAGCTGAGTAAGCATCCGCCTCGACCTGTATGGGTCGCGTCAGCTCACCCTGTGCTAGGATCTTTACTAAATCATTACGAGAGGCTAGACCAGCAGCGACTAGTATATCCTTGGTGATGACGGCTGTCTCTGCTTGATTAGGGAAGAATGTGGTATCCTGTGCCAAGTGCTCGAGAGCTGCTAGGTTCACAGGACGATAGTCTACCCTATTGATGTTGTTGAAGCCAAACTTAGGTAGACGACGCTGTATAGGCATCTGACCACCCTCAAATCCAACTTTATGCTTGTATCCAGAGCGAGACTTGGCTCCCTTGTGTCCACGTGTAGACGTACCACCACGGCCAGAACCCTGACCACGACCGATACGACGACGAGACTTGACAGAGCCCTCGGCTGGCTTAAGTGTAGATAAGTCCATTGCTATTATCTGTCTATATTTTATTACTCTACGACCTGAACCAAGTGGTGTACTTTGGCCACCATACCCCTGATCTGAGGGGTATCCTCATGCTCTACAACCTGGTGCATCTTGCGAAGACCTAGACCGTCGAGGGTGCGCTTCTGAGACTTGTTGCACCGTATGCGACTACGGACTTGCTCGATTTTGATTTTTGCCATAATACTCTTTACTTGTCTAGGTGATTATCCTTTAAACACGCGCTCTACAGAGATGCCTCTGCTCTGAGCAACCATCAAGGGGCTACGTAGCTCAGCAAGTGCTGCGATGGTAGCCTTGACGAGGTTGTGGGGGTTCGTCGATCCCTGGCTCTTTGCCAAGACGTCTGTAACACCTACACTGTCTAGTACCGCACGCATAGCACCACCTGCGATAACGCCCGAACCGGCAGAGGCGGGGCGTAGCAAGATGCGAGCACCTCCGAAGCGACCGATCTGCTCATGAGGTATGGTCCCGTTGTGGATGGGTACGCGTATAAGATTCTTCTTAGCAGCCTCTACGCCCTTGGCGATGGCTGCAGGCACTTCGCTGGCACGCCCCATACCATATCCTACGACGCCATCCTCGTTACCGACGACAACAATCGCAGCAAAGGTAAAGGTGCGACCACCTTTCGTGACCTTAGTTACTCGATTGATAGCTACTAGGCGATCCTTAAGATCTAGATCATTGGTAGCTGTGACTCTATTTGTTGCTATTGCCATGATGTGCTCTATGATTTAGAATTTAAGACCTCCTGTACGAGCTGCATCTGCTAGCTCCTTGACGCGACCATGATAGAGATATCCATTACGATCGAAAACTACCGTATCAATGCCGGCAGCAAGAGCTACACGAGCTATCTCCTGTCCTACCTGAGCGGCTACCTCTTTCTTAGTACCAGAGGTCTCCATCTTGAGTGAGGAGGCACTCGCTAGGGTACGTCCTTCTATATCGTCGATGACCTGTGCGTAGATCTGCTTATTGCTTCTGAACACAGACAGACGTGGTCTCTGGGGTGTACCACTTATCTTGCCACGCACACGTGTCTTGATGTGCTTTCTTCTTTGTGCTTTCTTGTTCATATGACTCTTTACTTAGATAGTGGATACGACTTACTTACCAGCCGTCTTACCAGACTTGCGGCGTACCTCCTCACCGAGGAAGCGAACACCCTTGCCCTTGTAAGGCTCTGGCTTGCGGAATGAACGAATCTTAGCACAGACCTGTCCTAGTAGCTGCTTGTCGCAGGACTTTAGGATGATCTTAGGGGTCTGATTACGGACCATCTGCGTCTCGATCTTGATCTCGTCTGGAAGTACGAGATAGATGGCGTGCGTGAAGCCTAGTGAGAGCTCTAGGATCTGCCCCTGATTGGTAGCGCGGTAACCGACACCTATTAATTCGAGCGTCTGGGTGAACTCTTCGTGTACACCCATCACCATGTTGTGGATTAGCTGACGGTAGAGACCGTGTAGCGAGCGCTCCTGACGCTCATCAGAGTGACGTGTGAGTGTGATCTCTCCGTCCTCGACTGAGACCTCGATACGAGGATCTATATATTGCTTGAGCTCACCCTTGGGGCCCTTTACTGTTACGTAGTGATCCTCCTGAGAGACGGTCACGCCCTGTGGTATAGCTATGGGTAGTTTACCTATTCTAGACATATTGCTTTGCTATAAGGAGGATTAATATACATAACATAGTACCTCACCACCGATCTTGAGCTCACGAGCCTCTTTGTCTGTCATGACACCGTGAGATGTAGATAGGATGGCGATACCTAGTCCATTGAGTACGCGAGGCATATCTTTGTAGCCTACATACTTACGTAAGCCTGGGCGTGAGACACGCTTGAGGCATTTGATTGCATTGACCTTGTTCGAGAGGTCATACTTGAGGGCGACCTTGATGGTTCCTTTGCATCCCTCCTCCTCAAACATGTAGTTGAGGATGTAGCCCTTGTCAAAGAGGATCTTAGTGATGTCCTTCTTGATGTTGCTAGCTGGGATTTCTACCACACGGTGACCCGCTTTGATTGCGTTGCGCAATCGGGTGAGATAATCTGCTATTGGATCTGTCATTGTGTATTAAGATTAAATTGATCTGGAGGGTTCCTGACTGGCTCAAAGCTCCTTCCTGAGGTATCGTCCACTCTTCTATCTTTAAGACCTCCACTCCTTGAGTATAAGGGTGGTGATCATTGTGTAGTAAGAGCCATACGTACCGAGGTCGAGAGCTGTAAGGGACAGGCTACCCCAGACAATATTTAATTGATTCGCTATCAGTCATCGCCCCACGCTCTCACTCTTAAAGAGTGCGAGCAACTCATACACTCCCTCTGTGTAGAGGGGATATATGAGAGGACAATTCTAGGCAAAGATACAAATAGTCTAGATACTATGAAAACTTTTGGAGTCTGTCGAGAGCATATCACAGCTATCGTATAGGCAGTGAATAGCGCTCTAACTCGCTCTCAGCTTAGTATATCTGAGCCTTAGAACTCTCTATAGACGATTTGCATCTGTCTATGAGATTTTTTGTCCTCGTGTATGTGGGTGTCGACGAGAGATCTATTACCAGCTGGCTTTCTTCACCCCTGGGATAAGACCGGCGGAAGCCATCTCGCGGAATTGGATACGGCTGATGCCAAACTGTCTCATATAACCCTTGGGACGTCCCGTGATCTTGCAGCGGTTGTGCAGACGTACAGAAGAAGAGTTGCGAGGGAGTGTCTGTAGCTTCTGCAGGGACTCGTAGTCTCCAGCAGCTTTGAGCTCAGCACGACGCTTCGCATACTTCTGAACGAGCTTCTGGCGCTTGGCCTCACGGGCCTTCATTGATTCTTTTGCCATAAACCTATATGTATCTTACTTATTAGTAGTACGGAAGGGAAGTCCAAATTGCTTGAGTAGCTCGAAGCCCTCCTCATCGGTAGGAGCTGAGGTTACAAAAGTGATGTTCATCCCTAGTATTTTCGTGATACTATCGAGGTTGATCTCAGGGAAGATGATCTGCTCTGAGATACCTAGGGTATAGTTACCACGACCATCCATCTTAGAGTTGATACCCTTGAAGTCACGGATACGTGGGAGTGCGACACGTACGAGACGCTCGAGGAACTCGTACATACGGTCACCACGCAGTGTAACCATGACACCGATAGGCATCTGCTTACGTAGCTTGAAGTTGGATATATCCTTGCGTGAGTATGTTGCTACTGCCTTCTGTCCGGTGATCTGTGTGAGCTCATCGATTGCGACGTCGATGATCTTCTTGTCACCTGTAGCCATGCCCAAGCCTTGATTGATGACGATCTTCTCTAGGCGGGGCACCTGCATGCTACTCATGTAGGCAAAGTGCTTCATCAGATCGGGAGCGATCTGCTCGTTGTATTGCTTCTTAAGATTTACTGTCAGTGCCATAGTTACTTAATTACTTCTCCTGACTTCTTAGCGAAGCGTACTAGCTTACCGTTGTCATCACGGCGACGTCCTATACGCGTTCCCTTGCCAGACTGAGGATCTAGCACATTCAGGTTAGATATATGTATTGGAGCCTCCATGCTGAGAATAGCTCCCTGGGGGTTCTGTGCATTGGGCTTGGTATGCTTAGATACCATGTTAAGTCCCTCGACGATCGCACGCTGCTTCTTGACAAGTACCTTGAGGACACGTCCCGTCTTGCCCTTGTCGTCGCCAGCATTTACCATGACGATGTCGCCTTTCTTGATATGAAACTTGCTCATCTCTATTCTCTCTATAAGTTAAAGGACCTCAGGAGCTAGAGACACGACCTTCATATTGACGGCACGTAGCTCACGAGCTACTGGGCCGAAGATACGTGTACCACGTAGCTCGCCATTGGGGGTGAGTAGTACGCAGGCGTTGTCATCAAAGCGGATGTAGGAGCCGTCTGTACGACGTATCTCCTTTTTTGTTCTTACGATGAGAGCCTTAGCGACAGTTCCCTTCTTCATATCGCTGGAGGGGATGACACTCTTGACAGTCACCACGATGACATCTCCGACCGAAGCATAGCGGCGGCGGGTGCCACCGAGTACACGGATACAGAGTACCTCGCGAGCACCACTATTGTCTGCTACATTGAGTCTTGATTCTTGCTGTATCATAGTTTACTTCGCTCTTTCTATAATCTCGGTGAGTCTCCAGCGCTTGGTGCGGCTCAGAGGGCGTGTCTCCATGATGCGGACACGATCACCGATGTTTGTTTCATTCTTCTCGTCATGTGCATAGTACTTCTTAGTCTTGCTGACGAACTTACCATATATAGGGTGCTTCTCTTTGAAGCGTGAGGCTACGGTGATGGTCTTGTCCATCTTGTTGCTGGTGACGATCCCGATGCGCTCTTTTCTATGATTTCTTTCCATGTGAATATAAGTCTATTCTGCAGGGTTAGTTATTTGTCTCTCGCTCAGCGAGGACTGTCTTGAGACGAGCGATCGTGCGACGCTGCTCTTTAAAGGCTGCAGGATTCTCAGATGGAGAGACATAGTGGTCTATTCTCTTCTGCTGGTATGAAGCCTGCTCAGCCTCTATACGCTCACGGATCTCCTCCGTTGTGAGCTCTTTGATTTCGCTTATCTGCATAGCTGTATAAGGTCTAGCGGATTAAACATTAGGGTTAGCAGCGTCGAAGTCTCGACGTACGACAAACTTCGTCGTGACTGGTAGCTTCTGAGCAGCCAGACGTAGAGCCTCCTTTGCGACTTCGTAGGGTACGCCCTCTACTTCAAAGAGCATACGACCGGGAGTCACAGGAGCGACGAATCCCTCGGGATTACCTTTACCTTTACCCATTCGTACCTCAGCAGGCTTTGCTGTGATTGGCTTGTCGGGGAAGATACGGCACCAGACCTGTCCTTGACGCTGCATGTAACGCGTTACTGCGATACGAGCGGCCTCTATCTGACGGCCTGTGATCCACTTACTCTCTAGGCTCTTGATACCAAAAGAACCAAATGCGAGCTGGTTGCCACGCTGTGCATTGCCCTTCATGCGGCCCTTTTGTTGCCTTCTAAATTTAGTCTTCTTAGGTTGTAACATAGCTGTGGTCTTTGATTAGCGATTAGATCTATTGCGTCCTCCACGACGGAATCCACGACGCTCA